>OFOU01001936.1_pt1 | contig 11250 bp, 4 predicted proteins | sample 1542061 | NCBI WGS metagenome assembly OFOU01 (sample SAMN04209239, study PRJEB22552) | human gut metagenome | biome: gut; material: feces | host: Homo sapiens | place: USA: Oklahoma
AGGCTCCGATGTAGGTTACGGTGTCGAAACCTGTCCAGCCGGCGAAACTTGCGGCTCCAAGCAACGGACTGCCGGCGATAGGAGTATAACCGTCTGCGCCAACCAATGAAACCCAACTGTCAAAATACTTGTTGCTTGGCTCTGAGAAGAAGAAGGTATTGCTGTATGACTTCTGATTCTTGTCGAGATCCTTCTTGTTGGCTGCATCATAGAGGTAATCCTCATACTTCTTGTTGGCATCAGTACCAACGGCATCCATACCTGCGAAATATACATTCTGAAGCTTGAATTTGCCTTCCTTGGCATTCTTCACGGTTTCACCCTTCTCACCATCAACAATCAAACCGATAGGCCAGCCTAAGGCCACTGAGTTGATGCAGTTTAGGTTAGAAGAACGGCGAATCTGCATGGCTGACTGGAACTTGCCGAGAGCTGAACCGTTGTTTGGATTGTATGCTCCGGCAGTAATATAATCTGTGGTGTTCTGGAACTTATCATCCAATACCTTAGGACCTACAAAGGTGATGTTAGAGAAGGTTGCCTTGGTACGAGGATCTACGGTAGCACCATCGGCGCAGTTGTCGCTCTCGAAACCGTTGCTCTGAGAGGTGTCGGCTATCTTGCTGTCGCGCAGAGAAAGACCATACTGCACCTTTCCTGAGAAACCGTTATCTGTATCGAAATCATCATCCCAGCCCTTGTAGGCTACGAGATACTTGCAGTTTACTGTACCGCCAAACCACTCGAAGGAATCATCATTGGAATAAGATACCTGAACGTGGTCAATCTCTGTGCCTGAACCTACAGAACCGAGAGTCAAACCATTAATCTCCTTATCCTTCTGGAATGGATAACCGGCAAACTCGATGCGTACATAACTCAAGGCTCCTGAGTTGTCAGCATCATCTGCGCCACCATGCTTGGTACGAGGACCACCCTCTATCTGCTGCTCAGTCTGGTTGTTCTTAGCCTTGCCGCAGAGAATGATGCCACCCCAGTCGCCAGGCTTTCTGCTGCCGGCAGCCTCTTCAGATGTAAAGACGATAGGCTCTGTGGCTGTACCCTTGGCGATGAGCTTGCCGCCACGCTCTGCGATGAGTGCCGCCTTGGTTTGCTTGTCGCCCTTGATAATCGTTCCCGGTTCGATGGTAAGCTCAGCACCATCTGCAATATATACCCATCCCTTGAGGAGATAAGTGCCTTTCTTTAAAGTCTGCTTGCCTGTGAAAACGAATTCCTGGTCGCCGTTGCCAATCTGTGTTCCGTTGGCGTTTTCCTTGTCATCTGTTCCGAAGAGGATGTGGTCGCAAGCCTTCAAGCCGCCATTGGTTGTCCACTTGTAAACTACTTCTGATCCAGGATTTGGAGAAGGAGTTGGATCGTCATTGTCACTGCTGCAGCTGCTCAACATGGCAGATGCTGCGAGGATGCCCATGCATCCTAAAAAATACATCTTGTTCATCATTGTTTCCTGTTTTATTAAACAAACATCTATTATTATCTTTCTTGAAATTCTACGGATAGTCTCTAAAATTTATAGATTGCCTGCAAACCGATGTTTCTACCCGGCTTGTAGCATCTTGCTATTTCTTCTACTTCCTTCTTGCTTCCGTCGCTATACGTTACATCAGCAAACTGCTTGTAATATATCTTTTCAGCAAGAAGATCTCTTACGTTGAGCTTCAGTTCCAGATGCTCGCCGAATTTCTTAGCCAGCGAGAAATCGATGGTGTTGCGAGGCATCTCGTAGCTGTGAGGCACTCGGGAATTGGAGTCATCGCCTGTGCTCCCCTCGCTTCTGCCCACACCGATGATTCGCTTGCCTATGCGGTTGTAGAGCAGGGCGATATCCATCTTTAATGGCTCATTCTTATAGAAGATGCCGGTGTTGATAAGGTATGGCGACTGACCCTGCATCGGTCTGTCTTCTTCCTTCGCTCCCTTCTCAAACTGAACCTTGCTCTTGATGAGGGCACCGTTAAACGACCAACTGAAATCCTTCAATCCTATGAATCCGAGATTCTTTCTGATATCCAGCTCCACACCATAGTTGTTGGCACTCTTTGCATTCTTGTAAGAGTAAATCAAGTCAGTGCCACCAGCCACCGTATAGGTCCACTCGATAGGAGAATCGAAGTGCTTGTAGAAGACTGCCAGCGAAATGAGCTCTCCACGGGATGGATACCACTCATATCGCAGGTCGAGGTTATCGACATAACAGTTCTTCAACTCAGTGTTTCCCTGCACATTGCTGGCAAGGTCGAAGTCGTAATACACCGACGACGATACTTCACGGAATTCTGGGCGGTTAATACTGCGGCCATACGAAAGTCGCACCTGGTGCTGGTCGCTAATCTTATATGTTGTATTGAGAGATGGAAAAACATCATCGGTCTTGTAATGACGGCTCGATTCACTCTTCTCGTAGTCACGGGAATTGGAGATGAGTTCCATATCATTATGCTCGAAGCGGACACCGGCGTGGATGCCGAGTTTGCCAAAGGGGAGAGACAACGCCAGGTATCCGGCGCCTAAGGTGTTGTGTCCGCGGTAGTTATTGCGCATCTGCTTTTCCTCCAGAAGATACAGCTTGTCGTAACCCATGTTTGCCTCGCTGGAGAGCAGGGTTGGGATATCGCTGTGGCGGAAGTCGGATGGCATGTTGTTATCTGAAACATTCCAGTTGTAGATGAAGTTGCGGGTCTGGTATTCTCGGGTCCGATACTCCCCATAGGCACCCACCTGTAAGTTTGGCTCAAAGTTGCCAAACTTGAAGTGGTGCTTGTCATTTACACCAAGAGAGAGAATTTGTTCGTCGAGTTGAGTCCACTCGCGGGATATGTCGTTGCCGGTGCTCAGGGCATAAACGCCCGATTCAAGAGCATCGTCGATGAGGTATCTACGACGGTCAGGCAAATGACGGTTGGCATACGCATACCCGATGCTCCAGTCAAGGGCATCGCTAGTGAAGGTGTGCTTACCGGTAAGCTGACCGTTATATGTAGTTCTACTGCGGTAGTAATACTCTGCGCTTCGCTCCAGGTTCGACTGGGCGCTCACGCCATCACGCCAGGTATATCGGCTGGTAGCCAACTGGTTGAAGATGTTCTTGAGCTGATACTTGTGGTTGCCGTCCTTGGAAAGGAAGGTGAAGTTGAGCATTGCTCCGAGTCTCACGTTATTATTATACTGGTCGTCAACAGAGTGACGAAGATAGTTCGGTTTGTCGTTTGCCGCATCATAGATGCCATAGAGGTTGTTCTCCATGTTCTCGTAGGTGCGGTATTCGTTGGTATAGTTCAAAGCAGCGAGCATGCCGAGTGTTCTTCCGCCGAGCATCCAGCGCTGGTTCAGGCTGGCCGCCAGTTTCAAGTCGCCCAAAGGCTTCCTGTTCTTCACGAGCCAATCGTTGTTAAGCCCATTTCCCAGGAGCGAAGTAGCATAATCGCCCACCGGTTTTCCGTTGGCATTGAGCTGCGGATTCAAGGCAGCATGGATGCCTCCATTCAGGCTTCTCAGTCCATTGTCGAAACCCAGAAAATCTGTTCCGGAACCTTTCGAGTAAGAAAAATTCTGAAAGGCAGAAGATGTATTCCAGTTTCCGCCCACGGCGATGTTGAAACTGTTTTCTGCCGGAATCTCCTTGGTGTTGACGATGATGAAACCGCCCGAGTAGTCTGCGGGATATTCAGCCGTTGGCGACTTCACGATGGTAAGGTTGTCAATCTGCGAACTTGGGATGATATCGAATGAGAATGCCCTGGAATCAGCCTCAGAACTAGGCACTGCTCCTCCGTTCACCCACACATTGTTATAACGCTGCGACAATCCACGAACCATCACGAATTTATCGTCGATGAGGCTCACGCCTGGCACTCGGCGTATCACCTCACCCGCATTCGTATCCTGCGTTCTGGATATTTCCTGTGCCGAAACATTGCTCACGATGACGGGACTGTTTTTGGCCACCTGTATCATTGCCGCATCCGTATTACGCCTTTCCACTGCGGTAACGGTCACCTCCTTCAGCTGCTGTTCATCAGGTTGCAGCGCGATCACCTGGTCTGCGTCCTTCGCCTGAACCCCGTCAATTTTTTGAGTCTTATATCCTACATAATTAATATATAGTGTATATTTCTTTTCTTTATCCAATCCATCGATCTGGAAGTTTCCGTCGATGTTGGTGATAGCCTTCACGTTGGTTCCATCCACAGTGACGACTGCACCGATGAGTGTCTCTTTCGATTTCTGGTCGATTACGACACCCTTAATCTGTTGCGCCCACGTTGGCATGCTAGCCGCTGAGAGCAATCCTAATACAATAATTCCCCTTTTAGCATTCATAACCTATATCGTTTGATTTCGGTTGCAAAGGTACGGTGGTTATATTACACTGGGGTTGCAATGAGGTTGAAAGGCATTGACGAAGCTGCGACAAAGATGTTACTTTGGCAAATCAGCTCCATTTTTTCGGAAGAAAGCATTGGCAGCTATCTGTTTCGGATATTTGTGCCGTATTCTTAATCTCCCATCAGTCTGCGATAACCATGCAGAGTCTGAGCACATTTTCTTCGAAGTGCTCCTTGTCGATGGCATTGTTCTTGAGCAGGGAACGGTAGTTGTATACGGTTTGTGGCGAATAAGACAGGATGCCGGCTATCTTTGAACTTTCTGTGATGCCTAATCTTAACAGGGCGCACACACGGAGGATAGGGGGCATTTCTCCGTTCTCTTTCAGCTGGATGTGTGCCGATTCTGTAAGCTGCTTGTTCAGCTCGGTTATAAAAGTTGGGTACAGAGACAGGAATGCCTTGTCAAATTCCGTCAGAAACTCCTTGTTCTCTTTCTCTGTATTGGTTGAGGAAGAAAGGAGGCTCAGCAGCTCCTTACTCTGGTTGGCCTTGATTTTTCTAACTGCCAAGGTGCGCAGTTTGCTGTTTCTCTCTATGTTCTTATAGCACAGGTCAATATACACCTTTATCAGTCTCTCGCGCTTCTGGTTGGTGTCCTTCAGTTCGTCGTTGATGAGGTGCAACTGGCTGTTGAGAACTTCCATTTTTGCCGATGTAGCCGTGATTTCGTCTTTCTTCTGTTTCAGAAGTTTGTTCTTCTTGCGGATGAACAGACTGCTAAGTCCCACTCCGAGCAAGAGCAGGAAAATGACCGACAGCGCAATGTAGAGCATGCTGTTGGTGGCTCTGATGTCATCTGTATAGGCATTGGTAATCATCTGCAATTTGGATGAAATCTCAATGCGGCGCAATCGGTTGTTGTATGCATAAGTATCTTCCAGGGATAGGTTGATGTATTCCTGGGCTTTATTCAGACTTCTGGTCTTATGTTTGCAGATGAAGAGTGCGATGTCTTGCAGGGCTACGTTTTCTTTTGTGGCAGAAGTGATGTCTGAGATGGCTGCAACCAGCAGGTAATGTTCCGTCAGTTTTTGGTTGTTGGATTTCTTGTATACTTCGGATAGCGCAAAGGCGGTCATGGCATGGAGACGGCTGTCCGGCTTTTCCATACTCAGTGCTTTTTTGTAGTATTGGATGGTCTTGTTATTGTTGGAATGATTGCTGTAATAGTAAAACTCTCCCAGCAGGTAGTAATAGAATGCATCTTTCTTTGACGACAGTTCTAATGTTTTCTTCAGGTATTCCACTTTCTGCTGGTCGTAAATCTTGCTGAATTCATTGTTTTCACAATAGGTTGACCAGTTGTTGTATAGTCCGTAAAGTGTATAATAGTATTGAAACTGATAGTCAAGCGGATCTTCTTCCTTGGGTTCTATCTTCTGCATGATGTTTTTTGCTTCAGCATAGAATCCACGTGTGATAAGCAGGCTGGTTTGGCTAAGTTGGAATCTTTTATGATATAAGATGTTGTTGCTCTTTTGGGCAAGAACAAGGCCTTTTTTTACGTAAGTCATCGCCGAATCATACTCGTAGGCTTTGTATCCATTGGCGAGTTGCTCGTAAAGCTTGAGCTTGTCCTCGTTGCTGGTTACATACTTGGCACCCTGCTTGATGTCGTTCAGACTTTTCTCTTTTACTTCTACATAATGCGCACGTTTTTCTATGGCAGCATCCAGCTGTTTGTAGAGCTGGCTGTTGTCTGCTTTTGCGCATAGTGGTAGTAGTATCAGTAGTACGATAGTTATAAAATGTCTCATGTTTCTTATGTTTTAAATATTCTGCTGCAAAAGTAATAAAAAACTTTCAGAATCTCGCATCTACTAACGTGTTTTTTTTAGAAATCTTTAATTTGCTGATATTCAGCCTGATAAGTCGGATAGTAGATAATGGTAATCTACCAAAAACCTACTAATCGCAACAACCTATTGAATTTTGACGTATTTTTGCGGCATCAAACAATTTTAATCGTTATAAACCTATAGATTATGGATAAAAGCAACCTTTCAAAGAAAGTAGGTCTGCTGTTAGCAGGATGCTTTATTACTTTTAATGCTCTTGGTCAGACAACTATTAAGGGTCAGGTGGTAGATGCCACAGGTGAACCTGTCATAGGTGCCAGCATTCTGGTGAAAGATACCAAGAATGGTGCAGTGTCCGACTTGGATGGTAACTACAAGCTTGACAATGTTAAGGATGGTTCCGTCCTGGTATTCTCTTATCTGGGCTACCGTACCCAGGAAATTCCTGTAAAGGGAAATCATGTTATCAATGTTTCGCTGAAAGAAAACGACGAGGTGCTCGATGAGGTGGTTGTCGTTGGTTATGCTGTGGGCAGCAAGCGCACGGTGTCGGGTGCTGTTGATCGCATCAAGAAAGAAGATATGAACAAGGGTGTGGTAACCAGTCCTGCCGAGGCCTTGAAGGGTAAGGTTGCGGGTGTTATCATTTCTCAGGCTGGCGGCGACCCTACCAGTTCTCCAAGTATCCGTGTTCGTGGAACCTCTTCTCTTTCAGGTGGTAACGACCCGTTGATTATCATCGATGGCGTCTTTGCTGATATGACGATGTTCAATTCTCTGGCTCCTGGCGATATTGAGAGTCTCACCATCCTGAAGGATGCTTCTGAGACTGCCCAGTATGGTTCACGTGGTGCTTCCGGTGTCATCGTTGTTACCACAGCCAAGGGCAAGTTGGGCTATTCCAGCCTAAGCTACAATGGCCAGTTTGGTGTCAATACAGTTTATAAGAATCTGGATCCGATGTCGGCTTCAGAATATCGTGAGACTGCCAAGTCTTTGGGGCTGACCTATACCGATATGGGTGGCGATACCAATTTCCTCGAGGAGATTGAGCGCAATGTGGGCCTCACACAGAATCATAACATCTCTTTCTCTTCGGGTACAGACACTTCCAGTCTTCGTGCTTCTCTGGGATTCGTTCTCCGTCAGGGTGCCTTGAAGAATTCTGATATGAAGAATTTTACAGCAAAGCTGGATGGAACCCAGTATCTCTTCGACAAACATCTGAAGCTGGAACTGGGCATATTCGGTTCTCAGCGCAATAGCAATATCCAGTATGATATGCACAAGATGTTCTATTCTGCTACAGCCTATAACCCTACTTATCCTAATGTAAGAAACGACAAGGGCGAATGGGATGAGGATCTGCTTGCCAATGAAGTCTGGAATCCACTGGGATTGCTCGATATTGATGACTTCTACAAGGATGCCTCTGTCAATGTTCATGGCAAGGCAACGGTCAACATCATCGACGGACTCACTGTAAGTGCCTTTGGTTCATACAATTATTGGAACCGTGACAATAAGTTCTATATTCCTAACAATATCCAGATGGGTAAGCTGAACGGTAACGGATGGGCTTATATTGCCAATACCAACCGCAAGGACTATATGGGCAACGTCATGGTGAATTTCTCCAAGGATTTCGGCAAGCATCACATTGATGCCTTGGCTCTGATGGAGGGACAGAAGTACACCTACGACTGGAACTCACAGGAAGCACATGGATTTGATACCAACTACTTCAAGTTTAATAACATGAAGGCTGCTGCCAATGTGAGCTGGGGTAATCTGCAGTCTAACTACACCGAATATACCCTGAGCTCTTATATGGCTCGTGTCAACTATATGCTGGCTGACAAATACATCGCTACCGTCAATGTTCGTACCGATGGTTCTTCTAAGTTGGGTAATGGTCAGAAGTGGGGCTGGTTCCCTTCTGCTTCCTTGGCATGGGTAATCAGCAATGAGCCTTGGATGAAGAAAATCAAGCAGATAGACAATTTCAAGATTCGTGCAGGATATGGTGTAACCGGTAATCAGGATGCCATCGATCCTTATACTTCTCTCGCCCTGATGGAGCCTAATGGTGTAACTACCGTCAACGGCGCAACAAGTACTACTTTTGCGGTTACCTCTAACAGCAACCCTGATCTGAAGTGGGAGGTAAAGAAGACATTTGATGCCGGTTTCGACCTGTCGATGTTCAAGCAGCGTCTCAATGTAACCTTCGACTGGTACACTTCTGAAACATCAGATATGCTTTATACCTATACCGTGCCGGTACCTCCTTTCACTTACGACCGTCTGCTGGCCAATATGGGTACCATGACTAATATGGGATTTGAACTGGCTGTTCGAGGTGACATCATCAAGACAAAGGACTTCACCTTCAATTCCGGTTTGAATTTCTCTTATCAGAAGAACAAGCTGAAGAAGTTGAGCGGTACCTACAAGGGACAGCCTATGACAACGAGCGAGCATATCTCTGTTGCCACCGTAGGTGCGGCTGGTCTGGTACATAATAATGGCGTAACCTATCTCATTGAGGGACAGCCTGTAGGTGTATTCTATCTGCCTCACTGCACAGGTATTGATGAGAATGGACAGTATATCATCGAAGACCTTGATGATAATGGTACCATTGATACGGGTGACAGTGGCGACCGCAAGGTTTGCGGACAGGCAATTCCTAAGTACTTCCTCGGCTGGGATATGAGCTTCAAGTACAAGAACTGGGATCTGACTATGCAGTTTAACGGTGCTTTCGGTCATAAGATTTACAATGCCACATCCATGACCTTGAACAATATGAGTAATTTCCCAACCTATAATATCCTGAGCGGTGCACAGCATCTCAATAACGGCAAGGGAATCCATGACGTTCAGATTTCTGACTACTGGCTGGAAAAGGGTGACTATATGAACTTCGAGTACGCTTCTCTGGGCTACACCTTTACCAAGGATATGCTCAAGTGGAAGTTCATCAACAACATTCACCTTGCATTGTCAGTCAACAATATCTGTACCCTCACTGGTTACAAGGGCTTGACTCCAATGATCAACTCAGCAACCATCAGTGGCGACAATCTGGGTGTTGACGACAAGAACATCTATCCTCTGAGCCGTACTTATACTCTGTCGCTCTCAGTGAATTTCTAAATGTTTTCACATAGAATAGATAACAAGTTCTAATTAAGAATTACATTATTAATATATAAAGGATTACAGTTATGAAACAATATATTATAGGCTCAATGCTTCTTTCATCGATATTACTGGCTAGTTGCTCACTGGATGAGACTCCACGAAGCAAGTTTTCTGAGGAAGAGGCTTTCAGTACCCCTAAGCTGGTATATGTAAACACAGTGGCTAACGTATATTCTTCCATCGGAAATGGATTGTATGGAAGCGATGGTGGCTCGGTACACACCTTCCAGGAGTTCTCTTCTGATGCCAGTATGATTCCTGGTCGTCAGGGTGACTGGGTAGATGGTGGAACCTGGCAGAATATCTTCCTCCACAACTTTGAGTCGTCTGTAAGCAAGTATAACGATGTGTGGAACAACCTGTATCGTGTCATCGGTCTTGCCAATTCTTCTATCGATCGACTCAACAAGTACCTGGGTGAACATCCGGAGTATGCTGAATATGTATATGAATTGAGAGCCCTTCGTGCTGTCTATTATTACTATGTGATGGATCTCTTCGGACAGGTGCCATTGGTTGTTTCTTCTCAGGTGAGTGCTAACGAGGTGAATCAGTCCAACCGCTCTGATGTCTTCAAGTTTGTCACTTCTGAGTTGGCAGAATGTATTCCTCATCTTTCAGACGGTAAGAGTCAGAACGAGGGTGAATATTATGGCCGTATCACCAAGGCTGTGGCATATATGTGTATGGCTAAGTGTGCCATCAATGCACCGGTCTATACCATCGATGATACCACTCCAACCAGCTACAGTGCCTTTGTAGGAACAGACAAGAGCGGCAAGGCTACTGCCAGCGAGGAGCAGGGAAAGACGGTTTCTGAAATGGGCAAAAATATAAACATTACTTTGGATGGTGAAACTCGCAATGCGTGGGAAACAGCAGTCTATTGTGCTGATCAGATTGCCAGCTTGGGTTACCGCCTGCAGCCTAGCTATGCCGACAACTTCATCGTAGCCAACCAGAATTCCGTGGAGAATATCTGGACTCGCCCGAATGATTGCGTCAACTATAAGATAGAGGATTACAACATCGTCCGCACCCTGCATTATAACCATGGTGGTGCCATCGGTTACCAGGGCTGGAATGGAGCCTGCTCTTCCAAGCAGCAGATGCTGGTATATGGCTATGGAACGGCTAACCCTGACCCTCGTCTGAAACTCAACTTCTATACCGACAAGGATTATATGGAGGAGACAGGAAAGGCTGTAGAGGACGGTGCCACTGACAAACCACTGGAGTATATGCCATTGGCTGTAAAGGTGGATTTCACTGCTGCCGATGACCCTCATGCCATGAAGTGTTCCGGTGCCAGAATGAAGAAGTATGAGTTTGACAAGTCCACTACCCAGCAGTATAGCTTCAACAACGACCTGGTGATCTGGCGTTATGCCGATGCCTTGCTCCTGAAGGCTGAGGCTGAGTATCGTATGGGTAACAAGGCTGAGGCTCTCACAATTGTCAATGAGGTTCGTGGCCGTGTTGCTGCTACACCTCGTACAGAACTTACGCTCAATGACATTCTGGATGAACGTATGCTGGAACTGGCTTGGGAGGGAGTACGACGCCAAGACCAGATCAGATTCTGTACCTTTACAGAGCCTACTGCTGACCGCTTCAAGGGTGTGACCCACAATGCTTCTGCAGGTGATTACAATGATGATACGCAGGGCTATACCATGGTTTATCCTATCCCTTATGCCGTGCTCAACTTGAACAAGAAACTCAAGCAGAATCCAGGATATACTAAGTAGTCAGTCATAAACTAAAAAAAAATAATATGAAAAAACTCTTTTTGCTCGCAAGCCTTCTGATGGCTTTTGGCATCTCAG
>OFOU01001940.1_pt1 | contig 11226 bp, 9 predicted proteins | sample 1542061 | NCBI WGS metagenome assembly OFOU01 (sample SAMN04209239, study PRJEB22552) | human gut metagenome | biome: gut; material: feces | host: Homo sapiens | place: USA: Oklahoma
TTTGTTCGAACTAAATATATCTGCTGTTCAGTTTTCAAAGTTCATTTAAAACTTTTGTTTTATTTTTTATTTTCTTGCCCTCTCTCAAGGACAAGTATTATATTATCAGCTTTTACATTTTACGTCAACACTTTTTTCAAACTTTTTTAAAAAACTTTTTATAATATCAATTTTTTTAAAAGTTCTTTCTTTATTTCCATAAATTTTGGATTGCTTAATATCTCTATATTTCTTGGTCTTTCAAAGTCTATATCTATCGCCTCCACGATTTTACCAGTATTTTTACTTAACACAATTACTCTATCTGCCATAAGGATAGCTTCTTCTATATCATGAGTTACAAATATTATAGACGGCTTATAAAGCTCCCATAATTTTAGTGTTAAATTTTGCATTTCTATCCTTGTTTGATAGTCCAATGCAGAAAAAGGCTCGTCCATTAAAAGCATATCTGGCTTCATTACAAGAACTCTAGCAAGTGCAACCCTCTGCTGCATACCTCCAGATAAATGTTTTGGATGATACTTTTTATATCCATCCAATCCTATTTCTTTTACAAACTCATCAACTTTAGAAGAAATTTCTTCTTTGGTAATTTTTTTTAGCTTTAATCCATATCCAATATTATCTTCTACGGTCATCCAATCAAATAGTGCCGGTCTTTGGAAAATATACCCCCTATCAGACTTTGGGGTACTAACTTTTTCTTCTTTGAATAAAATTTCTCCATCAAAGCTATTATTTATACCACCTATAGCACTAAGTAAAGTTGATTTACCACATCCACTAGGTCCAATTATACTTACAATTTCTCCTTCTATTACATCTAAATTAATATCATCTAAAACAATCTTTTTTTCTTTTCCATTTTTAAATGAAATCCCAAGATTTTTAACAGATAAAATAACATCTTTTTTTAAATTATTCAAAATCATCACCTCAAGTCCAAGTTCTAATTATCGTACGGTCTAATTAATTTATATATAGAAACTAAAATCAAATCACAAATTCTACCAAGTATAGCAATTGCAATCATACATACTATAATCATATCTACATTTCCTAACATCCTAGAATCCATCATAACAGCGCCAAGTCCTTCATTAACACCTGTAAGCTCTCCTAAAACTAAATATGCCCAACAAACTCCCATAGAAAGTCTAAGTCCAGAAAAAATCCCAGGAAGTGATGAAGGTAAAATTATGCTCCACAATAACTCTCTCGAATTTGCACCTAGGACTCTTCCTGCATTTATAACCATTGGATCCACATCTAAAACCGCTCTCAATGTATTAACATAAACTGGGAAAAATGCCGCCAATGAAATTAAGAATATAGTAGTTTTATTTCCTACACCAAACCAAACCATAGCAATTGGAAACCATCCTACACCAGGAATCATTCTTATAATATGGATAAATGGATCAAATAATCTCTTAACCATTAAAAAATGCCCTGATAAAATTCCAAAAATAATACCTAAAACTGAGGCAATTCCAAACCCACATACAACTCTGTAAAGACTGGCAACCGCATTTTCAAAAAACTTACCTGAATAAGCTGTCAATCCCCGATTGCCAGTTACAAAGTCAACAAAACAATTCCAAACTCTACTAAGTGAAGGAAGTAAATATTCAGGAGTATCTAGTATCTTAGGAATCACAATCCAAGAAATAATAAATAACCCCGGCACTATGAAATTAACAAAATCTATCTTTTTTTCTTTAGTCATCAAAATTTACTCCCTTCAATTACCTTAATATTTTACTATCTTTTCATCTTAGTATTTTCTAAGAAACTCAAATCAAACATAGCATCTATGTCTGGAACTTTTTCTATCATACCAAGTTCTTTCATTCTTTCAGCTAATTTTTTAACCTGTTCAACTGTTTCTGGAGTTATATCCCAAGAAAGCTCTATATTTTCAGTAGATTTTTCAAGGTATTTCTTTTCTGTACCAAATTCAGCTGCTTTATTTATCCATTCTTCTTTACTTGCCATAAGATGTTTACTAGCTTTAACATGTTTATCAACTAATTCCTGTATTTTTTCTGGGTTTTCCTTTATTTCGTCCTCAGTTGTTATCATAGCTGCATTTATATATCCTATACTATCATCATAATACGGGTATTCTAATATTTTTCCGTATCCTTCTTCAACAGCTATTGATGGATATGGCTCACCACTACAGAATGCATCTATTGAACCAGATGCAAGAGCTTGACCCATATCAAAGAAATCTATCTTTTTAAGAGTAACATCTTTGTCTGGATCTAACCCAGCTCTATTTAATACCTCTAATAATAATATATGGTGCATTGTCCCTGGAACATATGCTATAGTTTTTCCTTTTAAATCTTTTGTTGTGTTTATACCGCTATCTTTTCCTACAACTAATGCTGAGCATTTTTCAGTCATACTTGCTACTACTTTTATTGGCTCTCCTTTAGATGCTGCCATTATTGCAGTTACCCAAGTAGTTCCTGTAAAGTCTAGGTCTCCAGAAAGAAGTGCTGTTTTCATATCTCCTGGATTTGTAAATGGTTTAACTTCTAGATTTTCACTTTCATCAGAAAACTCATCGTAGAAAAATGGCTGTATTGTCTGAGCTGTTTTCCAAGTTCCAACTGTCATATTTTTTGCATCCGACGACTCAGTTTTTTTGCCACATCCTACCATGCTTCCCGCTAATATCGTCGCAGAAAGTATCACGCTCAATAATTTTTTGTTCATATTTTCCTCCTAAAATATATATTTTATATTACTAATTTTATTAATTGATTGATTATTTTATTTTTACATCAAATCCATTTCTTAAAAGAATCTCTTTTGATTTTTCTATATCCTGTCCATTCCAAGCATCCAAATACATAGTATTATCTCTAGGAATTGCTCCAATGTCGACAACTAAAGAATTTGCTCCACATCTAAGGGCTTTTTCTGTAAGAGGGTGTATAATCATATCCTCTATCTTATCCTTTGAAAAAATTCTAAAAATAGCTGTAATCTGAGCTATCCTATTCTCGTCAATTTCTCCAAGCTCATACTTAGGTGTACCCTCAACTGCAACTCTAGGCATAATTCCCGATACCTTTGTTCCAATACCCAGAATTTCTTCCATTCTATCAGCAATTTCTTCATTTGTATGTTCTGGACCAATAGGCTCTAAATACTGAGATAAACTCATTCCTGAAGATATTACATTTTTCATAGCTTTTTCTCTTTCAGCTACATCAAAAGTAGTATCCTCGCCTTCTCTAAATCTCATAGCTTCATACACCATTTCAAATCCAGCATCTTTTAGTTTTTCTGCTTCAATTGTAGTATCTGTTCCTGTATTTGCAGTTAATATAAAATCCTTATCTTTCCCATATCTATTATTTAAAATCTTTCCATATTTAATAAGCTTTTCTATATCAAAAAATTCAGTAGTTCTTAAAACTAACCAATCTATTCCCTGCTTTACAAACTTATCGGCAAGACTTATAATCTGCTCTTCACTTAACTCATAAGATTTTTTATTATTATTCCACTTGTCGCCTAAAGAACAAAACTTACAATTCATCTTACAACTTGAATAGTCTATCCCTATTGCAGCCCAAACCTTTCCTTTATTTCCAGTTACTTCTCTACAAATCTCATCTGCCCTATTTAAAATATATTCAACTTTTGAAGATTCCCGAGAGATGCTTAGTAAATTTATTACATCATTTTTATCTATATCAATTTTGTTTTTTACTTTATCCAATGATTTTTCTATTTCTATGTTTAAAAGATGTTCTTCACTTAAAATAGTATTTTCATTCAATATTTTCACCTACCACTTCTAAATTTATTTTTCTTACTACTTTTTCATATTATCATCTAAATGATAATAATTTCTATACTTATATAATTTTACTATACTTTTTGAATTTATATTTAAATTTTCTATGATATTATTTGTTATAACTATTATAAATTTTACTTATGAACATTTATCCTTTAAATATGGATATTATTCCAGAATATAACTAAATCTGCTTTTAGAATAATTAAATATAAATTTAAAGCATTAAATATATAATATGTAGTATAATAATATCTATACGTTTGAGTATTTTTGAATATTATCGTTAAAATGTATTTATCGATATAACAAATGTAAATAAATATAATTTAAATTAACGGACTAAATTTAACCGTTTGAAAAGGAGGAATTGTTTTGAGTTTCAATTATGTAAGAGAACCTGGCAATGGATTCACTCACTTATTTGGTGCTATTTTATCCTTTATTGGACTTCTAGCATTAGTTATTAAAACATCTATCGTAATGCCTACTCCATTAGCTATAGCCTCTGTGATAATTTTTGGAATAAGTATGATTCTTTTATATACAGCTTCTACTGTGTATCATTTGGTTATTTCTTCAGATAAAGTTATCGCTTGGCTGAGAAAAATAGATCATTCTATGATATTCGTATTAATAGCTGGTTCATATGCACCATTTTGTATGATTTCATTAAAAGGCAATGGAGGATATGCTTTATTTGCAATAGTCAGCATTGCAGCTATAGCAGGTGTATGTTTCAAACTAATTTGGTTTAAATGCCCTCGTTGGATTTCTACAATTATATACATTGCGATGGGTTGGGTTTCTGTGGCGCTTATAGTACCTCTTTACCACGCACTTTCATTTAGTGGACTTACGCTACTTGTTGGAGGAGGACTTTTCTACACAATAGGTGCTGTAATATACGCTATTAAGCCAAAGTTTTTAGAATTTAAACATTTCGGTTTCCACGAAATTTTCCATATATTTATAATCCTTGGAAGTCTATGCCACTTCCTATGTGTATTCTTCTATGTTTTATAAATTATTTTATTGATATTTTATACTATTCATTGATATAATTAGTTGATATGTCTGAAAGATGTATCAACTATTTTTTATAAGGAGAAATATATGTCAAAAAAATTATCTAATAATACTCTATCAGCTTTTGCAACAGCTCTTCTTTGTACTATTTGGATGGTTATTGCAAATGCAACAGGTCTTTTAGGTTGGGCTGGTTTTGCAGGATGTACAGCTTACTTTGCTGGTCCTAAAAAAGGTGTTTCTGCACTTCCTCTTACTTTTGCTTGTGTTGGAAGTGGTGTAGCTTATGCATTAATATCAGTTCATTTCGGAAATCAGATAGACTTTGCTCAGATAGGTCTTGTATTTACATTTGTAACTACATTCCTTATGTGTGCAGGCGGAAAAATAGGTATAATATCATTCGTTCCAGGAGCATTCATGGGTTCATTCTCTACATTTGCAGCGGGTGGCGATTTTATGATAATACCATCTATAGCAGCTGGAATAATCTTAGGACTATGTTGCGATACTTTAGGTAAAAAATTATGTGCTATATTTGGCTCAGAAGAATAAATTAAGCTAAAAAGAGGAGCTCGTTTCAAACGACCTCCTCTTTTTCATTGTTTTCTTTTTTGAATCTTAAATCTTAACTTTATATTTCATATTGATTTCGCACCACCAAAATCAATACTACAAACTCACTTAATATATTCCGATTTTCCTATTATTTTAATCGATTAATTTTATACTTATAATTTTATGTTTAAGCAAATATAAATTTATATGCTATTTTTCATCTTTATTTGAATCGCCATTTACATATTTCTTATATATACCCATTACTACTCCACTAAGTGCAAATAATGCTATAGCATTTGGTATAACCATCAGACCATTGAAACAGTCAGCTAACTGCCAAACTAATTCAACTTTTAATGTAGATCCAACTATTATAAATAATATAACTATTAAAGAATATATTTTTACTGCTTTCTGTCCGAATAAGTATTTTACGTTTATCCGTCCAAAGAAATGCCATCCAAGTATAGTAGAGAATGCAAAGAATAATAAACATACTGCTATAAATATATCTCCACCACTACCAAAAGTATTTACGAAAGCTGTCTGAGTAAGTGCTATACCTTCTTTTCCTGAATCTAAAACACCACTAGTTAATATAGAGAATGCTGTTAAATTTAGTATTATGAAAGTATCTATAAATACACTAACCATAGCTGTTAATCCCTGTTCATGAGGGTTTTTAGCTGCTGCTCTTGCATGTGCATGAGGTGTAGAACCCATACCAGCTTCATTAGAGAATAATCCTCTTGCTACACCGTAACGTATAGCTTCTTTTATAGATATACCAACTGCACCACCAAGTACTGCCTTTGGATTGAATGCTCCAACTATTATCATTTTAAAAGCTTCAGGAACTTCTGATATATTCATCCCTATTAAAGCTAAACTTCCTATTATATATACAAATGCCATTATAGGTACTATTTTTTCAACAACTGATGCTAATCTCTGTGTTCCACCTATAAATACAAATCCTGCTACTACAGCTATTAATAATCCAACTGTTATAGGAGGTATATTTATATTTCTACTTGCAAAAACTTCTGAGAATGCTGCACCTATTGAGTTTGACTGAACCATATTACCCATAAATCCAAGTGCTAATATTATTAATACTGAGAATGTAGCTGCTAAGACTTTACCAAATTTTCCTGTAAATGCAGCTCTGATGTAGTATACAGGTCCTCCTGTTACTTCGCCATCTACAACTGTTTTATATTTCTGAGCAAGAGTTGCTTCTGAATAAATTGTAGCCATTCCAAAGAATGCACTAAGCCACATCCAGAATATAGCCCCTGGTCCACCAGAAAGAAGTGCTGTAGCTGCACCAGTTAAGTTACCTGTACCAACCTGAGCCGCTATAGCTGTTGCTAATGACTGGAAAGGTGTCATCTCACCGTGTTCTTTCTTTTCACCGTTTAATTTTAGGTTACCGAACACTAATCTGAAGCCCTCTCCAAATTTTCTAACCTGTATAAATTTTAGTTTGAATGTGTAGTATATCCCAACTCCACATAAGATGAATAGTAGTAAGAAATTCCATAAGAATCCGTTTACGGCTACTACTACTTCTAATAGATTGTCTAAAAATAATTCCATGTTTTTACTCTCCTTTTCTTTTATTTTTGGAAATAAAAATAGAGCTGATACATCAGCTCCAAAAAATAAGAGTAGAACATTTGCAAACAGATCTTAGTGTTTAATCTGTCTTACTGCTCTGTCCTTTTGCCTGAGAGATTTGCAAACATTGTTTGCGTACACCTTCGGCGCCCCTTTTTTGGAGACTCTCCAGAGTTCCTAATAGATTTTTTAATTTTATAATTTCAAATTATCTATCCTTTTTAATAATATCATCTATTTTCTTTAATTACAACACGTTTTCTAAATTTATTGAAATTTTTTAAAAAAACACACATATTTCCTTTTCATTTTTAGGAAATATGTGTGTTTTAATATTGTTTTATTCTTTTAGAGTTCTCATTGCATTAAGTACGGCTATTAATGCAACACCTACATCTGCAAATATTGCTTCCCACATATTTGCAACTCCACCAGTACTCATAAGCATAACTATTACTTTTACACCCATTGCAAATACTATATTCTGCCAAACAATTTTATTTGTTTTTTCAGATATTCTCTTTGCTATAGGTAATTTAGATAATTCGTCTGTCATAAATACTATATCACTTGCTTCTATTGCTGCATCAGATCCTACACCGCCCATAGCTATCCCAACGTCTGCTCTAGCTAAAACTGGGGCGTCATTTATACCGTCTCCTATAAATGCTGTATTTCCTGTGCTATTTTCTTTTGCTATTTCTTCAAGTATTTCAACTTTCTGATTAGGTAGAAGTCCTGAATAATGTTTGTCTAATCCAACTTCTTCAGCTATCTTAGCTGCAGCAGCTTCATTATCTCCTGTTAGCATTACAACATTTGTTATACCAACTTTTCTCATCTCTGCAATAGCTCTCTTACTATCTTCCTTAACCTCATCAGATATTACTATACATCCAGCATATTTGCCATCTACTGCAACGTATACTGTTGTTCCAACTTCATCTATCTTTTCATATTTTACACTTTCGCTATCTAAAAGTTTAGAACTTCCTGCAAGTATTGTTTTACCATTGTATAAAACTTTTATACCATGTGCTGCTATTTCTTCATATTTGTCTATTTCACTTAATTTTATTTCTTCATTTGATTTTTCATTATAGCTTTCCATTATAGATTTTGCTATTGGATGATTTGAGTTTGCTTCTGCAATAGCTGCAAATCTTAATAATTCATCTTCTGACATTCCAACAGGATTTATTTCTGTAACTTTAAATACACCTTTAGTTATAGTACCAGTCTTATCAAGTACAACTGTGTTTACTTTTCTTAATGCTTCTAAATAGTTACTTCCCTTTATAAGAATACCGTTTTTAGATGCAGATCCTATTCCACCAAAGAAACTTAGAGGTATTGATAATACTAATGCACAAGGACATGAAACTACTAGGAATATTAATCCTCTGTATAACCAATCTCTAAACACAGCACCTTCAATAACTAGTGGTGGTATAAATGCAACTGCTAATGCTAACCCAACAACTATTGGAGTATAGTATCTACAGAATCTTGATATAAAGTTTTCTGTCTGAGATTTTCTACTTCCTGCATTTTCAACCATATCAAGTATCTTAGCAACTGTAGATTCTCCATATTCTTTAGTTACTCTTACATAAATTAATGCATTTGTATTTATTGTTCCTGATACAACTTCTTCACCTGGTTTTACACTTCTAAGTACAGATTCACCAGTTATTGCAGAAGTATCAAGCATTGCTTCACCTTCTGTTACAATTCCATCTAGTGGTACTTTTTCACCTGGTTTTACTACTATTACATCGCCTACTTCTACTTCTTCAGGATCTACCTGTATAATTTTTCCACCCTGAACTAAGTTTGCAAATTCTGCTTTTATTTCCATAAGAGCAGATATTGATTTTCTTGACTGACCAACTGCTTTCTGCTGTAAATATTCACCTATTTTGTAGAATAACATAACACCAACTGCTTCAGAATGTTCTCCTATTGCAATTGCACCTATTGTAGCTATAGACATTAGGAAGTTTTCATCCATTACCTGGCCTCTAAATAGGTTCTTTGCAGCTTTTAAAAGTACATCTCCACCTATTAAAATATATGCTGCTAAAAATACAACCACACCAAATGTACCTGTATTTCCAACTGCCATTTCATATATACCAAATGCGTATACAAATACTCCTATTATGATTTTTATTAGATCTTTGTTTATTTCTTTCTTTTCTTTTGGTTTTTCAACCTTTTTAGGTTTAATTTCTTCATGTTCGTGGTCATGGTGATGTCCTCCGCATCCACATTCTTCTCCATGGTCGTGATCATGATGATGTCCGCCACATCCGCATTCTTCATCATGTTCATGATCGTGGTGATGGTGTTCTCCACATCCACATTCTTCTCCGTGGTCATGATTGTGATCGTGATGGTGTTCTCCGCATCCACATTCTTCTCCATGGTCGTGATCGTGATGATGTTCTCCACATCCACAACTTTCTCCATGTTTATGATGATCTTCTTCTGAATTATTTCTATTTGCATATAGTACGTTTAAATCTGTTCTACCTCTTCTTATTATATTTCCAGATTCAACTATATTTCCCTTATTATCAAACTCTAAAGCTCCAACAACTTTATTTTTTAATAAACTTACTGTTAATCCACTTTCTGTTTCGTGAATTATCTTTGCTATTTCAGACATATGCTGTTTTGTAATATCTCCAGCCTTAGCAAATACAGATAATTTCTTAGCCACAAAGTTCATATTGCTGTTTTCTACATATGCTAATTTTCCAACTTTATCATTTATCTTTTCCGCACAATGTGCACAGTTTAAATTATTTAATAGAAAATCAACTCTTATAACTTTATTTTTATCTATTTCATCTTTTTTCTCTGACTTAATTATATTTCCCTTATTATCAAAACTTATTTCCCCAAGTACTTTGTTCTTTAATAAGCTTACAGTTAACCCACTTTCTGTATCATGAATTATCTTTGCTATTTTAGACACATTAGCTTCTGTTATGCTTTCATTTTCCATAAATACAGATAGCTTTTTAGCTACAAAGTTCATATTGCTATTTTCTACATAGTCTAATTTTGAAACTTTGTCATTTATTTTTTCTGCACAGTGTGCACAATTTAAATCTTCTAGTAGAAAATCTATTCTAGTACTCAATTTAATTCACATCCTTGTCTTAAAATTTATTTATTTTATCCACATTAATCACTGATTGTAGATATCTTTTATCTTTTATATGTTTCGTTTACATGTTCTAATCCGCATTTTAATATTTCACTTATATGTTCATCATCCAATGAATAGAATACTGTTTTTCCTTCTTTTCTAAATTTTACCAATCTAGCATTTTTTAATACTCTTAGCTGATGAGATATTGCTGACTGAGTCATTCCAAGAAGCTCTGCTATATCACATACACACATTTCATTAGAGAATAGTGCAAATATTATTTTTACTCTGGTTGTATCTCCAAACACCCTGAATAAGTCTGATAAGTCTGCTAATACCTCTTCATCAGGCATCTCTTTTTTTGTTTTGTCTACTACTTCTTCGTGCACCTTTTTTTCTGTACAACAATCTATTTCTTTATTTTTCATAGGTTTTCTCCTTTCTTAATGTTTTAATATATGAATAACTGTTCATATATTCATTATAATCTGCTTATTATTTTTTTGCAATATATTTTATAAAAATATATGAACAATTATTCATATATTTTGGGAAGTACTTTTATTTCGCTAATTACAATAAAAAAAGGACCAGTACTCTCACTGATCCTCTTATTACACTTTTAATTATCTATAAATTGTTTAAAGTAACTTCTTGTTCTTTCATTTGTAGAATTATATAATAACTCATTTGGAGAACCTTCCTCTACAACCTTACCTTTTTCCATGAATATAATTTTATTTGCTATTTCAAGTGCAAATCTCATCTCATGAGTTACAATAAGCATTGTACATTCATGTTCATTTGATAATTCTCTTATTAATTCTAGAACTTCATTTACAAGTTCTGGGTCAAGAGAAGATGTAGGTTCATCAAACAATATTATCTCTGGATGAACAGCTAGAGCTCTAGCTATACCTATTCTCTGCTGCTGACCACCAGATAGTCTTGATGGATAATAATCTCTTTTATCTGCTAACCCTACTTTTTTTAGAAGAGCCATAGCCTCTTCTTCAGC
>OFOU01001941.1_pt1 | contig 11221 bp, 7 predicted proteins | sample 1542061 | NCBI WGS metagenome assembly OFOU01 (sample SAMN04209239, study PRJEB22552) | human gut metagenome | biome: gut; material: feces | host: Homo sapiens | place: USA: Oklahoma
TTTGTTGCTCAGGAACTTATAAAAATAGTTAAACTAAAGTGCTGCGGAATTAAGGTTTTAATAACTTGTTTGGTATCCAAATCATAGATATGAACTTTATAGCTTGCTTTTTCATTCAAAAAGGAAAGATACTCATGTCCGTTTTCTTCAAATTGGAATATAGATTTGCTTTCATAATGTGTATGTTCATCTATAGACAGGCAGATGGAGTCTGTAGCTGTTAATTCTGTACCATAGTCTATTGGACGAGAAGGAGATGAACATGATGCTCCTAGAAGCAGATAAGTGAAGATATACAAAAAATATTTCATACACTATAGATTAAATATAGGGTATTTAATTATCTTCAGTTTGTAGATTGGATCAACTAATTATGAATAGGAAAGATCTTAAATACCCTATGGAATGATTTGCTAGTCGGTTAAATTAATTGGGAGCTCCTTCATCTCTTCCGCACCTTTGGTTTGGGTCTTCATAACAATTATTGAATGAAAAATTTACACAAGAAGACGCTCCATCGAAATACCAGCATTTATCTCCTTCACCGGGAGGTCCGTAATCACTGCGAGCATTTCCGTTTTCTGTGTTGCTCGGAAGAGGTGCATCAAACTTTAATTCTTGTCGGGAAGAATAGATCTCTACGCTAGTCAAACAAAGAATGACTAGGACTAAAAAAAGTGATTTGTTTTTCATAAGATCTGCTTTTAAAGGTTAGTATATAGTTAACTTCACAAATGTACATTAGAATTTTATTATATCAAATATATTTTGGAATATTTTTCAGAATATATTGTTGGGTAACTGGTTTATATGCAGTGATATAATTGAATGTGACTTATATGATGTGCTAAATTTATGCTTTTTATTATGAAGAAAATAAACCTATTTAGTTCTAAAACTATTAATAAAGTTCTTTATGTACCAACTCTTCAAACAGCAATGCATATTTTGCAACGACTGCTTCGGCGTATTTCTTCCCTTTTCCGGCACTTGCTTTTTTGGGATTGCCTATACCGGTGTCTTGCGAAACTTTTTGCCAGTTCCTCGGAATCCATGCCACTTTTTCATTCAACATTTGTGAGGTGAACTTCTTATAATCTCCGTTTCCGGCTTCGTCTAAATTTACCAATTCCGGATGATAATGCATCATAACAGAAGTTTCCAATTCATCTGCATGGTCACCCGGTTCATCAAAGTACTCTTTAGCAGGAACAAAGGCAAACCATTCGCTGCTGGCTATCAGGAAGTCGGGATAGTCCAGTGACAAGTCACGTATCATACTTTTGAATGTATTGCCGCCATGTCCGTTGATAATGACCATTTTGCGGTATCCCTGGGCGTATAGAGAGGCAACTAGGTCGCTTAAAATCGCTTTTTGCGTTTCATAGCGATAATGGATGCAGAAATCCAGCTCGCGTTGTCCCGGATTCTGTGAACCGGCAGTGACGTAAGGCATGACCATGCAACGAATACCGTAATGTGTTTTTGCCAGTTTTGCAGCATCTAGTGCGATGTCGTGGCTCAGAATGCAGTCTGTCAGATAAGGCAGGTGCAGATTATGCGGTTCGGTAGCTCCCCAAGGGAGGAGGACCAAATCATATTTCAATGGTTTTACCTTGCCGTAACAGGTTACGGCAAGGTCTAGTTCTTTATCCATTATTTATAAGAATTTTTAAAGATATGCAGGATTTCTTCGTCTGTAATCGGGCGTGGGTCGAGAGTGAACAGTCCTCCCATCGTATCTCTTGCATTTTGCAGGAATTTGGGGAAATCTTCGGATTGGATACCAAATTCGCTCAGTTTGATAGAATGTACTTTACATTCTTTTTGCAGTGTAATCAATGCATCAATGAAATCGGACGGACGGTTGCTCTTTTTCTGGGTCATCATTTCAGCCATTTTCATGTAACGTTTTGTACAGTCATGCCGGAAAGTTTCGAAGTATGCCTCAGACAAGGCAATGAGTCCTGCTCCATGAGGAAGTTGTGGATAATAAGCACTCATGGCATGTTCTAATGAATGTTCGGAAGTGCAGCTTGAAGTGGCTTCCACCATGCCTGCCAAGGTGCTGGCCCAAGCAATTTTGGCACGCGCTTTCAAATTCTTTCCGTCGGCTACGGCTACTGGCAGATATTTGTAGATCAGACGGATGGCTTCTAAGGCGTAAAGATCACTGATGGGTGTTGCACAATTGGCGATAAAACCCTCTGCGGCATGGAAGAATGCATCGAACCCTTGATAGGCGGTGAGGTGCGGAGGAATGGAAACCATCAGTTCCGGGTCTACAATAGATAAGGTAGGGAAGGTCAGCTGGCAACCGAAGCCTATCTTTTCTTGAGCCGTTTCGTGGGTAATCACTGTCCATGGATCCATTTCTGTTCCGGTTCCGGCGGTGGTAGGGATGGCGATAATGGGAAGTGCTTTGGTAACAGGACGTCCTTTGCCACTACCCCCTGATACATAATCCCAGTAGTCACCGTCGTTGCAGGCCATAACAGCTATACTTTTGGCTGAGTCGATGGAACTTCCGCCTCCCAGTCCTACTACAAAGTCGCACTTTTCCTCCCGGCAGATGGCGGCTGCTTCCATGACGTGTTCTTTGATGGGGTTGGGAAGGATTTTATCGTAAACCAGTGTTTCTACATTATTCAGTCTTAATTGGGCAAGTACTCTCTCCAAGTATCCATATTTCCGCATGGAAGTTCCGGATGAGATGACGACCAGTGCCTTTTTTCCCGGTAATTTTTCACTGGATAATTTCTTGATTTCTCCGCAACCAAATACTAATTTGGTAGGGATGTATAAACTAAATACAGGATTTGCTTTCATGTTCTTTCGTATTTAAAGTTTCACTGGTAACAAATGTAGGAAAATAATAGTTTGCTTGTTTAAGTAATTTGTTAAATTTTACATACTGCCGGATTGTATTCGTTTTCTTTAATTCAGTTTGAGATAGATACGTTTTTTCGATTATACTCGAAAAAAGAAATAAACAGTGCTTTTTTTTCGATTATACTCGAAAAAAACTATCTTTGTGGGAAAAGATTCGAGTATGGACGATAAATGGAACGCTTTAGAAAAGTATAACCTTTGGGGTGGAAATACGTATCAATTGGGACTGGAACGGAAATCTTATACCGACAAGATTGGCAATTTTGTGGGGTCGTTATGTAGAATTTCATATATTCCCCTATAGTTATGCTGAATATTTACAGTTGATGCAGCAACCTGCTGGTCGGGCTTCTTATTTGGTCTATTTACAGAAAGGCGGTTTGCCCGAATTGTACAACCTGCCCACTGTCGAGTCAGAAAAACAGTACGTCGCTTCTGTGAAAGATACGATTTTGTTGCGTGATATAGTGAAGCGTAAACCCGTTCGTGATGTAAGGTTATTGGATGATATTTTTATTTATTTGGTGAATAATGCGTCCAATCTGTTTTCCGTTCAGCATATTGTTAATTTCTTTAAATCCAAGAACCGGAAGGTGAGTTATGATACCTTATCTAATTATCTAGGTTATATAGAAGAAGCTTTTCTTGCTTATAAAACAGAACGTTACAATATAAAAGGAAAGGATGTGGTGGCAGGTAATTGCAAGTATTATCTGAATGACTTGTCCTTTAAGAATTTTCTTTATCCGGGCTTTGCTTATGGAGTCGGGTATTTGTTGGAGAATGCAGTATATTTGGAACTTCGTCGTTTAGGCTATATTGTATATACAGGTTCTTTTCGGAATAAAGAAGTTGATTTTGTTGCTATGAAGGACGATAGAGTGATTTATCTCCAAGCAACTTACATGTTGGAAACGGCACAAACCATGGAACGGGAATATGCTCCTTTGCTGACGATAGGTGATAATTATGAAAAATATGTCGTTTCCATGGATGAGGTACAATTCCCTTCCAATGAAGGGGTCAGGCATATACAGGCTTGGAATTTAAAGGAAATATTGTAGGAAATCAGTTTCTCTTTTTAATATACAGTTTTTGGTAAGAGTTGTCAAAACTCTGATGATATTGTCTGTAGTCTATTATCCAATGTTGCTCACCGCTCCCCCGGATATGTAGAGCAGGAATAGCACCGAAGAGGAGAGTATAGTGGATATTATTTGCTTATGTGCAGTTGGCGCAAACATACGATTGGCATATCAGTCTGTATATCAGTATTCCGCTTATCTTTGCAGTCGCTATCGGGCTGAGTCTGCTTTCTTATTACTATTTTGAGAAACCGGCCAACCGCTGGGTAAAACGAATTTTAAATAAACAATAATAACTAGTTCATGGAAAAACAATTATCAGAAAAACTGCCACGCGTTGAGGTGGTGGATGCTTTACGGGGATTTGCAGTCATGGCAATTCTTTTAGTGCATAGTTTGGAGCATTTCATCTTTCCGGTTTATCCGGTAGACCAGCCTGCATGGTTGAATATACTGAATGACGGGGTATTCAATGTTACATTTACTTTATTGGCTGGAAAATCGTATGCCATTTTTGCTTTGCTGTTTGGATTTACATTTTATATTCAGTCGGCTAACCAACAGCGTAAAGGAAAAGATTTTGGTTATCGTTTTCTGTGGCGTTTGCTGTTATTGGTAGCTTTTGCTACGCTGAATGCAGCTTTTTTTCCGGCAGGAGATGTGTTGTTGCTGTTCTCGGTAGTGGGAATCGTATTGTTCGTGGTGCGCAAGTGGAGTGACTGTGCCATACTAGTTACGGCTATTTTGTTTCTATTGCAGCCCGTTGAGTGGTATCATTATATAGTAGGTCTGTTTGATCCTTCTCATACTTTGCCCGATTGGGGAGTGGGCGCGATGTATAAAGAAGTGGCGGAATATACCAAAGAGGGGAATTTGTGGGAGTTTTTGGGTAAGAATATGACCTTTGGTCAGAAAGCCAGTCTATATTGGGCTCTGGGAGCAGGGCGTTTTTGGCAGACTGCCGGCTTGTTCTTGATGGGGTTGTATATCGGACGCAAACAATTGTTTGTAACTTCCGAAAAACATACTCGTTTTTGGGTGAAGGCTCTTATCATTTCCGCTATCTCTTTTGCTCCGCTTTTCCAACTGAAAGAGTTGATTATGGCTAGTGACAGTGAACTCATTCGCCAGACTGCCGGAACTGCTTTTGATATGTGGCAAAAGTTCGCTTTTACATTTGTACTGGTTGCTTCTTTTGTATTGCTTTATCAACGGGATAGGTTTAAGAATTTTGTATCAAATCTTCGTTATTATGGTAGGATGAGTCTGACCAATTATATCACCCAATCTATTGCCGGAGCTATTATTTATTTCCCTTTCGGACTTTATCTGGCTCCGTACTGTGGATATACGTTGAGTTTGCTGGTTGGTTTTGTACTCTTTTTGTTGCAAGTACAGTTCTGCAAATGGTGGTTGAAAGGACATAAGCAGGGACCGTTAGAGAGTCTTTGGCATAAATGGACCTGGATGTATTCCAAAAAATAAGGAACTTTGGGCAGGAGTTGCATATGCTATACGGAAGAGAGGAGAAGGCAAAAGGTAATTTGCCTTTTCCTCTCTTCCGTATAGGGACTGATTCTTGTTTCCCAAGTTTCCCGAATATCATAAAAAGGATATCAGTTCAGGATTATAATCAATTGTTTTTGCCTTCTATCTGAATTTGAATTGCTTGTCCTGTACGTTGCAGACATTCTATAAAAATAGAAAGATGATTGGTCTTTTGCATCAACTCACATATAATTTCCTTTTCTTCTGTGCACCAGGGTTCATAAGCACGTGGGAAAGTTTCACGTTGTTTATGGATATAAGGTGGAAGGACTGTTTTCTGAATGCCTAACTCTTGGACTTTTTGTTTTATACGGCAAATATCTTCTTCTGTACAATCATTAAAAGATTCTTTTGTAAAGAACCCCGGATATTTTTGGTCAATGTCAAGATTGATTGTAGGCTTAGATAGGGATTGAAAGGTTTTTTCTCTGCTTTCTAGTTCTTTTATCAGATTGTTGATGTACTCATCGGCTTGAACAGATGATACAACTATGGAACATTCGTGGCGGGAGTATTCTTTATGGCGGTTGGCAGATAACCAGTTGAAAGAACCCTCTATAAGTGTATGGTTATCAATGGCCAATGATTTATTGTGGATACCTTTTACTTCAATGAGGGTTGCGCCATTTTCTATTAATATGTTCCGTCCCTCTTCGGCACGGCTGAGCAACTGATTAGTTTTCGTATCATAATCTAGAGACGAATCGGTGTAGACTGTGACATCCACTCCTCGTTGTACCGTGTGGCGTATCAGCGGAACCAACTGGTCGTTTTCTATGGCGTGGATAGATATGAATGGAGATACAATCAGCAGACGGTGTCTTGCTTTTTCAAAAGCTTGGTGCAGAACCTGGATATGCTCTTCTGTGGTGGACAGACGAAGGGTGGGGTGGTAGGTGCACAGCGGAACTTCCTGTTGGTAAATAAAGTTGTTGGAAATCTCGTTGGATGGATCATCGAAAAGCCATTTAGCCATATTTCCTACCGGGGTGTTTTCTTCCGGATGGAAAATATTCATGTTGCCAAAAACAATGAAATGATGCTGAGCGCGCGATATCGCTACATTGAGCATATTGTATTTTCCATCACGCTCCATAAAAAGAGAATGGTCTTCGGGAGAGTTGACTGTTGAAAAAAGAACAATCGGACATTGGGCACCTTGCAGGGAATGTACGGTGCCGATGATCATATCTTTATATTTCTCATTTCCTGATATTTTTTGTATTTGATGCCGTATTTCGGCCTCTTGGGCTTTAAAAGGAGTTACTACGGCTACAATTTCATGAATAGGCTTTTTATAGGTCTTTTCCAGATTATCTTTTTCCAGTTCCAGCCAACAGACAATGGCTTCCGCTTCAGCCCGGTTGAGGCGACTTCCTGTTTTTCCAGGGCTGCTGTAACTGTTGATGTGTACATATCCTTTGGAAGGGAGGGACTTGTATTTTACTTCGTTACCTTTTTTAGGAAGTAACCTGCCGTGGTAAACATAATCATTGCAATAAGCAATAATGGAATCTACGCATCGTCTGTGTTCGGTCAGAAAAGCTCCTTTTTCACCTTTTACTGTAAAATTACAGCTTTTACGTGCCAGTTTCATTATACTTCCGGAAGAAGAAAGGAAACCATTGTTTTCTAAAAAACGGTATTTTTCCGAGGACTGGTTGGAAACAATGCCCAGATTCTTTAAATTAATGAATGAATATTCATCAGAAATGGACCATACAGGCTCTATTTGTTGAATATCACCTACTAAAATCGCTTGCTTGGCCAAACTGAAGGAGGGAACGGCAAGTTCGGGTGAAACTTGTCCGGATTCATCTACAATCAACAGATCTATTCCATTGTATAAAGGAATATCCCATTTTCCGTTCTCCGCATAGGTCATATACTTGGGTAGAGAATGGAAAGTAGAGATGAAAACAGGCATTACGCAAGCCAAACGTTTTAATCTTTGGGTATAGGCTTCTTGTGTGCGCTGCTTACCTTCATCGCACTTGCTTAACCGGTGAATAAACTCGGCTTCCCGATAATGTATGGCATACCAGAACATTTGATACCGATAGCTGATATCCAGCCTTACTGCCATGTCTTCTGTATAAGGTAAGTTGCCATACTCAGGGTTGGAACTTATTTTTTCGTAATGTTCTTTGAATTCTTCTGTCAAAGTCCACTGTTCTATTACTTTGTCGTAGGAGGGTAATGGCTCATGGAATTTACGGATAAACTTCTGTAATATATTGTTTTCCTTCCGGTTTCCGTATTCTGTTGTTTCGGCAGCTTGGATACAGAGAATAATCTTTTTTTGGAGGGCTTGCATTTCTTTACGGAGAAATTGCCGGCATTTTGTTTCGTCTTGATAGTTTTTCTTGAAAAAGTTATTGAAGCATTGCAGATAGAATTGTTTGTACTCTTCTTGACGTTCAGGTGTATCGTATGCTGCCGGAAATCCATCCCCTTTGGGGTTGAACATCATTTTGTACTGTTGTTGCAGCTCTTTTTTCCCTGACAGATATAGGCCTAATGTATCCAGTTCGGGTAGCCAGCGGTTGGACAACCGGGGATGTGTTGTGTCATTGGTTGTTTCCGCTTTGAAATCCTTCAGGATATTGGTGATCGCCTGATTATTAGCTGAACTTGCAACTATAATTTCCGGCTCTTCCGGATTGTTTAGAATGTTATGAGCAAGTCTGTTTGCAATGACAGTTTGCAGAAAAGTGGTTTTTCCTGTTCCCGGAGGACCGTTGACGACAAAAATATCAGCACATTCCGGTGTTGTGTACATTGCTAGTGTTTCGCGTTGAGATATGGACAAAGGAAAGTCGCTGCTCATTTGTGCCCAGTGTTCTTGGTTGCAATATACTTTCCGGTTAGTTGGAATAGGAAGAGCGTTAGCAGATTTTGTTTGTATTAATAAATTCAACAGGGGATGTGGAGTGGCATTGTCATCTTTTAAGAGTTTGTCATATAGTGTGATTATGGGCTGTGCCATATTGCGCTCGGAGGCTTTTATGATAATGATTTCTGGATTATCATAGTAATTCATTGTGCTGAAAGTTTTGCCGGTTGCTTTCTTGAAAAGCTGCTCGCATGCTTGCCAATAGGCCTCCCATTTTGTTTCTTCAGTGTTAAAATTGGATAGTAGTTGATCTACTTTTGAAAGAGAAGCTATAGTGCGGTCATTGGCTGCATTAGGCTCCAAAAATTTACGAATAAATATTGGGATTCTGTCTGATTCGTTCTCGCATACGGTTAGTTTGCCGTCAGGCAACATGGTGGCAGTAATCAAGAAGGGATATTCCGGTCTTTCTGATTGGGAAGTCCAGCCGTTTTCAAATTCGGGCAAAAGAATACAAGGAGCAATCATTACTTTTTGTTTTTCATTGCTGTCTTCTGCTTTCCAATCAGGGAAAATAACAGGAATACTTTTGAGAGGAATGAATTTAAGTATCTTGTCACCAATGTTTAGGGTGATTCGTGGTCCTTTGAGAGCAATAGCTTTGCGCTCTGCATCTTGAAGACAAGTTTTCCAGTATTTTAGTAAGGTCTGGTCCATTTGTTTTTACGTTTGTGTGATGGAATAATTTACAAATATAAGAAAATAGGTGAAAAGAATACGGTAATTGGGGTAACATTCCTGAATTTATGATTTTTTTACATTAAGAGGGATTGGAGATGTCGGGATAATCATAAGGATAAAAATTCATTTAAAAAAGAAATTGAGTATTAGTGTTTTTATGGTATATTTGAAGAGTGAATTTTAAAATTGGGCTTTTTGCACTATAATTTTAATCGATGAATAATACCATGAAAGAAAGATTGCTCTTCTTGATATGTTTTTTATGCATATCATTTATGTTAAAGGCGGCGGATAAGCCAGTAATTAAAATTAGTACAGAAAATGTAGACCTTATTTACCGGGTTGGTGATAATGGACGTCTATATCAAAGTTATTTGGGAAAAAGGTTGAATCATGCTACAGATATTGTCCACTTGCCGCAGGGCAGCGAAGCATATCTTACTCATGGCATGGAAGATTATTTTGAACCGGCTATTCATATAGTGCATAATGACGGCAATCCTTCTACTTTGTTAAAATATGTATCTCATACTCGGAATCAAGTGTCGCCGGGGGTAGATGAAGTAGTGATTACTATGCAGGATGATAAATATCCTGTAACTGTAAAACTTCATTATGTGGCTTACCAGAAAGAAAATCTAATAAAGACTTTCACTGAAATCAGTCATCGGGAAAAGAAACCTGTGCAGCTTCATAAGTACGCGTCTTCCATGTTGCACTTGAATCGTGCCAACTATTTCCTGACTGAATTCTCGGGAGACTGGGCCAGTGAGGCGCATGTGAAGGAACAGCCTTTGGAATTTGGTAAAAAAACGATTGATACCAAGTTGGGAGCACGTGCCAATATGTTCTGCTCTCCTTTCTTCCAACTTGCATTGGACGGAAAGTCAGAAGAGAACCAAGGTGAAGTGTTGGTCGGAACATTAGGATGGACAGGTAATTTCAGTTTTGTATTCGAAGTAGATAATAAGAACGAACTGCGTGTTATTTCGGGTATTAATCCGTATGCTTCGGAATATAGTCTGAAACCGAATGAAATCTTCCGTACTCCCGATTTTTATTTTACTTACAGTTTTAAAGGTAAAGGACAGGCTAGCCGTAATTTCCATGATTGGGCCCGTAAATATCAGGTAAAGGATGGGAACCAGACTCGTATGACTTTGTTGAATAATTGGGAAGCCACCTATTTTGATTTTGATGAAGCGAAATTGGTGAAGTTGATGGATGATGCAGTAGAACTGGGTGTGGATATGTTTTTGTTGGATGATGGTTGGTTTGCCAACAAGTATCCGCGCAGTGGTGATCATCAAGGGTTAGGTGACTGGGATGAAACGGCTGACAAGCTTCCTCATGGCATTGGTTATCTGACGGAAGCCGCCAAGAAAAAAAGTATAAAGTTCGGTATCTGGATTGAACCGGAAATGGTGAATCCTAAGAGTGAGTTGTATGAAAAGCATAAAGACTGGGTGATTCATCTTCCGAACCGTGACGAGTATTATTTCCGTAATCAGTTGGTTCTGGATTTGAGTAATCCGAAAGTACAGGATTATGTGTTCGGAGTTGTGGACAATTTGATGACGAAATATCCTGATATCGCTTTCTTCAAATGGGATTGCAATAGCCCTATTACAAATATTTACTCTGTTTATTTGAAAGACAAGCAGTCACATTTATATATTGATTATGTGCGTGGCTTGTATAATGTATTGGAACGTGTGAAAGCAAAATATCCTGATCTGCCGATGATGCTTTGTTCCGGTGGCGGTGGGCGTTCGGATTATGAGGCTTTGAGCTATTTTACAGAATTCTGGCCTAGTGATAATACCGATCCTATTGAACGTTTATTTATTCAGTGGGGATTTTCACAGGTGTTCCCAGCCAAGACAATGTGCGCTCATGTTACCACATGGAATAAGAATAGCAGTGTGAAATTCCGTACGGATGTGGCTATGATGTGCAAACTCGGTTTTGATATAAAATTAGCGGATATGAGTAAGGATGATGAAACTTATTGCCGTACTGCTGTACAGAATTATAATCGTTTGAAACCGGTCGTTCTGGAAGGCGATATATACCGTTTGGTATCTCCTTATGGCAGTAATCATACCTCTACTATGTA
>OFOU01001942.1_pt1 | contig 11207 bp, 8 predicted proteins | sample 1542061 | NCBI WGS metagenome assembly OFOU01 (sample SAMN04209239, study PRJEB22552) | human gut metagenome | biome: gut; material: feces | host: Homo sapiens | place: USA: Oklahoma
ATCCTGAGCAATATTCATCTCGACAGAAATAATATCCAGTTCCACCGCATAGCGATCGTTATGGGGATTATCCCAGTGGGCCAGGCTATTAAAACGGTTATTCATCATGATTAACGTATTGCGCAGATTTTCCTCACGGTTCACCCCTCTGGCTAAATTAGCGAAGTTGGTGGTAATACGCGTATTTTCCGCAGGGTTATAATTTTCATCAAACCGGGTGCGCTTAATCGTATAGGTAAATTTATTATTCATGGCGATTGTCCATCCTGATGGCGGGCATAAAGCGAACCCGGCGGAATACTCTCCACCAGCCTGGCGACGCGGAGTCAGGCCGGGCGCGCTTCAACCGGTAAATGTTGTTGATTCGTTAATGAACCTATTTTTGCCAGAGTCAGCGCTGGAGGGAAAGCGACTTAAATTCAATGCAACATGAGCCATCCTCATGTTGCTCCAGGCGGTGGCCGATGGCCGACGCAGGCCGACAATATTAGTCAATAAACGTTTGTTCAATGGATGTCGGCAGGGTACACTCTTTAACCACTATAAGATGGGCTTTTACCTCCCCGCCGTACCCGTTTAGCTGGAGCTTTTGTCGTACAGAATGATTGTTGATATCAGTATTATGTCGATGTGCATGGCCGTACTGCTGATTATGAGCGTACTGCTGAATTAAGAGGCTCCCGAACGCAATGACACTCGCTCTCATCTGACCTCCACATTCGCGAGGAAAAAAGAAGATTCAGAGGATTCGCGCCGCCTGGGATTGTTCCTCCTGCCGGCACCCTCTACTCTTTTGGGACTTGCTTATTGAGGAATCCCGGATGAAAAAAGCTCTGCTTGCCCTGTTCGCTATCGCCACCGTTACCGCCGCCAGCGCCTTTGCGGCTGATAAAACCGACGTCCCGGCGCCTGTCATCGATAACGGAGTCCGCCCGCCGATGGAGAGGGATCGTGGCCCCCTGCCGCCGTTCCCGCTGCACAGACCGGTGCTGTTTTCAGCCACGGTAGCAACCGATACGCCAGCGGAAACCATTAACAAACTGACCGCGCTGATCCCCGCCGGCCAGGCGAAACACTACGAAGTGCACGTTGAGGTGGTGCCGGTTGGCGAGGGAACCGACAGACAATAGCCCAAAGGAGATCTACGCTGTCATCTGTCAGCAATAAAAAAGCTGCCGCATATCGCGGCAGCTTTTATGTACTTATTTACAGCTGAGCAGCTGAAAATTAGCTACGCACTTTCCGGTAAATAAACAGTACCACCAGCGCACCGATAACCGCTACCACGAAGCTGCCGAAATTAAACCCATCGACCTTACCAAAACCAAACAGGGTACTGATCCAGCCGCCGACCACGGCGCCGATGATCCCCAAAATAACGGTCACGATAAATCCGCCGCCATCTTTTCCCGGCATAATCCACTTGGCTAAAATACCGGCAATAAGTCCAAAAATGATCCAGGAAAGAATACCCATGGTTAACCGTCCTCTTGTTACCTTTAAGCATTTAGTATTGAAAAGAGTAGCATAAATAACGAGAGTGGATCGGTAATAATATAAATATTAGATAATTCCCTGCCGACGCCCGGCTGATCTTGTGACAACCTCTCTGGCTCTGGCAGGCCGGCTCTCGCTTATTACCTTAAAAAAAGGGAGGCTATTCGCCTCCCGCCATGCGGCTTATATTACCGCGGTGGTTAGTCGTGATGAACAACATAACCGCGACTGTTCGTCGAAGATTTCAATTTGCCAGACCTGATGGCGCGTCCCGACGTGCAGCGCTTTGCAGACGCCGCGCACCCGGCCCCCGCGCGCCGAACGGATGTGGTTGGCGTTAACCTCCAGCCCCACCACCTTTTGTTCGCCTTCGCTGCACAGATAGCCTGCCACCGACCCCAGGGTCTCCGCCAGCACCACCGACGCTCCGCCGTGCAGCAGGCCAAACGGCTGCTGTGTGCGGCTATCGACCGGCATAGTGGCCTCCAGCGTATCGTCGGTAACGGTCTCAAAGCGAATATCGAGCAGCCCTACCATGTTCCCCTCACCGAGCCGGTTGAGCTGCTCCAGCGTGGCCTGACGTTTCCAAATCATCCGATTATCTCCAGTAACGCCTGCAGCGGGTGGCGAACGCCGCTGCCTTCAATACGCTTCACCTGACTGCGGCAGGAGTAGCCCGTCACCAGACAGCGGTTTCGCGGCAGCCGCTGCATCGCCTGCTGCCAGGAGAGCGCGTAAATGGCCAACGAGTTGGCGTGGTTTTTCACTTCATGACCATAGGTGCCAGCCATCCCGCAACACCCAACGCTGACGTTTTCCAGCTTCGCGCCGAAGTGGGCAAAAATATCTGCCCACTGCTTTGTCGCCGCCGGTAGCGCGGTCACTTCGGTACAGTGACCGAACAGGTACCAGGGCTCACCGCCCAGATCGGGACGGGCGTCGCTGGTTAGGGCCTTCGGCAACCACTCATGGACTAACAGCACCTGGAAATCGCCGCGCTTGTCGCCGAGCGTCTGCTTGTACTCATCGCGGTAGCAGAGCACCAGCGCCGGATCGACGCCCACCAGCGGCATGCCCAGCTGCGCCACGCGGTTGAGGAAGTCCGCCGTCTTCTGCGCGGTGCGCGCGAAGCGGGTCAGGAATCCTTTAATATGCTGCGCCTTGCCGTTCGGCGAGAACGGCAGTAGCACCGGCTGATAGCCTAAGGCCTCGACCAGACGGATAAAGTCGGCCACCACCTGGGCGTCGTAGTAGCTGGTGAAGGGATCCTGCACCACCAGCACCATCTTCGCTTTCTGCTCGGCGCTCAGCGCTTCGAGCTGCTCAAGGGTCATATTGGCGGAACGGTGGCCGGCCATCTGCTGCTTCAGCGACGGCGCCGAGAGCAGCGGCAGATCGACCATCCCGATATGCTTCTCCGACAGCTTTTTCAGCCACGGCTGGTTAATAAAAAAGTTAAAGGTCTTCGGCGCCTGCGCCATCAGCGGCGCATAAGATTCGACCGAGGCCACCAGATGATCGCGCACCGGCCGCAGATAGCGGCTGTGGTACAGCTGCAGGAAGCGCGAGCGGAACTCGGGAACATCGATTTTGATCGGGCACTGGGTCGAACAGGCTTTACAGGCCAGACAGCCGGACATCGCCTCTTTGACCTCATGCGAGAAGTCATACTCGCCTTTGCGCGCATGCCAGCTGTTGCGCGTGCGCGCCACCAGCGAGCGCAGGCTGACGCCCTGCTCCGGCAGCGCCTTCTCCAGCTGGTTGGGATCGACGCCGCGGTCGGCCAGCAGGCGCAGCCATTCCCGCACCAGCGTCGCCCGCCCTTTCGGCGAGTGGATGCGCTGGTTGCTGACTTTCATCGACGGACACATCGGACTCTTGACGTCAAAGTTGAAGCACAGCCCGTTGCCATTACACTCCATCGCCCCACGCCAGCTGCTGCGCACCGCGATGGGGATCTGCCGATCCCAGGTGCCGCGCTTCGCCGCATCGACTTTCATCATCGGCGCGTCGATACCTTCCGGAGGACAGATTTTCCCCGGATTCAGGCGGTTATCGGGATCGAAGACCGCTTTGATCTTGCGCAGCTCGGCATACAGCGTCTCGCCAAAGAAGGCCGGGCTGTACTCCGCACGGAACCCTTTGCCATGTTCGCCCCACAGCAGGCCGCCATACTTCGCCGTCAGCGCTACCACCTCGTCGGAGATCTGCTTCATCAGCACCTCCTGCTGCGGATCGCACATGTCCAGCGCCGGGCGCACGTGCAGCACCCCGGCATCAACGTGGCCAAACATGCCGTAGCTCAGGCCGTGGCTGTCGAGCAGCGCGCGGAACTCGACGATGTAATCCGCCAGATGTTCGGGCGGTACGCAGGTGTCCTCGGCGAAAGGAATAGGCTTGGCGGCGCCTTTGGCATTACCCAACAGGCCGACGGCCTTCTTGCGCATGGCATAGATGCGCTCCACGCCTTCAAGATCGTGACAGACCTGCCAGCCAATGACGCCCGCCTCGCTGGCGGCCATCAGCTCGTCCAGCCGCTGGCACAGGGTAGTAACCTGCTGGTCAATCAGCGCCGCGTCATCGCCGGCGAATTCGACGATATTGAGCCCGAGCATCTCTTTATCCGGTACGTCGGTGATCAGTTCGCTTACCGAGTGCCAGACGATATCCTCGCGCGCCAGATTGAGAACTTTAGAATCGACGGTCTCCACCGACAGGGCTTTCGCTTCGACCATAAAGGGCGCATTGCGCAGCGCAGAGTCGAAGGAGTCATATTTGACGTTGACCAGACGGCGCACCTTCGGCAGGCGGGTGATATCCAGCCGCGCTTCGGTAATAAACGCCAGCGTCCCTTCCGAACCGGTTAAAATACGGGTCAGGTCGAACTCGCTCATCTCATCGTTAAAGACGTGACGCAGATCGTATCCGGTGAGGAAGCGGTTGAGTTTGGGAAACTTATCAATGATCAGGTCACGCTGCGCCTTGCAGCGCTGGTAGACCGTGTTGTAGATCCGGCCAACCGTCGAGGGGGTATTGCCCAGCGTCTCCGCCAGCGCCACCGGCACCGCCTGGGTATCGAGGATATCCCCGCCCATCAGCACCGCCCGCAGGCCGAGCACGTGATCCGACGTTTTGCCGTACACCAGCGATCCCTGGCCGGACGCGTCGGTGTTAATCATCCCCCCCAGCGTGGCGCGGTTGCTGGTGGATAGCTCAGGCGCAAAGAAGTAACCATAGGGTTTAAGAAACTGGTTCAGCTGATCTTTGATGACCCCGGCTTCAACGCGCACCCAGCCCTCTTCGGGGTTGATTTCGATAATGCGGTTCATATAGCGGGACATATCAACGATAATCCCGCCGTTCAGCGCCTGGCCATTAGTGCCGGTGCCGCCGCCACGCGGGGTGAAAATCAGCGATTTAAAACGCGGTTCGGCGGCGATGCGCGCCAGCAGCGCCACGTCCGCCGTGGATCGAGGAAAAATGACCGCATCCGGCAGCAGCTGATAGACGCTGTTGTCGGTGGCCATCGTTAGCCTGTCGGCATAGCTGGTGGCGGTATCGCCGGTAAAACCCTGTTGCTCCAGTACCTGCAAAAAATTCAGCACCAGTTGAACTACCCCTGGCGCCTGAGAAATTTGTGGGATCATCACGCTTGACCCTGCCTGACTATGTTGTGTTTGAAAATATTGTGTTGGTGCTAACTAAACGTTTGCGTAGCGCATTCAACTTTTTATCACATTTTTTTCATATGCGCCCACGTGTTTTCTGTGCAAAATCAGCCCGGCAAAATTATTGATATTATTATCAGTATATGGATTTACGCGGCGCCAGCTGTTTGGCGCGACTGGAAAGGTAAAATTTCTCTATGATTAATCCCCATCAGCCTCGGGACATTCCGCAAATACTACTGTCGGTGCTGTTCCTGGCCCTGATTATCATATCCTGCCTGTGGGTTGTGCAGCCGTTTATTCTGTCCTTCGCCTGGGCCGGTACGGTGGTGATCGCCACCTGGCCGGTGCTGCTGCGTCTGCAGCGTGTGCTGTTCGGCAAACGACTGCTGGCGGTGCTGGCGATGACCCTGTTGCTGTTTCTGCTATTCGTTATTCCTATCGCTCTGCTGGTCAACAGCCTGGTGGATAACAGCGTTCCGCTGATCAAACTCATCAGCAGCGGAAATGTGACGCTGCCGGATTTCGCCTGGCTCAACAGCGTACCGCTGGTCGGCGATAAACTGTACTCCGCCTGGCACGGTCTGCTGGATATGGGCGGCTCGGCGATTATGGCCAAGGTTCGTCCCTATATTGGCACCACCACCAGCTGGTTTGTCGGTCAGGCGGCGCACATCGGCAAGCTGCTGGTCTACTGCGGTTTGATGCTGCTGTTCAGCGCGCTGCTCTACTGGCGCGGCGAGCAGGTGGCCTATGGTTTTCGCTATTTCGCCACGCGCCTGGCGGCTAAACGCGGTGACGCCGCCGTGCTGCTGGCCGGCCAGGCCGTGCGCGCCGTGGCGCTGGGCGTGGTGGTCACTGCCCTCACTCAGGCGGTACTGGGCGGGATTGGCCTTGCCGTCTCCGGCGTGCCCTACGCCGCTCTGCTGACCGTGGTGATGATCTTTACCTGTCTGGTTCAGCTCGGCCCTTTACTGGTTTTGGTGCCGTCGATTATCTGGCTTTACTGGAGCGGGGACACCACCTGGGGCACCGTGCTGCTGGTGTGGAGCTGCGTAGTCGGCACCATGGACAACGTTATTCGTCCGGTGCTCATCCGCATGGGCGCCGACCTGCCAATGATCCTTATCCTCACCGGCGTCATTGGCGGCCTGATCGCCTTCGGCATGATCGGCCTGTTTATCGGTCCGGTGCTGCTCGCCGTCTCCTGGCGACTGTATGACGCCTGGGTGCATGAGGTGCCGCCGCCGCCGAAAGACCCTGACGTCGTCCTTGAAGAGCTCAGTGAGCTGGAGGCCGGTCGCAAGTAATGCCTGGCAGGCGGGGAGACCCGCCTGTTTCTTTGCCCGCATATTGTTAAGCAAAATTTATTGATCGCCGGCAATGCGCTGGCCCCGCGCGCCCTTCACCTCGCTTTCCTCCCCCGGTCCTTCACAACAATTTAACTATTGAGAGGAATCTGATCGACGGCAAAGGCCCCGCTGCCTACTATTAGCTCACGGTTATAAATCAACACCTTGATTTATAAGCATGGAAATCCCCTGAGTGAAACAACGAATTGCTGTGTGTAGTCTTTGCCCATCTCCCACGATGGGCTTTTTTTTGCCCTGCGCATCACGACACCAGATAGCCTGACACCGGTAAAAAAAATCCCCGGCATCGCTGCCGGGGATCGGTCCTGTCAGGGCGAACTTATTTTTTCAGTTCCGCCAGACCTAACCAGGTTTGTACCACGGTATCCGGGTTCAGGGACAAGCTATCAATCCCCTCTTCCATCAGCCAGGCGGCGAAATCCTCATGGTCAGACGGCCCCTGGCCGCAGATGCCGACGTATTTACCCTGTTTCTTCGCCGCGCGGATGGCCATCGACAGCAGGGCTTTCACCGCGTCGTTGCGTTCATCAAACAGCTCAGAAACCACACCGGAATCGCGGTCCAGACCGAGCGCCAGCTGGGTCATGTCGTTCGAACCGATGGAGAAGCCGTCGAAGTACTCGAGGAACTGCTCCGCCAGCAAGGCGTTCGACGGGATCTCGCACATCATAATGATCTTCAGCCCGTTCTCGCCGCGCTTCAGCCCCTGACGCTCCAGCTCTTCGACCACCGCTTTCGCCTGGGCGACGGTACGGACGAACGGGACCATCACTTCAACGTTGGTCAGTCCCATATCGTTACGCACGCGCTTCATCGCTTCGCACTCCAGGGCGAAGCAGTCGCGGAAGCTTTCGGAAACGTAGCGTCCGGCGCCGCGGAAGCCGAGCATCGGGTTCTCTTCTTCCGGCTCATAGCGCTCGCCGCCCACCAGGTTGGCGTATTCGTTCGATTTGAAGTCCGACAGACGCACGATCACCCGTTTCGGATAGAAAGCGGCGCCGAGGGTGGCGATCCCTTCGGTCAGGCGGCCAACGTAGAACTCTCTCGGCGAATCGTAGCCTTTCATCAGCTCGCGGATTTCGTTCTGCAGGCCCGGCTCCTGGTCGTCAAACTCCAGCAGCGCGCGCGGATGAACGCCAATCATACGGTTGATGATAAATTCCAGCCGCGCCAGACCGACGCCTTCGTTCGGCAGGCAGGCGAAGTCGAACGCGCGATCCGGGTTGCCGACGTTCATCATCACCTTCAGCGGCAGATCCGGCATGTCGCCGACGCTGGAGCTCTTGACGCTGAAGTCGAGCAGCTCGGCGTAGACATAGCCGGTGTCGCCTTCGGCGCAGGAGACGGTGACATTCTGATTTTCCTGAATGCGATCGGTAGCATCACCGCAGCCGACCACCGCCGGGATCCCCAGCTCACGGGCGATAATCGCCGCGTGACAGGTACGCCCGCCGCGGTTGGTGACAATCGCCGAGGCTTTTTTCATGATCGGTTCCCAGTCCGGGTCGGTCATGTCGGTAACCAGTACGTCGCCTGGCTCAATGCGATTCATCTCGCTGATATCGTGGATCACCTTGACCGGACCGGCGCCAATGCGGTGGCCGATGGCGCGCCCTTCGGCGATGATCTGCCCCTGAGCGTGGAGGGTATAACGCTCCATCACCTGGCCGCGGGAACGCACGGTTTCAGGACGCGCCTGGACGATAAATAGCTTACCGGTGTGGCCATCTTTCGCCCACTCGATATCCATCGGACGGCCGTAGTGCTTCTCGATCTGCACCGCCTGCTTCGCCAGCTCCTGCACTTCCTCGTTGCTTAACGAGAAAATATCGCGCTGCGCCTGCGGCACATCTTCGATACGCACCTGTTTACCGTGCTCCTGGGTCGGCGCGTAAACCATACGGATCTTTTTCGACCCCATGGTGCGGCGCACGATCGCCGGACGGCCAGCGGCCAGCGTCGGTTTGTGGACGTAGAATTCGTCCGGGTTCACCGCGCCCTGCACCACCATCTCGCCCAAACCCCACGCCGAGGTGATAAACACCACCTGGTCAAAGCCGGATTCGGTATCGATGGAGAACATGACGCCGGAGGAGGCCAGATCGGAGCGGACCATCCTCTGCACCCCGGCGGAGAGCGCCACGCCGCGGTGATCGTAACCCTGATGCACGCGATAGGAGATTGCGCGATCGTTAAACAGCGAAGCAAACACGTGCTTCACGGCAACGAGCACGGCGTCAAAGCCCTGCACGTTGAGGAATGTCTCTTGCTGTCCGGCGAAGGAGGCGTCCGGCATATCTTCCGCGGTGGCGGAAGAGCGCACGGCGAATGAGGCCTCGGCGTCATCGGCGGACAGCAGGTCATAAGCATCGCGAATCGCGTTTTCCAGTTCGCTCTGGAAGGGGGTATCGATGATCCACTGTCGGATCTGCGCGCCCGCTTTCGCTAATGCGGAAACGTCGTCAATGTCGGTTTCATCCAGCAGCGCATAGATGCGCTGGTTAACACCGCTTTGGTCCAGGAACTGATTGAAAGCATCAGCGGTGGTGGCAAACCCGTTAGGTACGGAAACACCCATACCGGACAGATTCGTAATCATTTCACCAAGGGAGGCATTTTTGCCCCCAACTCTGTCTACATCATTCATGCCGAGTTGGTTATACCAAAGCACCAGCGGTGACGAGCCATTGTTGGACATCGAGACAATCCTTTTGTGATTTAATACCAGTGAAAAAAATTTCACGATCGACTGCAGGATTATCCTGACATATTTATGAAGCTGAAAAAAACGGTGAATCGTTCAAGCAAATTATTTTTTCATTTTTCGGACTGTTCCCCCGATATTGCTAACTTGATGATTTTTAGGAATTCTGATGAAAAACGCTGGAAATAACGGCGACAAAAAGAAAATGAACCACCCTTTTCATAAAAAACAAAAATAGCGTTTCAATTTTAACAAGAGACAAATCAAACAGGGATATGCTTAAATTTAATATCCGCTTTCAGGCAATTAAACTCATTATACCGGATGGTCAAAATGGAAAGTGCTGTAGATCGCCACGTATTTTATATTTCTGACGGTACCGCCATCACGGCGGAGGTGCTGGGGCATGCCGTGATGTCGCAATTCCCGGTCGCCATCAGCAGCGTAACCCTGCCGTTTGTGGAAAACATCAGCCGCGCGCGGGCGGTAAAGGAGCAGATCGACGCCATCTATCAGCAAACGGGTATTCGCCCGCTGGTGTTCTACTCCATCGTCATCCCGGAAATACGCGACATTATTCTGCAAAGTGAAGGCTTTTGTCAGGATATCGTGCAGGCGCTGGTGGCCCCGCTGCAGCAGGAGCTCAACCTCGACCCGACGCCGGTGGCCCACCGCACCCACGGCCTCAACCCTGGCAACCTGATTAAATACGATGCGCGTATCGCCGCCATCGATTATACCCTCGCCCATGACGATGGCATCTCGCTGCGCAACCTTGACCAGGCGCAGGTGATCCTCCTCGGCGTCTCGCGCTGCGGCAAAACACCCACCAGTCTGTATCTCGCCATGCAGTACGGTATTCGCGCCGCCAACTATCCGTTTATCGCCGACGATATGGACAATCTGGTTCTGCCGGCCTCGCTGAAACCCCTGCAGCATAAGATGTTCGGCCTGACCATCAATCCGGAGCGTCTGGCGGCGATCCGCGAGGAGCGCCGGGAGAACAGCCGCTACGCCTCCCTGCGCCAGTGTCGGATGGAAGTGACCGAAGTGGAGGCCCTGTATCGCAATAATAAAATCCCCTGCCTGAACAGCACCAACTATTCCGTTGAGGAAATAGCGACAAAAATCATGGACATCATGGGGCTGAATCGCAGAATGTACTAATACACTAGTACATGATTAAAAATTTGTTTATGCTATCACCCGTGGCCTATACAGGATCATGCCCTGCTCTTGCAATAAGCAGGGATTGGTTTATCGTGATGCGCATCACTTCCCGGCATTTTCGCCGCGGAAGAAACAGATTTTTGAGACCCCAATGAATAAAACAGACGAATTGCGTACCGCGCGCATTGAGAGCCTGGTAACGCCCGCGGAGCTGGCCCAGCGCCATCCCGTGACGGCCGACGTGGCTGCCCACGTCTCGGCCTCCCGCCGCCGAATTGAAAAAATCCTCAACGGCGAAGACCGCCGACTGCTGGTGATTATCGGCCCCTGCTCCATTCACGACACCGACGCGGCGCTGGAGTATGCCCGCCGCCTGCAGGGCATGCGCGAGCGCTACCAGCCGCAGCTGGAGATCGTGATGCGCACCTACTTTGAAAAACCGCGTACCGTGGTGGGCTGGAAAGGCTTAATCTCCGATCCCGACCTCAACGGCAGCTACCGGGTCAACCACGGAATTGAGCTGGCGCGGCGCCTGCTGCTGCAGGTTAATGAGCTGGGGGTACCGACGGCCACCGAGTTTCTCGATATGGTGACCGGTCAGTTTATCGCCGATCTCATCAGCTGGGGGGCCATCGGGGCGCGCACCACTGAAAGCCAGATCCACCGTGAAATGGCCTCAGCGCTCTCCTGCCCGGTTGGATTTAAAAACGGCACCGACGGCAATACGCGCATCGCGGTGGACGCCATCCGCGCCTCCCGCGCCAGCCATATGTTCCTCTCTCCGGACAAGCAGGG
>OFOU01001947.1_pt1 | contig 11177 bp, 7 predicted proteins | sample 1542061 | NCBI WGS metagenome assembly OFOU01 (sample SAMN04209239, study PRJEB22552) | human gut metagenome | biome: gut; material: feces | host: Homo sapiens | place: USA: Oklahoma
CTAGCAAATGGAGGTCAGTATATAGAACCTACAATATTTACTAGTATAGAAACATTTGATCATCAGTCAATTGTAGATAGCAACCCAGAAAAGAAAAGAGTTGTTGATCCTCAGGTTGCTTATGTTATGACTGATATGTTAAAAGCGGTTATAACTGAAGGTACTGCTAAAAAAGCATCACTTCCTAATGAAATGCCTGTAGCTGGTAAAACAGGTACAACAAATAGTTCTAAAGAAGCTTGGTTTGTAGGATATACACCATACTATGTTGGTGCTACATATATTGCCGATGATGCTGGTGTAAGAGATGCTGAAGGTAAAATAGTTAAAACTAGAAATATCGGTGGAGGAAGTACTTCTTCTCTTCTACTTTGGAAAAATATAATGACTAGAGTTCACCAGAACTTAGAGAAAAAAGATTTTGATAAACCTGAAGGTATCTATTTCACTAAGATAAATCTTCATGATGGAGGAACTTCTTCATCTGGATCTAATGCTGCTTTTATAGACGGAACTAGCGCAACCAGAGTAACTACAGCTCCTTCTACAGAAAAGAAAGAAGATACTGCTGCAGAAAACCAGAATAATACAAGTGGTAATACTGGTGGAAACTCTGGCGGAGGAAATAACGGAAACGCTGGAAATAGTGATAACAACAACAATAACAATAATACTCCTTCTGATAATAATACTGGTGATAATAATGCCAACAATAACAACGGAGGAAATAATGCTCCTGATAATGGTGGTAATACCGGCGATAATACTGGAATAGGTAACTAATTTTTTTTAAAAAATAAATAAAAAAATAAAAAGCTGTTGCACGATTTGCAACAGCTTTTTTAATGTTAATATTTGATATAAGTTTTTTTGTTTTTATTTTTTATTTTATTATTTTTTTAATTGCTAATTATTTTTTCTTTTTATTAGCTTTTTCTATGTTTAATTTGTTCCCTTTTATTTTTTTATTTTTCATTTTTTCGATTACAGTTTTTGCTTTTTTCTTAGGAACTTCAACAAATGTAAATTTATCATATATATCTATTGTTCCTATTGTTTTTCCTGGTATTCCTGCTTCACCAGCTATTGCACCAAGTATGTCTTTAGCCTGTACTCTCTGTTTCTTACCAACATTGATGAATAGTCTAACCATACCTTCTTTCGCACCAGAAGATTCTTCTTTTCTTCTATTTTTCTTAGGTTTTTCTTCTATTATTTCTTCTTTTTCTTCTTCACCCATAGCTAATTTAAGAAGGGCTGCAGCTATATCTACCATTGAATAGTCAACATCTTCATTTTCACAGAAGTTTTCTAACCACTGTATCTGTTTAGAAAGTTTTCCTTCGTTGGCAACTCTCTTAACTTCTTCAAAGAATGCTCCAACTTTTTTCTCTTCAACATCTCCTACTGTAGGTATTGGATGTTTTTCAAGTTTTGATTTAGTATATCTTTCTATATCTTTCATTTTTCTCATATCTCTTCCGTAAACAAATGAGAATGAAAGACCTTCTCTACCTGCTCTACCTGTTCTACCTATCCTATGAACGTAGTACTCTTCATCCTGTGGAAGATCAAAGTTGAATACACACTCAACATCATCAACATCTATACCTCTAGCTGCAACGTCTGTAGCAACTAGTATATCTATAGTACCATTTCTGAATTTATCCATTACGATATCTCTCTGTACCTGTTTTAAATCTCCATGTAATGCATCTGCAAAATATCCTCTACCCTGTAATTCACCTACAAGTTCGTCCGCACCTTTTTTTGTATTACAGAAAACTACAGAAAGCTTTGGATTATATACATCTATTAATCTTGATAAAACTTCTATTTTATTAGAAGATCTTGTTTCTATGTAGTACTGTTTTATATTTTCAACAGTTAATTCTTTTCTAACAACTTTTATATGTTCTGGTTCGTTCTGATATTTTTTAGTAAGCTCAAGTATTGCTTTTGGCATAGTAGCTGAGAAGAATGTAGTCTGTCTTTCTTCTGGAACATTTTCTAGAATAGTTTCTATATCTTCTCTGAATCCCATGTCTAGCATTTCATCTGCTTCATCAAGTACGACCATCTTAACATTTTCTGGTTTTATTGTTTTTCTTTTTATATGGTCTATAGTACGTCCTGGAGTACCGATTATAACCTGTACACCGCCTTTTAAAGCCTTTATCTGTCTATCTATAGGCTGTCCTCCATATATTGGAAGAGTTTTTATTCCCTGCATGTATTTTGCAAGTTTTCTTATCTCCTGAGATACCTGTATTGCAAGCTCTCTTGTAGGGCAAAGTACTATAGCCTGAAGTGATCTATCATTTGGATCTATCTTTTCAAGTATAGGGATTGAGAAGGCTGCAGTTTTACCTGTACCTGTCTGTGCCTGTCCTATTACATCTTTACCTTCTAATATTACTGGTATTGACTTTGCCTGTATTGGAGATGGCTCTTCAAACCCCATTTCAGCTATTGCTTTCTTTATATTCTGATTTATGTCTAAATCTTCAAATCTTTTTATTTCCATAAATAATTCCTTTCCGTCTCTAATCTAAATACTAACTTTTCTATTATATACCCTTACAGAACTTATGTAAACCTAAAACGTCAAAATAAACTTCGTATAACACTCTAAAATATCTAGAAAAAATGTTTTCCATATAATTCGAAACGTATCGAATATTATTTTTTTTTGTTTTTTAGATCTTATTTTTGTTTTTTTTAATCACATATAACATATTATTATTTGATATCTTTTATCATTTTTATTTATTTCTGTTTAAGTCTTTTTTAAAAGGGGTATATCATAAGCAATGTTATTATTACTAAATAAAAATCATATTTTATGCAGATAATTTTATTTTTATACTTATATATTTTTTTATAATCAAAATCAGAGTTTTCTGAAATTATACATGTTTTTACTATATGTATCACTTTTTTCTATATACGATGTAAACATTTTTCAAAAAATATATAAAAATATTTGTATTTTCGTGTATACAATATGTAAAATTTATGGTAATATAACAATTGCAGATTATTTTATTTTTTATATAATTTTTTTATTATGGAGGTAACCAAATGACTACAGCTTGGAATGGTTTTAAAACTGGAAACTGGAATAAAGAAATAGACGTTAGAGATTTTATCCAGTTAAACTACACTCCTTATGAAGGAGATGCTTCTTTCTTAGCAGGAGAATCAGAAAGAACTAAAAAATTATGGGATGAAGTTGCTGATCTTTGTAAAAAAGAAATAGCTAATGGTGGAACTCTTGATGTTGACACTACAACTATAACAGCAATAGATGCTTACAAACCAGGATACATAGACAAAGAGTTAGAACAGATAGTAGGGCTTCAGACAGATGCTCCTTTAAAAAGAGCTATAATGCCTTACGGTGGTATAAGAATGGTAGAAAATTCTTGTAAAGCTTATGGATATGAATTAGATCCAGAAGTATCTAAAATATTCACTAAATATAGAAAAACTCACAACCAGGGTGTTTTCGATGCTTATACTAAAGAAATGAGAGCATGCAGAAAATCTGGTATAATAACTGGTCTTCCAGATGCTTACGGAAGAGGTAGAATAATAGGAGACTACAGAAGAGTTGCTCTTTATGGTGTAGACAAATTAATAGAAGACAAAATGGCTCAGAAAAATTCTTTAGAGCTATCAACAATAGATGAAGATACAATAAGATTAAGAGAAGAAATATCTGAACAGATAAACGCTTTAGAAGCATTAAAAAGAATGGGTGAAAGCTACGGATTTGATATATCTAGACCAGCTGAAAACTCAAAAGAAGCTGTTCAGTGGTTATACTTCGGATATCTTGCAGCAGTTAAAGATCAGAACGGTGCTGCAATGTCATTAGGTAGAACTTCTACTTTCCTTGACATATACTTTGAAAGAGATTTAAAAGCTGGAACAATAACAGAAGAAGAAATACAGGAATTAATGGACCACTTTGTTATGAAATTAAGAATGGTTAGATTCCTTAGAACTCCAGAATACAATGAATTATTCTCAGGAGACCCAACTTGGGTAACTGAATCAATAGGTGGTATGGGAATAGATGGTAGAACATTAGTAACTAAAAACTCATTCAGAGTTCTTAACACTCTTTACACTCTTGGACCATCACCAGAACCAAACTTAACAGTACTTTGGTCTACTAGACTTCCTCAGGGATTCAAAGATTTCTGCTCAAAAGTATCTATAGACACTAGTTCAATACAGTACGAAAATGATGACTTAATGAGAGAATACTGGGGAGATGACTACGGTATAGCTTGCTGTGTATCTGCAATGAGAATAGGTAAACAGATGCAGTTCTTCGGAGCAAGAGTTAACGTAGCTAAAACTCTACTTTACTCTATAAACGGTGGGGTTGATGAAAAATCAGGTGCTCAGGTAGGACCTAAATTCGAACCAATAACTTCTGAATACTTAGATTACGATGAAGTAATGTCAAAATTCGACTTATTCACTGATTGGTTAGCAAAATTATATGTAAATACATTAAATGTTATACATTACATGCATGATAAATACTCTTATGAAGCATTAGAAATGGCTCTTCATGATAGAGATGTATTTAGAACTATGGCTTGTGGTATGGCTGGTTTATCAGTTTGTGTTGACTCATTATCAGCTATAAAATACGCTAAAGTTAAAACTATAAGAAATGAAGAAGGAATAGCTGTTGACTTCGAAGTTGAAGGAGATTATCCAAAATACGGAAACAACGATGATAGAGCTGATGAAATAGCTGTATTCATAGTTAAAGACGTAATGGAAAAAATAAAGAAAAACAAAACTTACAGAAACTCTTACCCAACTCAGTCAATATTAACAATAACTTCAAACGTTGTTTATGGTAAGAAAACTGGTAACACTCCTGATGGAAGAAGAGCTGGTGAACCATTTGCTCCAGGTGCTAACCCAATGCACGGAAGAGATAACAGCGGTGCTTTAGCTTCTCTAGCTTCAGTTGCTAAACTTCCATACGAATACTCTCAGGATGGTATATCAAATACATTCTCAATAGTACCAAAATCTTTAGGTAAAGACATGGATGAAAGAGTAACTAACCTTTCAGCTATGTTAGATGGATACTTTGCTCAGAAAGCTCATCACCTAAATGTTAACGTATTTGATAGAGCTACTCTTGAAGATGCTATGGAACACCCAGAAAAATACCCACAGTTAACAGTTAGGGTTTCTGGATACGCAGTTAACTTCATAAAATTAACTAGAGAACAGCAGTTAGACGTTATAAACAGAACATTCCACAACAAAATGGCTTAATCAGAAGTAACTTATCCTTTCTGATTGGCAGAAAGGCTTGGTTTAAATGGTAAAAGGAAGAATACATTCAATAGAAACTTTCGGGACCGTAGACGGTCCCGGAATAAGATATATAGTATTTTTACAGGGCTGCCCTTTAAGATGTAAATACTGCCACAATAGAGATACATGGAATAAAAATGGCGGTACTGAAAAGACAGCCGAAGAAGTTGTTCAAGATGCTTTAAAATATAAAACATATATGGAGTTTTCTGGTGGTGGACTTACTGCCTCTGGTGGTGAAGCTACTGCACAGCCTGAATTCCTATATGAGCTCTTTAAAGAAGCAAAGAAAAATGGATTAAATACTTGTTTAGATACATCAGGATGCACTAAAGCAACTGATATAGCACATATACTAGAACTAACTGACACAGTTCTTTTAGATCTAAAACATATGATTCCTGAAGATGCAAAATCACTTGCTGGAATCGACATAAATTCAGCTATAGAATTTGCTAGATATCTTGATGAAAAAAACATCCCTGTTTGGATAAGACATGTTCTTGTTCCAGGGGTTACAGATTTAGAAGAAAACCTAAACAAAATGGGTGAATTTGTATCTACTCTACACAATGTAGACCGTTTTGAAATCCTTCCTTATCACACTTTAGGTGTTCACAAATGGGAAGAACTTGGACTAAAATATCCTCTTGAGGGAGTTCCTCAGGCTGAGGATGAAGATGTAAAAAGAGCTAAAGATATCATAGAAAAATATGGTGTCGAAGTATACAACAAATTTGATTAATTTTAATCCCCAATCTACTTTTGGTTGGGGATTTTTTATATCTATAATAATAGTTTTTATCAGAAATTTATAATATAATTATAATTAGAAGTAAACAATTATATATTTAAAATAGAGAGGGGATATTTATATGAACTTTGAAAACTGTGTAAAAGAAAGAAGAAGTGTTAGAAAATTTACCAAAGAAAAGATTTCTCATGAAACTTTTGAAAAAATAATTGAATTAGCTAGATTTGCTCCATCATGGAAAAATTCTCAGACTGCTAGATATCATATAATAGAAAACGAAGATATCAAAACAAAAGTAGCTGAAGAAGGTGTTATGAACTTTGTTTTCAATGAAAAAACAATAAAAAGAGCTCCAGCCTTAGTAGTACTTACTGCTGTAGGTAAAAAAAGCGGATACGAAGAAGATGGTAGCTTCTCTACTTCTAAAGAAGACCGTTGGGAAGTATTTGATGCAGGTATAGCTTGTCAGACATTCTGCTTATCTGCTTATAATGAAGGTGTTGGAAGTGTTGTTCTTGGAATATTTGACGATAAAAAAGTTAAAGAAATATGCGAAATTCCAGAAGAAGAAAATGTAATGGCACTTATAGCTGTTGGATACAGAGATGGTGAAGCTAAAGCTGCTCCAGAAAGATTAGAAGTTAAAGATTTAGTTTCTTTTAAATAATTACAAAAAGACTCATCAATCCAATTAATTTTGGACGATGAGTCTTTTATTTTTATATTATTCTACTTCACAAACTATTGTTTCAATAGTTGCCATAGCACCTTCTATAAGTGCTTCTATATCTAATTTTTCTTCTGATTTTTCTATTCTTTCTAATTTAGGTTTTGTTATAGGTTTCTTAGGAGCAAATACACTACAGCAATCCTCTTCTGGAACTATAGAGATATCATAAGTACCTATTTCCTGAGCTATATCAATTATATCTGATTTATCCATAGCTATAAGCGGTCTAAATACTGGTAAACTACAAACTGCATTAGTACAAGTTAATCCGTATATAGTCTGAGATGCAACCTGTCCTATACTTTCACCTGTAACTATAGCCTGACAATGTCTCTGCTCTGCTAATCTCTGAGTTATCATCATCATAAATCTTCTTGAATGTATAGTAGTCTCTTCTCTATTTAATTTTTCAGTTATTTCTTTTTCTATTTCAAGTATATTGCAACAATGTACTTTTATTGGTCCACAGTATCTTGAAAGAGTTCTAGCTAAGTCTAAAACTTTTTCTCTAGATCTTTCACTAGTGAATGGGTATGTGTGGAAGTGGATACATTCTATATCCATACCTCTCTTAGCAACCATCCAAGTAGCTACTGGGCTGTCTATACCACCTGAAAGAAGTGACATAGCTTTACCAGCAGTTCCCATTGGTAATCCACCATAACCTGGTACAGAGTCTGTATAAACCATTGTATTTAACTCTCTGTATTCACATCTAACCTTAACTTCTGGATTTCTAACATCAACTTTTATTCTGTCTTTAACATTAGAAAGTATATATCCTCCGATATCTATACTCATTTCCTGAGATGTAAGTGGAAGAGATTTATCTCCTCTTCTTGATTCAACTTTGAAAGTCTTAGCACCCTCTTCTATCTTCTGTTCGATTAATTTTAAAGCTGTAGCTTTTAGTACATCGTAGTCTTTTTCAGCTTTTACTCCTGGACAAACTCCTACTATACCAAAAACTTTTCTAACTTCTTCCATTACTTCTTCATAATTGTCGTCATTTACATCAACGTATATTCTTCCATATTCTTTGTAAACATTGTATTCACCTAGTGGTTTAAGCATATTTTTTATATTTTTTATAAGCTTATTTTCGAAAAGGTATCTATTTTTTCCTTTTACTCCTATTTCTCCGTATTTAACTATTAATATATTGTACAAATCGGCACCTCTTTTCAATTATTTTTTATATTCTCTCTAACCTTTGTATTTTAATTATTTTCTTATTCTGATTATCTTTCTTAAATCTTCAACAGAATCCCTTAATATCTCTACAGCCTTAACTATTTCTTCTTCTGTATTCATATCAGATAAACTAAATCTTATTGCTCCTTCTATCTCATCTGGTGTAAGTCCCATAGCATTTAGCACATGACTTCCCTTTTTCTTTGATGAGCAAGCAGAACCTGTAGAAACATATACTTCCTTCTGTTCAAGATAATGTAAAAGCACTTCTCCTCTTACATCTTCAAAAGATACATTTAATATATGACAAACTCCGTCTTCTGGAGAATTTATCTTAACACCCTCTATATTTTTTAATATCTCTTCTTTTAAAAGATTCTTCAACGAATTCATTTTTTCTATAGATCCATTTAAATCAGAGAATAATTTTGATACTGCAGCTCCCATGCCGTATATTCCAGGCACATTTTCTGTTCCAGATCTTAAATTACTTTCCTGACCTCCACCAGTTACAAGTGGCTTAAAATTATTTCCATCCTTCATATACATAAATCCTATTCCCTTTGGACCATGTATTTTATGGGCACTGACACTCATAAAATCTATATTGTATCTAGATGGTCTAAATTCTACCTTTCCATATCCCTGAACAGCATCTACATGGAAAAATACTTTATTCTTTCTATTTTTTAGTAAGTTGCCTATTTCCTTTATCGGCTGAATACTTCCAACCTCATTATTTACAAACATAACACTGACTAAAATAGTATCTTCTCTTAAACTCTTCTCTACATCCTCTATACTTATCTTTCCTTCAGAATCTACAGGTAGATATGTAACATCAAATCCATCCTTTTCTAAATCCTCTAAAGTATTTAAAACTGATGGATGCTCTATAGAAGTAGATATTATATGTCTTCCTCTCTGCTTATTGAGATTTGCACAACTTCTGATAATCATATTGTTGCATTCTGTTCCACCAGAAGTAAACACAATCTCTTTTTCCTTAGCTCCAAGAGTTTTAGCAATATTTCTTCTTATATCTTTTATATTCTTTTCTATTTTCATACCCATTCTGTGCGCTGCAGATGGGTTTTCATAGTCTTCTGTAAGTGCTTTAACCATACTATCAACTACTTCCTGATATGGTTTTGTAGTCGCACTATTATCTAAATATATTCCCATTGATAACACCTTTCCTCGCTTAAAAAGTATTTAAACATATCATTTAATTATATCATATTTTCACTTTTAAAAATATATGATTATAATATTTATCACTTTCTTATTTGAATTTTATTTTTTCAATCCAATTAAATTTCTTCTTATTAAATTCATTTTTTAAGTTATTTTTTTAACATAATTACAGGTATTTTTATATCTTCTAAAACGTATATAATAATATTTTATTATAGATAATTTTATTGTTACAACCTATACCTTTTAAATTTTTTCATACTAAATTTGTTTAAATTTCAACATTTAGATATAAATTTTAAATTCTTTACAAGAAAACGTTAATCTTGTATACATTATTATACAAATATACTATTTGTATTTTATCATCTATAGATAAATACAATATTAAATTTTTCTTACTCTAATTGACAAATTTATATTTATTTAACTTTATAATAAATATTCATTGATTTTTTAATGATTTTTTGTTAAAATTTAATTAAGGTTATCCCCCTGGTAACCCCAGTTAGTTAATATATCTATTCCCAGTACCCTTTCAAAGGGATATATTTTATGTTTATTGAATTTAGTGTGAAAATTACGGAAGTTTTCACACAAGAAAAAAGAAGCTTACCCCGAGCTTCTTTTTTCATATCTACTATTTTGTAGATACATTGGAAACACTGACTTTCAAGGTCGGTGTTTTCTTGTTTTTTGTACCTTGTAACTCAATTGTAACTCAATTCAAAATGTAACTCTTTTGTAGCTCAATATTATCCGAATTTAAACGTTAGCAATTGTTAGCTTTTTCGAGTGTTGGTTCAACCAACTTTTAAAACTCGATAACATTTTGTTATTGGGTTCGGTTGTCGGTTTCTCCGATATCTGATTTTTTTCAATCGTTCATATTTTGAACATTTGAATTTGTTCTTGCTGCTATTCACTAAATATATAATTATGGGGTCATTACTACATAGCCCATATAAAAGGGTATCATTACTACATAGCCCCTTCTAAAAATGCGTATAAAAAAAGAGGGGCGAACCCCTCTAAGAAATTAATTCTTTGCCTTCTTAACAAAAATCTAATACAAAAGAAAAATTGTCTATACTCATTATATCACGTTTAGCATTGATATATTCCGCGACTTTTTCACCTATATATAAAAATATGTTAGGTTTTGTTAGGTTTTATATTATGATAGCTTGAAACGTCCTATCATCTCCAATATTTCAAACCTTAGCAATTATTAACATATTAGCGACTAATATATCACAAGCTCCGGTATATAAAATTGTTATGCTGCAGCAAGATATTATATTTCAACTGTCAATTCACTATGTATTCGCGTTATATCCCAATATATTTCGTTTAGATCTCCCAATGCTTTACTTAATTTTTTATGTAGGTATCTTTCACAATATCCAAAACGCATACTTATAGCCGTCCAACTCATATTATAAAAATACCTACACTTGACTAAATCCCTTTCTAATTCGGGCAATATATCTATTATTCTTTCAATTCTATTTATTTTCAATCTTTTTTTTGATATTTCGCACTCTAAAATCTTTTCTTTTTCCATATTATCCAATACCATTTCAAAAGTAGGGTCTTTTGTTTCTGATATTTGCACCTTTTCCCCAAAACAATACGATTTTACATTTGAATTTTCCTTTTTTAACATTTCTAATTCATCATTTAAAAATTTTAATTCCTTTTTAAATTGAGTGTAGCTTTTTAATTCGTTTTTTATATACTTATAACTCATTTTTGCACCCCTCCAAACTAGAATATTAAAATATTATATCACTTTTTTTATATCCTCACATTATACCTCGTGAATATATGATATAATCCACTATTTTATTGAAAAGACAATTCAAAGTCCATTCGATCCCCATTGACGGCTAACTTTTTCGCCTTCACTTTTAACCAAACCATTTTTGGTTCGGTCAG
>OFOU01001956.1_pt1 | contig 11134 bp, 8 predicted proteins | sample 1542061 | NCBI WGS metagenome assembly OFOU01 (sample SAMN04209239, study PRJEB22552) | human gut metagenome | biome: gut; material: feces | host: Homo sapiens | place: USA: Oklahoma
TCTAACAACTCATCCATAGCAAAACCCCCTTTTTCTTTTTATCATACCAGAAAAAAGGGATTTGTTCACAATTTATTTACTCATGCGTTTGTCCTGGTCGAAAGCCGGGGAGGACCTCCCCAGCCACTTGCATTTTCTGCCGGATTCCGCTATACTTTTACCATAAAATGCCGGAATACAGAAAGGATCCAATGCATATGGAAAAAACATCCGCGTCCGTTTATATAAAAAAAGGCCAGGGCCGGGCTTTAAAAGCCGGAGGGCTCTGGATCTATGACAACGAGATCGACCGTACCGAAGGGGAATTTGAGAACGGGGACATGGTCAATGTCTTCGATTTTGACGGTTATCCCCTGGGATGCGGCTTTATCAATACCCGCTCCACCATCACCATCCGCATGATGTCCAGAAAGCCCCACACAGTGGTGGACGAGGACTTTATTGAAATGCGGGTACGGAACGCCTGGGAATACAGAAAATCCACTGTGGACACAGGAAGCTGCCGGCTGGTCTTCGGGGAAGCTGACTTCCTTCCCGGAATCGTCATTGACAAGTTCTCCGACGTGCTGGTGGTGGAATCCCTGGCCCTGGGCATCGACCGGTGGAAGCCAGTGATCCTGGAAAAGCTGAAAAAGGTCCTGGCCGAGGACGGGATCTCCATCCGCGGCGTCTATGAACGGAGCGACGCCAGGGTCCGCCTCCAGGAGGGCATGGAACGGTTCAAGGGCTTCATCGGAGACTCCTTTGATACAAAGGTGGAGATCGTGGAAAACGGCGTCCGGTATATGGTGGATGTCCAGGACGGCCAGAAGACCGGCTTCTTCCTGGACCAGAAATACAACCGTCTGGCGATCCAGCGGCTTTGTAAGGGCAAACGTGTTCTGGACTGCTTTACCCACACCGGCTCCTTTGCCTTAAACGCCGGGATCGCCGGCGCCTCGGAGGTCCTTGGCGTGGACGCCTCCGAGCTTGGCGTGGCCCAGGCCTCCGAGAACGCCGCCTTAAACGGTCTGTCGGACCGGGTCCGCTTTGTGGCCGCCGACGTGTTCGACCTGCTTCCGGAACTGGAGCGCCAGGGAGAAAAATTTGATGTGGTGATCCTGGATCCCCCTGCCTTTACTAAATCCAGGAATTCCGTCAAAAATGCAGTCAAGGGTTACAGGGAGATCAACCTCAGAGGCATGAAGTTAGTAAAGGACGGCGGCTATCTGGCCACCTGCTCCTGCTCCCACTTTATGACCCCGGAACTCTTTGCAAAGACCATCCGGGAGGCCGCAGGGAACGTCCACAAGCGTCTGCGCCAGGTGGAATACAGGACCCAGGCCGCTGACCATCCCATCCTCTGGGGCGACAGTGAATCCTCATACTTAAAGTTTTTCATTTTCCAGGTGTGCGACGAAAAATAAGCGGCCGGCAGATAAGCCGGAATATGTACGGGCGCTGGAAACGGGACGCCATATGGCGCAGCCCGCTTCCAGCGCCCGTATTTTTACAGATAGGCCTTCATTTCATCCCTGAGGGCTTCCTCTGTCCGGATCAGACAGTCCGCCAGGTCCATGCTTTCCCTGGAGGCTCCCGCATACTGGTTCCGGAAGCCGCAGATGGACTGGATCCCCATGTTGCAGCCGTCCATGAGGATCTTTGCCGCCTGCCGGTTATCGTCCTTCATGAGCATTTTCATCCCGGTGGACATACGGGAAAACGCCGCCGCCATCATCTCTGGCTCCTTCCCGCCCTCTCCCAGGCTTTTTAACTGCTTATATGCCTCTTCCTCCATGGCCTGGTGCTTTTTCTCATACCCATCTATGGTATTTTTCAGTTTCTGGTCCGACACGTAGCCCTTGATCTGGGCCATGCTGTCCAGAGCCATCTTACAGCCGGAATCACATTCCTTTAAAAGGCACACCGTATGATCTCTCATGTTCCATCTCCTCCTTCATTCATAAACAGCTCCATACTCAGTATGCGCCGTCTCAGGAAAGAATATGCCGCTCGTGTTTTTTCTTTCGTTTTTTCAAAAGAAGAGCATTGATATAAGCGGCAACAGGCACCGTAAAGATCACTCCCAAAGTGGCCGATATGCCCTGGATGATCTCAATGCCGATGGAATACATATTGATGGTCTGGTTTAAGCTGTAACCGTAAGCATAAATAAATATCAGCGTGTTGATGGAGGTTCCTGTAAATGCCAGGATCAGCGTATTGGACATGGTCCCCATCATATCGCGCCCCACATGGATCCCGGACCGGAACAGCTCCTTAAAGCCCAGCTCCGGTGCCCGGGCGGCCACCTCATGGACAGCGGAGCTGACCGACATGGCCACATCCATGATGGCTCCCAGGGCCGAGATCAGGATCCCTGCGTACAAAAGCTCTCCCACCTTGATGTCGGTCATCTGGGCCACATATTCCAGCTGCTCGATGTCCGACACGTTATATCCGCTGATTCCTGCCAGCCGTCCAAAAGCCGCCGCCAGCGATCCCGAAAGCATGACCCCCAGGATCGTAGCCAGAATGGCCGCTGCGGTCTTTGTGGACCTGCCGCCGATGAGATACATGGTCACAACTGTGGTCAGGGCCGCCACCAGCATGGAGGCTCCGATGGGCGAAGCTCCCCGGTAGATCATGGGGATGAACATGAAAATGATGCACAGGAAGGTAAAGATCAGGCCGATGGCTGAATTTAATCCCTGTCTGCCTCCGATGGCCCAGACGGAGATCAGGAATAAGGCTACGATCCCGTAAAGTACCAGGCTCCGGTCCTGGCTGTATACAGTGACATACAGCTCCTCTCCGCTTTCGTTGACGGCCGCAATGACCCTCATGCCAGGCCTGCAATGGGCTCCGTACAGGTAACTGGAGGAGCTGACGGCCTCCACCGTTTCCCCCTTTCTGCTTCCGGAGTCCAGGACCAGCAGGACCTTCTGCTGCCCCACATACTGGCCGCTTTCCTGCTCATTATCCTCTAAGACCTCCAGGACTCTGGCCTTTTCAAAGGACCGTCCCTGGGTTCCGTAAAGCTCCGTCCGCTCGGTCTTTCCAAGAAGGAAAAGAATAAATCCGAACACAGCCACGAAAGCCAGGGCCGCAAGCTGCCGTTTCCTTACACTTCCCATACGTTCCTCTCCCCGGTTATTTTGTCTTCACGATGCGGACCTGCTCATCGATCTTTTCGTTGGTATCGGTCCGGTAGGTGTTGATGGTAAAGGACTCGCTGTCAATGTCCACCACTGAATAGGTGGGCACGTCCTCCTGCCATCTGCTTGCAATGTACGTCTGCTTTCTGGGAGTAAGATCATAATATTTACTGCCTGAGGAGGAGCCGGCCGTCATATAGAGAATCCCTTCCGGGTCCACAGACTCCCTCTTCTTTGATACGATGGCATCAGTGTCCATCACTGCCGCCAGGTACTGGAGATACGTGATCTCATCTGGATCCACCGTATTCTTTTTAATGTTTAAAGGCGCTGTAAACAGAATCTCCTTGCTGTCTCCATTGTCGATATCCTTTTCCAGCTGTGCCTCAAAGGAATCGTCGTCGTACTCAAAGCTCTTTTTTCCGCCCTCCAGAAGATACGTTCTGGAATATGCATGGTCATGGCCTGTGAGTACCACGTCCACATCGTTCTCCTCAAAAATGGGGACCAGCTCGTAGCGGAGGTTTGTGATCTCCGGTTCATTGGAATGCTCGGCAGAACCATAAATGTCCTGGTGAAGGGTCACGATCCTCCATTTACAGTCTGCATTGGCCTTTATGGTCTCCTCCATGAACTGTCTGTGCTCTGCCACATTGGTATCCTGGGTATTTAACATCATGAACAGGGCGTCTCCATAACGGAAGCTGTAATCTCCGCCCACAATGCCGTTGGAGCCCAGGGTACTCAGGTTGGGAACATTGAAGTGCCAGGTGTAGTTGGCATTGTCCGCGTCATGGTTGCCCACCGTTGTGGCCACCGGAAGGGACTTTAATACCTCCGGGCTTAAATATCCGGCGTACTCGATCTCGCTGACGGTCCCGTCCTTCACCTTTTTGGCATTGGTCTGGATCTGATCTCCGGCGGAAAGCACAAAGGCAGGATCGCTGCCGGCCTTTTCCACTGCCAGCTCCAGGGTATGGTTCCAGTTGAAACTGTCGCTCATGACCGATTCATACTGGGCCGTCTTAAAAGTATCCTTTAAAATGTCCTCTGGTTTTTTGGCCTTTTCCTCATTGGAGGAGCCGATCTGCGGGTCTCCCACAAAAATGAAGCTGAAGGAATCCGGATCCCTTGTCTCCAGCCTGCTGACCGCTTTTCCGCCTGCCTGGTAGTAATAGACAGAGCCCGGCTCCAGCCCCGTGAGCGTCACCTTGTTGGACTGATAGCCCTCCTGGGCGTCTGTGCTCTTTACCTCTGCGTCCGTTCCGTCGGACAGGTCTGCCTGCTTTCCATACCGGAAGCCGGCATCCTCCCCCTTTCTGGAATACCAGGCGAAATTCATCTGAGTCTCGTCTGCGCCGGGGGTGATGGAAACCTGGGTCCAGTCGCCGCTTAACTCCTTCCACCGTTCCTTCCACGCATCGTAAGCGCCTCCCTGGGCTGCCTCTGTGTCCTGCGCCAGGGTTTTTCCATCCGGAGCCGCACCGCCAAAGGCCGGGAAGGTCTGACAGGCCAGGACTGCCGCCAGGGCTGCCGCCATAATACTCTTTTTTCTGATCATCGATTCATCCTCCTCATAGCATGATAATACAAAAACTCTTTTTTCCGGCCCCAATATAGCATCGGAAAAAAGAGTTTTCAATAGGACTTACGAATCTTTAAGCGGAGTATTTCCAAAGTTTTACATAGATTTTAGGGAGGTTTTCCCCGGTTTACGTCTGGATCTCCAGAAGCCTCAGCATATCTTCCCTGGTCATGGGAGCCGCCTGCTCCGTTCCCTGTCCGATGATCCGGTCTGCCAGCTCCCGTTTTGTCTCCTGAAGCTCCAGGACCTTTTCCTCAATGGAATCCTTGGTGATCAGCTTGTAAACCGTCACATTTTTCTGCTGACCGATCCGGTGGGCACGGTCTGTGGCCTGGTTCTGGGCCGCCAGGTTCCACCAGGGATCGTAATGGACCACCATATCCGCTCCTGTCAGATTTAATCCCACTCCCCCGGCCTTTAAGGAGATCAGGAATACTGGGACCTCTCCCCCGTTGAAGGCATTTACCAGCTGAAGCCGCTTCTCCTTGGGCGTAGCTCCAGTGATCATAAAGTGCTCCACATGTTCTCCATCCAGTCTGGAGCTTAAAATATCCAGCATGGAGGTAAACTGTGAGAACACCAGAAGACGGTGCCCTCCGTCCACAGCGCTCTGGACCAGCTCCATGCACGCGTCCGTTTTGGCCGTCTCATCTCCATAATCCTCAAAGCACAGGGCCGGATCGCAGCAGATCTGGCGGAGCCTGGTCAGCTCTGTCAGGACCTGGAACCGGCTGTTATTAAATTCCTCCTCACTCTGATGGTCCAGGAGGGATCTCAGATGGATGGCCTGGCCGTCGTACAGCTTCCTCTGCTTTCCTGTCATCTGTACATACCGGACCTCCTCCGTCTTTTCCGGCAGGTCCCGGAGCACATCCTGCTTCAGCCGCCGCAGGATAAAGGGCCCCACCATTCTCTGGAGCCGCTCCATGGCCTCCTGGTCATTGTTTTTCACCACCGGGATCTCAAATTCCCTCCGGAAGGTATCGTAGCCATACAAAAAGCCCGGCATCAGATAATCAAAAATGCTCCAAAGCTCGCTGAGCCGGTTCTCAATGGGCGTTCCCGTAAGGGCAAACCGGAAACGGCTTTTGATCACCTTCACCGCCTTCGCCGCCGCAGTGGTATGATTCTTGATGTACTGGGCCTCATCCAGGACCTGATACAGAAACTCCCGTCCCTCGTAAAGGGCCGCATCCCGTTTCAAAAGATCATAGGAGGTGATGAGCACGTCCGAGTGAACGGATTCCTCCAGCCTTTTCTGACGCTCTGCCTGGGTGCCTGCCGCCAGCGTCACCTTTAATTCCGGGGCAAATTTTTTAAATTCCTCTCCCCAGTTGAATACCAGGGATGCCGGGGTGACGATCAGGGACGTGCCTGTCTTTCCCTCCAGCTTTGCAGCCAGAAGGACCGCGATCATCTGGAGCGTTTTTCCCAGTCCCATATCGTCGGCCAGGATCCCGCCAAAGTTCCAGCTTTCCAATGTCCTCAGCCACCGGTACCCGTTTTTCTGATACTGGCGCATGGTGGCGGAAAGGCTTTCCGGCTCTTCAAAATCCGCGTCCTTTATGGTCTTAAAGCTCTTTACGATCTGCTTGAAATGACTGTCCCTTTTACTGCAAACGTCCTCGTGCTCCTCCAAAAGCCGGTCCAGATACAGCGCCCGGTAAACCGGCAGATGCATATTTCCCCGGATCATTTCCTTCGGCGTAAGCCTTAGTGCCGCCGCCATTTCCTCCAGCATTCCGACAGAGGATTCCTCCATGCGGACAAAGGTCCCGTTTTTCAGGCGGTGATATTTCTTTTTCTGCCGGTAGCTGTGCAGAAGCTCCACCAGCTCCTCCGGCGGAATGTCTCCCGTGTCGATCTTCAGATCCAGCATTCCGCTGGAAACCGATACGCCCACAGCGGTCTGCACCCGCCGGACCACATGACAGCCGCGGAACCGGTCCGTACACAGCACTTCCCCCAGGGAAGCAAGTGCAGCGACTCCGTTCTCCGCCACCTGGTACATGACCTCCTCGTCTCCACCGCAGGAAAACTCCTCCTTCTGCGGAACCTCCACAGGAAACCATCGCTTCACCTCCAGGGCAATCCCCGCCTCCTCTGCCAGAGCGCGGAAGGGTTCCATAAGATCCTGTCCGTTTTCTATGCACCGGACCGCCTCCACGGGAGAATATTCCTGATTCCCGTACCGGACCACCGGTCGGCAGACAAAATCTCCCCCCTCCGCATCCAGATAAAACTGGTATTCTCCCCGGGGCGGCAGAAAGGAGCGGATCAGCTCCCCGTCCTTCTCTGCCACCTGGGCGATCTCCCTGAACCTGGGCAGGATCATATGGTAAAATTCAGCCAGCCTGTTCCTTCCCACAAAAAAACGGAAGCTTCCGTCCATAGAAACGTCAGCCAGACGCTCCAGACCGTCTGAAAGCTCCCCGCTCTGCCGGTACAGCCCGTCCGCCTCAATAAAATATGCTGTGTCCATGCCGTAAAAAAGCTCCGGCATGGTCCCGCTGACCTGGACCCCGTCGAATTTTTCCGCCGGACCAGGTTTTCCGCCAGCGTACCTGGGTTCTATTTCCACCTGGATCCTGGGACTTCCCGTTCTGGCATACAGCACCTGCTTCTTCTTTCCATGATCCCTGTCCTCCGCTTCCACGCCAGACGGACCCATAAGCTCATAGAACTGGTCCAGCCGCCAGCCAAACAGCTCCAGGAGCATTCCCACAGAGGGTCTGTTTCCGGAAAACCGCCAGGAATCCTCCATCCGGTCCGCAAAGCGCACCTCCTCCTGAACGATCCTGTTCACAAACTCCAGCCATGGGAGAGAGCCTTCGGTAAAATTTTCCCTTTTATGGCTGAGGACTGTTGACGAGCCATAAACGGCCTCCTCGCCATTTTTCACATGCTCACAGAATTCTTCCAGATTTTTGACCACAAACATCCGTCCGGCCCCTGTTTTAAAGGACACATACAGCTTTTTATCCTTCTGGATCAGCCTGGGCTCCAGGCGCATGGGATCCGCCGGCCCTTTTGTCTGCTTCATGAACTTTCCCCACAGGGTACTCTCAATAATATACTGTCCGGCGGCATCTGTCATATCTCCAATGTTATGGTCCTTCAAATACTCTTCCAGCAGCAGAGCGAGCCCTGCGGTATATTTGCACCGGCAGTCCCCTGAATATTGGCGGTAGCTGCGCGCACACTCCGGACAGCCGCATTCGGCCCGCAGGGCCTCATCGCTGGAGAATACCAGGCGGATCGGAAAGTAAGATTTCCTCCCCCTCTCCGTTTCCCCAATGGCGGATGCCTGGCCGAGGACCTGGCCTCCGCTCCTCTCAAAGCCCTTGCCCACCTGCTCCAGCCGGAGCCGTCCACCGGAAATGGCCTTTCTTCCTCCTGTCTCTGCCTCTGTAGAAAGCTTCAGGGACTTACGGATCTGGTCTCCATGAAAGTATCGGTAGCCCTGGAGCATTCTGATTGCTTTCTTTTCGTCCTCGGCGCTGCCCCGGTCTGTCTCCGTTCCATCCAGATGGGAGTATGCCGCCGCTTCCTCCTGCTCCGCCCTGCTTTTCTTTTCCTCTTCTGCCTTTTCCTGCTCCGCCGCATACAGCACCGCCGCCATATGGGCGCACTTTCCCCGTCCTCTTCCCACAGCGCAGCTGCATTCTGTCCGCACCGGGATCCCGTGGTCCATGGATATTTTCACCTCATACCGCTCCCGGCCCAGGACCGCCGCGCTGTATTCATTTTCGTTCACAGACAGCTCCCGGATCCGGCCATTCTCCAGAAGCTCCCGGCCCTTTTTCCTGGTATTCTGTGGGAATAATTCCTCCCATTTTTCCATATCTCTCATCCTCGTCTATTTTATCGCTGCAGCTGCTGCGCCCATCTGATCCAGTCCCTTTTCATCCAGCTCCAGCACAGTCTCATACAGCACGTCCGCCCCCAGATCCACATGATGCGGCGCTGTGTATTCTTCTCCCTGGTGGCTGATCCCCTTCACGCTGGGGACAAAGATCATGCCGATGGGAACGCCCGCCTGGGCCATGGGGTTCGCGTCATGGAACGCCCCGCTGGGCATGATCACATGGCGGATATTCTTTTTCTCACAGACCTGGTCAATGAGCCGGATCAGCCGCGGATCACAGGGAGTCGAATATTTCGCTGCGGAATTGCTGAACTCAAAGGTACAATCCGGGATCTCCTCCGCCATTCTTTTTATGTCCGCGAACAGCTGATCCGTCATGGTCTTATCCATATGGCGCATTTCAAAGGTGGCCTCCGCCTGGCCCGGTATCACATTCTCCTGGCCAGGAAGCACGGAGAGCTTCCCTACTGTGAAGACCAGCGTATCGTTCAGCTCCCTGGCCCGCTTTTCCGCCCCGACGATCAGCTTCGCCATGCCTGTCAGGGCGTCTTTCCGGCTGTCCATCATAGTGGTTCCCGCGTGATTGCTCATACCCCTGGCCGTCACATCGTATCGGACAACGCTGACAATCCCGCTGACGACTCCGATATCCGTACCCGAAGCATCCAGCCTGCCGCCCTGTTCAATATGATACTCCAGATAGCATTTATAATCTTCCAGATCCCGTCGGACGCTTCGGACAATCTCTGGACTTAATCCAAATTTCTCCAGCTTTTCCTTATAGCCCGGCACGTCCGGATCGATCTTTCCGGTCACACAGCGGCTTCCAAAGGTCCCCCCGAGAACACTGGATTCTTCCATATTGAACCCCCAGATTTCCAGGGAATGACGGAGCCTGCGCCCCTCCTCCCTTAACCGCGCGGCTGCCTCTATTGCCCCGGCCACACCCAGCATCCCGTCGTATAGTCCTCCCCTGATGACTGTATCCAAATGGGAGCCAATGGCAATGATGCCAGCCTTGGGATCCGTTCCCGGCAGGATGCCGTGGAGATTCCCCACCGGGTCCGTTTCCGTGCGCATCCCCAGCTCCTCCATCTTCTCCTTTAACAGCTCCAGGGCCTGGAAATATTCCCTGGAGAATCCCACCCGGGTAATGGAGCCATCTCCATTCCTCCCAATACTGCCCGCCTGGTGAAGCAATTCGTTCAATCTGCTCATGTTCCCTTTTCCTCCATGGTTGCCATAATCTGTTTCCAATATATCCTCGCCCAGTCTGTTTGTCAATGACAATCCGTCTGCCTGACACTGGCTATCCCTCCTTCAGGCCCTAAAATCATCCATTCTTCTATGTTTCCATGGCGTATTTCCGCTTCCGTATGCTATACTGGAGCTGTGAATCAGTAAAGAAAGGCAGATTACATTTATGAACATTCAGATTTTTGGGACGAAAAAAGATTTTGAAACGAAAAAGGCAGAACGCTATTTTAAAGAACGCGGGATCCGGTACCAGTTCATCGACATGAAGGAAAAGGGGTTGAGCAAGGGCGAATTTCTATCTGTTCTCCAGGCCGTCGGCGGATATGAAAAGCTGATCGACCCCAAATGCAAAGACAGAGACCTCCTGGCTCTGATCACCTATCTTGCCGAAGAGGACCGGACAGACAAAATATTTGAAAATCAGCGGATCATAAAAACACCCATTGTACGCAATCAGAGACAGGCGACGGTTGGATGCCAGCCGGAAGTATGGAAGACCTGGAAATAATGGAGGTACACCATGAAGAACAACCAGACCGGTGAGCTGCCGGAAGTCCGGTGGGACCGTCTCCTTCGCATTAAGACTGCTGGAAGAGATGATTCCAGCGCCGATCAGTACCGGTATCCCTATGAGCCCACGCCCTATTCCGTTCTGGAACGCCTGGCTGGATCCGGAAGGGGAATATTCTGCTGGACTATGGCTGCGGCAAGGGACGGGTCGGGCTTTTTCTGTCCTGCCAGACCCGCTGCCGCTCCATTGGCGTCGAATATGATCCGCGCATTTATGAAAAAGCTCTGGAGAACCAAAGTTCCTGTGTATCCTCTGGAAGATCCTCCTTTGTCCTGGCCAATGCCGAACATTATGCCGTTCCCTCCTCCGTCGACCGGGTTTACTTTTTCAACCCATTTTCTCTGGAGCTTCTCCAAAAGGTCATGGCCCGGATCCTGGACTCATATTATGAGCATCCGCGGTCTATACTGCTGTTTTTTTATTATCCTTCAGACAGCTCTCTCTCATATCTGACCTCTGTTCCAGAGATGGCGTTTTTCGACGAAATTCCATGCGGTGACCTGTTTCCAGGAAATGATCCCCGGGAGACCATCATGATCTTTGAGCTTCCGTATCCGATGTAGGATACGGACTCAATGTGTGTTTGTGCTTAGACGCTCCCGTGGGGACCTTGCATGATCCAGATATTTATCAAGCAATTCTGAGATGAAAAAAAGCACGAGACGGGAGGGTCTGCCCCAGCGCAGCCCACAACAATGGGCGCAGCGAGGGCATTC
>OFOU01001973.1_pt1 | contig 11004 bp, 9 predicted proteins | sample 1542061 | NCBI WGS metagenome assembly OFOU01 (sample SAMN04209239, study PRJEB22552) | human gut metagenome | biome: gut; material: feces | host: Homo sapiens | place: USA: Oklahoma
CTTTCACTTCAAACGCTTTGATCCCGAAGGCAAAGGAGAGCGCGATACACAGGCCCCCGGCCACTACCATCGGCAGCATATAGGAGACGCCGGTCAGCAGGTGGCGATAGGCGCCCGCCGACTCTTTTTTCCCTTCAGCAGCCGCCTGAGGTTTGCCGGATGGCTGGTACGGTTTGGCTTCCGCCACCGCTTTATCCAGCTCCTGGGCGGTTTTCTTCAGCGCCAGACCGGTGGTGGTGCGGTACATCGGCTTGCCGGCGAATTTCGCCAGGTCCACCTCGATATCGGCAGCGACGATCACCAGATCCGCCTCGGCCACCTCTTCCGGGGTGATGGCATTGCCCGCCCCAACGGAGCCGCGGGTCTCCACCTTCACCCACCAGCCGCGTTTTTTGGCTTCGGTTTCGATGGCTTCTGCCGCCATAAAGGTGTGGGCGACGCCGGTCGGACAGGCCGTGACCGCGACAATGCGTTTCTGCCCCTGAGCGGCGGCCGGAACGGCTACCGCCGCAGGCGCAACGTAGGGCTTAGCGTGGTCTTTCGCTTCTCCCAGGAACAGCTCCGGATGGGCGACAGCACGGTTAATATCGCCCAGGTAAACGTTTTTACCATTCAGCGCGCTATCGGCCGGCAGCGCGGTTCCCAGCACGATGGCCAGTTCGGCGTCATTCGGGTTATCAATCAGCTCAAGGTGCGCTTTCGGCGCCGCGGCACCCAGCAGGGTTTTCGCCATGTAGGCGCGCGCCTGTCCGAGTCCGGCATCAATAATCAGCAGCGTTTTCATTATGCCTCTCCTGCTGTCAATTAAAGGGTTGTAAGTCGACGCGCGCCATCATCGCGGCCAACTGGGTACGGTCGGTAATTCCTACATTGCTCTGGCTGACGGCCAGGGCAGCGACGGCGGTCGCCAGGCGCAGGGTATGCTCGCTGGATTCACGCATCAGCAGGCCGTAAATCAGGCCGCCGACCATCGAATCGCCGGCGCCAACGGTGCTGACCACTTCCACTGAAGGTGGTTTAGCAATCCACTCCCCAGAGGCGTTGACCCACAGCGCGCCCTCTTCGCCCAGGGAGATCACCACGTGGGCGATACCCTGCTCGCGCAGCGCATGGGCGGCGTCAATAACATCTTTCATCTCCGGCAGCTTGCGGCCAGCCCAGATTTCCAGTTCGCGACGGTTCGGTTTCACCAGCCACGGCGCCGCTTTTAGTCCGGCAACTAACGCTTCGCGGCTGCTGTCGAAAATGATGCATGGGCACTGACTGCGCAGACGGGTCATCCAGTCGGTGAAGGCTTCCGGGCTAACGCCGGACGGCAGGCTGCCGCTGACGCAGACCATATCGAACTGCCCGAGCCAGCTCAGGGAGTCGTTGACGAAGCGTTCCCAGTCGCCCGGGGTGACTTCAAAGCCGGAGAAGTTGAAATCGGTCACTTCTCCATCTTTTTCCGTCAGCTTAACGTTGATACGGGTCCGGCCCTGCACCACCTGGAAACGGTTGGCGATCCCCAGCTCGCTGAACAGCTGCTGAAAGCCGTCCTGGTTGTCTTTACCCAGGAAACCGCCGACGGTGACGTCAATGCCGAGATCTTTCAGCACTTTCGCCACATTAATGCCTTTCCCGGCGGCGTGCAGGCCGGTGGTGCGCACCAGGTTCACTTCACCGCGTTCAATCTCCGGGGTGAATCCCACCAGGTCGTATGCCGGGTTTAACGTAATCGTTGCTACACGTCTGCTCATTTATGCGCCCTCCCCAAGGCCTGCGGCGATCGCTTCGCCAATCGCATCCAGCGCTTGTTGCGCATCCTCACCCTGCGCGGTAAAACGCAGACGGTGACCTTTTTTCACACCCAGCGCCACAACCTTCATCAGGCTGCGACCGTTAGCCGGCTTGCCGGAACCGTCGAGATTGGTAACGGTGATGTCGCTGGAAAATTGTTTAATGGTGTTGACCAGCATGGTGCCCGGACGGGCATGCAGGCCGTGTTCATTGCGCACCACGAATTCGGCGCTCAGCACATCTTCGGCAATGGCGTCGTCGCTGGTCAGCAGCGCCAGCACGGTGGCGGCGTCGGCTTTCAGCAAATGTTCAGCTTTCTTGTCCAGCAGCAGCTTGCTCAGACGGTTCAGCACTGCGGTCGGCTGCTCGTCGGCCATCGCCACCGTGACCAGCAGGGAAACCGGCTGCTCGTCGCGGGTAAAGGCGTTAGCCGCGCGGCTGACCGCCACGGCGCTGCGCAAATTGCCTTCCGCACTGTCGTTCAGCCAGACGCCCTGACCGAGGTTCAGCGGCGTATCGTTAATGACGTGGCTAACGAAGGCGGCATCGACAGCGCCAACTTCTTTCAGACGCGCCGCGTTCAGCGCCTGCAGGGTCAGCAGATCGCTGGCCGCGACGTCGAGACTGAGGGTCTCGTTATCCAGCTTCAGCGCTTCGCTCTGCTTCTCTCCCATCAGCAGCGCACGCAGCTCTTCCGCGGTGGTGGCGGACTGCAGCTGCGCGGCGACCGCGTCATCGCTCAGCACGTGGGTCAGCTGACGCAGCAGGCCGAGGTGTTCATCTGAGCTGGCGGCAATCCCGATCGCCACATAGGCGGTCTGCCCTTCGCCCCAGGTGACGCCCTGCGGGAACTGAAACACCTGAACGCCAGTCTTCAGCACCTGGTCACGCGTATCCGTCGTGCCGTGCGGGATCGCGATCCCGTTGCCGAGGAAGGTCGAGGTCTGCTGCTCGCGCGCCAGCATGCCGTTCACGTAGCCATCGGCCACGTTGCCGGCGCTGACCAGCGCGGCGGCGACCTGCCGGATGGCCTCTTCTTTATTACCGGCCTGCTGGCCGGGATGAATATCCTGCACAGATAACTGGAACATGGTTCTCCTCTCCTGCTGAATTGAATCGTTTCAGCTAACTTGAGAAAAAAGGCGCCATCTGACGGGGAACGGATTGCCGAATGACGCTGAAACGTTTCAAGAATTTTGTACCTTTCTTGCTCAACGCGCAAGGTACGTCAGCGACTTTATCGCAGAACTTAGAGGTACTGCACACTTTTGCTGAAGCTTTAGCTATCGACCGCCTCGAACGTCAGCTTTTTGCTGAACCCTATATTTTGAAACGCCTTTTTAATTATTCGTGCCATACTACTGTTTATTTTTAGCCAGCAGGCGTAAACTCCGCGCCGTCTCCTGAAACTACAGAAAACCAAACCCATGGAAAACCGTAGCGCCGCTCTCCCCCGACGCGGGTTCGATGTCACCTCTTCCGCCTTCTTAATCGTCGCCTTTCTGACGGGCATTGCCGGGGCGCTGCAAACCCCGACCCTGAGCCTGTTTCTGACCAACGAAGTGCACGTCCGCCCGGCGATGGTCGGTTTCTTTTTTACCGGCAGCGCGGTTATTGGCATTCTGGTCAGTCAGTTCCTCGCCGGCCGCTCCGACCGTCAGGGCGATCGCAAGCAGCTGATTGTCGTCTGCTGTCTGCTGGGGGTGCTAGCCTGCGTACTCTTTGCCTGGAACCGCAACTATTTCATTTTGCTGTTCATCGGCGTTTTTCTCAGCAGCTTTGGATCGACCGCCAACCCGCAGATGTTTGCCCTCGCGCGGGAGCATGCCGACAGGACCGGCCGCGAAGCGGTGATGTTCAGCTCCATTTTACGTGCCCAGGTCTCCCTGGCATGGGTGATTGGTCCCCCGCTGGCCTACGCCCTGGCGATGGGATTTGGTTTTACCGCGATGTATCTCAGCGCCGCGGCGGCGTTTATCGTCTGCGGGATCATGGTCTGGCTATTCTTGCCCAGCATGCGCAAAGCAAAGCCGGTAGCGACCGGCCGGCTGGAAGCTCCGCGCACGCACCGCCGCGATGCGTTGCTGCTGTTCAGCATCTGCACCCTGATGTGGGGTACTAACAGCCTGTACATCATTAACATGCCGCTGTTTATCATTAACGAGCTGCATCTGCCGGAGAAGCTGGCGGGGCTGATGATGGGCACCGCCGCCGGACTGGAAATTCCGACCATGCTGATTGCCGGTTACTACGCCCGGCGTTTCGGCAAACGCTTTCTGATGCGTCTTTCTGCAGTGGCCGGGGTGCTGTTTTACGTCGGCATGCTGACGGTGCATACGCCAGCGCTGCTGCTGGCGATGCAGGTGCTGAACGCCATCTATATCGGGATCCTCGCCGGGATCGGCATGCTCTATTTCCAGGACCTGATGCCGGGGCAGGCGGGCGCGGCCACCACCCTCTATACCAATACTACCCGCGTCGGCTGGATCATTGCCGGTTCACTGGCGGGGGTAGTGGCGGAGATCTGGAGCTATCACGCGGTGTTCTGGATTGCGCTGGCGATGGGCGTTGTCACTCAGGCCTGCCTGTGGCGGATAAGAGACGTGTAAGCACATTGCCCGGCCAGAGCCGGGCAATGCAGATTAATGATCATGATAGAGTCAATGCAGCCAGCTCGGCCTGCAGATGTTTCAGCCATGCGCAGGCATCCGTGTCGTCAGTGCTATAGTGCAGTTGCCCTTTATGATTAACTTATTGATCTTAATATAATTTTGGATTTCCGCATTAATAACTGAACAATATGACACCAGAGTAATATCGACAGCACCATTATTTGGTCCGGGGCTCAAAAAAATGCCGGGAGATAAAACAAATGTATTTAAAATACAATAAGTTATTCGATGTTTTGGAGGCGACCCATATTCAACGCCGGATCGCCCTTTAAGCAGTTATACTGAAATATTAGCGTTCAGGAATCAAAATTTGGTGAATACTTCACAGGAGACATTGACCCTTTCTTTCTGAGGTCATCAGGGATCTTCTTACCAAGATAGAGCTGTGTAATTTCAGGAGATGCCGCGCGACCTCGAAAACCAAAGCGTGAACTTTGAGTAGCTTCAAACTCATCATCTTCATCCCATTGGCGCATTTCAGGAAAGTTGTCACGGGTAGATTTTAACCACTCATCAGCAACATATACCCCTCTGACAATTCCTTTTACTGTAGCCAGGATAACTTCAGCTTTGCTTGCACGTTCGAGGCTTACACGCCAACTGAAGCGTACTGCGTCATAGAGATCAACATCCTTTGAACTTCTGTTAACAGATATCATCAGCGCTTTGTGCTTAAACTCCACTGTCTCAGGCTGGTACGTTGCAATTAATTCTTTAATATGTGCAGCGCCATACTCGTTACTGCCAGCACCGTTCATGATATTGGTCAAACCTGGGTAGGCATCGATTAGAGCAGCCTCCACCTCATAAGCAGTCTTTTCATCGGCAATACCATGCCGATGGATTACATGGATGACCTCCAGACCAGCTAATCTAATCTCACGAAGTTGCTTGAGTTTATTACTGAGCAGTTCATCATCATCAGCGGCTGCCACTTCGCCGCGCATGTGAGCAAAAACGCGATTGCCTTTTCCCTTACCCACGTAAAAAGTGCTTCCATCTCGTGGATCAATCAGTCGATATACATACCAACCGAGATGTTCGATAACTCCCGGAGGGAACTCATTAATATCCATATCACAACACCTATCACTTGATTACTGGTGTATACGTTATACTTTCAGCTGTAGATTGACAATTTGTAAGCAATACAAAAATTCACACTGCCTACTGCTGTCACGCTCAGATAACATTATCCTCATCAAGTCGATATTTATCCCCCTTCCTCCCGAGCGCGAGTCTGCAGAGGACGGGATATTGATGGTACAAATATGTTTAGTGACTATATTGCAGAGAAAACAGGCTTTCGTGTTCAATTTGATATTGAGCAGTTTAAGCCAGACCTCAATGTCGATGCCACTGATAGATTTCAACAACAAAACCTGGAAGACGTGTTGGTAGATTAAATGGCTGCGTGATAGCTATCCTCTCAGAGGAGCCACCTATCCTGTTGATATAAAACAAAATAAACACCACCATAGGTTATATACTTACAAGCAATGTTCTACAAATACCTATGGTGCCGTGCTGGACTCCAAGTGAAGCAGGTAAGTTATAGCGGCGTCACGATCCGTCGAACACATATCTGGCGAAGGTTGAAGATTGCCGCACACTTTTGGTCGCAGTTCCGAACCGAAAATGTTACATAGGTTGTCATTAGATAATTGAACACACCTGACATTAGCCGGCTTGCCCTGCGGCATGCCGGGGATCGGCGATGATATAGAGGGGGCAATGCAACATGCGCCACAATCAGTACGACATTCCACAACCCGACTCCCAAACGCTCATTTTGCGCCACAGCCTAAACGTTTTGCCAGAAGATAGCAAAACTCGCGAAATCCGCTTGCCTGAACGCCCGGGCGCGAGTAGTTTTACGCGATATTTTTGACTCGTTAAGTGACAGGATTACTGCAATGCCAAGAGCGAATGAAATTAAAAAAGGTATGGTGCTGAATTACAACGGCAAGCTGCTGATTGTGAAAAATATTGATATTCAGTCACCCAGCGCCCGCGGTGCTGCGACACTGTATAAAATGCGTTTCTCCGATGTGCGCACCGGCCTGAAAGTAGAAGAGCGCTTCAAAGGCGACGATATCGTCGATACCGTCACCCTGACCCGCCGTTTCGTCGACTTCTCCTACGTCGATGGCAACGAATACGTGTTCATGGATAAAGAAGACTATACCCCTTACACCTTTACCAAAGAGCAGATTGAAGAAGAGCTGCAGTTTATTCCGGAAGGTGGGATGCCGGACATGCAGGTGCTGACCTGGGACGGCCAGCTGCTGGCGCTGGAGCTGCCGCAGACCGTTGACCTGGAAATTATCGAAACCGCGCCGGGTATTAAAGGTGCGTCCGCCAGCTCCCGCACCAAGCCAGCCACCATGAGCACCGGCCTGGTGATTCAGGTGCCGGAATACCTGACCACCGGTGAAAAAATCCGCATTCATATCGAAGAGTGCCGCTATATGGGCCGCGCGGATTAATCATCGGTAACGCCCCGACAGTAAAAAAGGACAGCGCTGGCTGTCCTTTTTATTATCCCCATTGCCGCGATTACAGCAGTTCAGGGTATTTGGTCATTTTCAGCGCCAGCTCGACGCCGCGCACTTCCGCCATCCCCTTGAGACGGCCAATCGCCGAATAGCCTGGGTTGGTTTTCTTGCGCAGATCGTCGAGCATCTGATGACCATGATCCGGACGAAATGGGATCGGGCGCAGATCGCCGGCCTGTTTACGCCGCTGCTCTTCACGCAGGATAGCATCCACCACCGCCACCATATTGACGTCGCCGCTAAGGTGCGCCGCCTCGTGGAAGGTTTTTGGGTTTGCTTCACGGCAGGTAGAGCGCAGATGGGTAAAATGGATGCGATCGCCAAAGGTCTCCACCATCTTCACCAGATCGTTATCGGCGCGAACGCCATACGATCCGGTACACATGGTGAAGCCATTATTAATGCTGTCCACCGTCTCCTTCAGCCACTGCATATCTTCGATGGTCGACACGATACGCGGCAGGCCAAGGATCGGCCGCGGCGGATCGTCCGGATGCACAGCCAGGCGGATCCCTACCTCTTCGCATACCGGCACGATGGCGCGCAGGAAATAGGCCATATTTTCACGCAGCTGTGCTTTATCAATGTGGTCGTACTCCGCCAGACGCGCGCGGAACTGGTCAAGGGTGTAGCCCTCTTCCGCTCCCGGCAGGCCGGCGATGATATTGCGAGTCAGTTTATCGATATCTGCTTCGCTCATCGCCTTGAAATAGACCTCAGCCTGACGCTGCTCTTCTTCACTGTAATCCGCTTCCGCTCCCGGGCGTTTAAGGATATGCAGCTCAAAGGCGGCGAAAGCGATCTGATCGAAACGCAGCGCCCGGGAGCCGTCCGGCAGCTCATATTCCAGATCGGTGCGCGTCCAGTCGAGGATCGGCATAAAGTTGTAGCACACGGTATCGATGCCGCAGGCCGCGAGGTTGCGGATGCTCTGCTGATAGTTGGCAATCCAGGTCGCATACTGCCCGCTGTGGGTTTTAATATCCTCGTGGACGGGAATGCTTTCGACGACCGACCAGGTCAACCCTTTTGCCGCTAACAGCGCCTGACGCGCTTTAATCTCGTCGACCGGCCATACCTGACCGTTTGCAATATGGTGCAGCGCAGTGACGACGCCGGTCGCCCCCGCCTGCCGTACATCATCAAGCGATACCGGATCGTTCGGCCCATACCACCGCCAGGTTTGCTCCATCGCTATGTCCTCACAAAAGTTGTTATACCAATAATGGCGACACTCATGACGACTACCATACATGTTTCTCACCTGGCTGCAAACAGTGCTGGCCTATTGATTGATCCAGCTCACAGTCAGCGGATAATTTCGGCTTACCAATTTAACTTCCTGTCATATAACTTTAGACTGGCATTGTTAATAAGCAGTTAAACAGGTGTGGGAAGAATGACAACAATTGCAACCGCTACGCTACCGAAGAACGTGCAATACCCTCAATACGATCGCAGCCAGCTCCGCTCGCGTATTGTCCATTTCGGCTTTGGCGCGTTTCACCGCGCGCACCAGGCGCTGCTCACCGATCGCGTGCTGAATAACGTCGGCGGCGACTGGGGGATCTGTGAAATCAGTCTGTTCAGCGGCGACACGCTGATGAGCCAACTTCGCGAACAGGACCATCTGTTTACCGTGCTGGAAAAAGGCGCCGACGGCAACCAGCCCATTGTGATCGGCGCGGTGCACGAATGTCTGAACGCCAGGCTCGATTCGCTGGCGGCGATTATCGAAAAATTTTGCGAGCCGCAGGTAGCGATTGTCTCGCTGACCATTACGGAAAAAGGCTACTGCATCGATCCGGCGACCGGGAAACTGGATCCGACGCATCCGCGCATTATTCACGATCTGGAGAATCCGACGCTGCCGCAGTCAGCTCCCGGTATTTTAGTTGAAGCGCTGGCCCGCCGCCGGGAACGAGGCCTTCCGCCCTTTACCGTGCTCTCCTGCGATAATATCCCCGACAACGGTCACGTGGTAAAAAATGCCGTCCTCGGCATGGCGGAAAAACGCAGCCCGGCGCTGGCGGACTGGATCGCCGACAACGTCAGCTTCCCGGGCACCATGGTGGATCGCATTGTTCCCGCGGCCACACCGGAGTCGCTGGCGGAAATCGCCGCCGTGCTGGGGGTCGACGATCCCTGCGCCATCAGTTGCGAACCCTTCATTCAGTGGGTGGTCGAAGATCACTTTGTCGCCGGGCGACCCGCCTGGGAGACGGCGGGCGTGCAGATGACCGATGACGTGTTGCCCTGGGAGCAAATGAAGCTGCGGATGCTCAACGGCAGCCACTCTTTCCTCGCCTGGCTTGGCTATCTGGCAGGGCATGCGCACATTAGCGACTGCATGCGGGATGAGGTCTTCCGCCGCGCCGCCCGCCAGCTGATGCTTGACGAACAGGCTCCGACGCTGACCATTACCGGCGTTGATCTGCTGGCCTATGCCGACAGTCTCATCGCCCGCTTCAGCAATCCGGCGCTCAAACACCGCACCTGGCAAATCGCCATGGACGGTAGCCAGAAGCTGCCCCAGCGCATGCTCGATGGCATCCGCGTACATCTGGCGCGCGACAGCCGTTGGCCGCTGCTGGCTCTCGGCGTGGCCGGCTGGATGCGCTACGTCAGCGGCACGGACGACGCCGGTCAGACGATCGACGTGCGCGATCCGCTGGTCGACAAGATCCGGCAGCGGGTGGCCCAGAGCGATGAGCAGCAGCGCGTCGACGCCCTGCTGGGGCTGGAGGAAATATTTGGCCGCGACCTGCCGCACAACGCCCAGTTTGTCGCCGGGATCCGCGCCGCCTGGCAACAGCTGGCGACGCACGGCGCCCGCGAGGCCGTCGCCCACGCGCTGAATTCTTAACAATATTTGCGCTTATGCGGACAGAATTCTCTTCTGTCCGCCTCAGGACTTCTCTTTTCCCCCTTTTTTCGTCAGGATAGGCGTAACTGTTACAACATTACATTTATCCTGGAGAAAAGAGTGACCAGAACCAATTTGATCACCGGCTTTCTCGGCAGCGGTAAGACGACCTCGATTCTTCATCTGCTGGCGCAGAAGCCTGCGGATGAAAAATGGGCCGTACTGGTTAACGAGTTTGGCGAAGTCGGGATAGACGGCGCGCTGCTGGCCGACAGCGGCGCCCTGCTCAAAGAGATCCCCGGCGGCTGCATGTGCTGCGTCAATGGCCTGCCGATGCAGGTTGGGCTGAACACCCTGCTGCGCCAGGGCAAACCCGATCGCCTGCTGATCGAACCCACCGGTTTGGGCCACCCAAAGCAGATCCTCGATATCCTCACCGCGGCGGTGTATGAGCCCTGGATCGATCTGCGCGCCACGCTGTGCATCCTCGATCCCCGCCAGCTGCTGGATGAAAGAGCCGTCAGCAACGACAACTTCCGCGATCAGCTAGCCGCGGCGGACATCATTGTGGCGAATAAAAGTGATCGGGAAACCGCCGAAAGCGCCCGGGCGCTGGCCGACTGGTGGCAGCGCTGGGGCGGCGAGCGTCGCAAGGTGTCGGCAATCCAGGGCAATATCGATCTGGCCCTGCTCGATGAGCCACGACGGAACACCGCCCCGCTGCCGGCGAGCGCGGAGCACGCCCACCGCCATCCCCCCACTTCCGGCCTCGCCGCGCTCAGCCTGGCGGAACACCAGCGCTGGCGCCGACATCTCAACAATGGCCAGGGCTATCAGGGCTGCGGCTGGATCTTCGACGCGGAGACGGTTTTTGACACCATCGGCCTGCTCGAATGGGCCAGGCTGGCGCCAGTGGGGCGCGTTAAAGGCGTGATGCGCATTGCCGAGGGGGCGGTGCGAATCAACCGTCAGGGGGAGGATCTCCATATCGAGACCCTCAGCGTCGCTCCGCCCGATAGTCGGATCGAGCTTATTTCCGCGAATGAAGCCGACTGGAACGCACTCCAGACCTCGTTGTTGAGGCTTCGTTTAAGTTAAGGCGGCTAAGGTTGCCGCCGACTGTCACAAA
>OFOU01001974.1_pt1 | contig 11004 bp, 11 predicted proteins | sample 1542061 | NCBI WGS metagenome assembly OFOU01 (sample SAMN04209239, study PRJEB22552) | human gut metagenome | biome: gut; material: feces | host: Homo sapiens | place: USA: Oklahoma
CACACATGCCAATCATGGCCGCGGCAGCAGCCTTACTTACCCCAAGTCGAACCAAGACCGGGAAAAATGTCACCAGCAATAACATTGCAAGGCCCGCAGCACTGGAGATGGCAACATGGAGCAATTGCGCAAAAATGTAGCCGATGGCAAGGATCAGGTAAGGTGCTTTTAAAGCCTCCAGCGGCCGAATGCAGACATCAACCATGGCCTTTGAAGCTTTAATATGATCCATATAGCTGGCGAAACCACCGGCCGCCATAATAATCAAACCGATCCCTGCTACCTGCGTTGATAATGAACCTTTTACAAAAGCAAATATATCAATCCAGACAGACCCTGTGGATTTTGCATTTCCATATAAGATACTTTTTTCAGGGTAGAAAATGGCTGTAATTGTTAACAAGGAAAGCCCCGCTAACAGCAAAATAGTTTGCGGCTGGTAATTCTTAATAATTAACCAAGCCGCAACGACAGTAATAACTATCGCAATAATAAAAGCACTCATGGATATGTCCTGTTATTTATTCGTCAAGATATTAATAATCCATATAGCCACAGTGGTTACATGAGGATAACAAACAATAATGTCGTTGAGTGTGCATGATGTAATTAGCTAAAATTTTGCCCCATCATCAGAATTAATATCGTTAAGCATCATTCCAGCAACCAGTGCGGTTCTGGTAACGATATTTTCGGGTAATATATGCTCATGGAGCGCATGGATACCGGCTCCTGTCGCACCAAGTCCATCTAATGTAGGAATACCTAACGCCGCGGTGAAGTTTCCATCACTACCACCTCCAGCCGATTTCGCGGTAATCGTAATGCCCAGTTTTTCCGCAATCTTTTGCGCTTTTTCAAATAGCTGTTCGGAAGCTGAAGAACGTTCCATCGGTGGGCGAGTTTGCCCTCCTTCAATCCTGAGTTGGCTACCTTGCAAATGAGGTGTCAAACGGGTGATAGCATCATGGATCCGTGCAGCTTCTGACTGATTTTCCACTCTGGTATCAATTTCTAATTCGGCATAATCCGCGACGACATTAACCCTACTGCCACCCCGTACAATACCAACGTTAACGGTGGTACCGCGCTCAGGATCATTCAACTCTCGCAATTTGAGGATCTGAAAAGCCATTTCCTCAATAGCACTAACCCCCTCACCAGGATTATTGCCTGCATGCGCAGCAAGACCTGTGATAGCAATGCGGTAGCGGCCAGTGCCTTTACGGGCAATTTTTAAATCACCATGAGTTGTCGCCGGTTCAACAACCAATACTTGCTCAGATCCTGTAGCATTACGGATAATCCATTCCTTCGAACTTGGACTTCCGAGTTCTTCATCACTATTGCACAGGAAAACAATGCGCTTACCGCCTAGCTGCCCGCTCTCTTTTAACGCACGAACCGCCCAGATAGACTGAATCATCCCGGCTTTCATATCGAGGATCCCCGGGCCATACCATTTCCCCTCTTCTTCGCGAAGTGAGAGTCCCCCTTTATCCCAGACCGTATCAAAATGCCCCAAAATTGTAGTTTTCGGGCCCTCTTTTCCCAGAACAAATTTTAACTGGTTACCGTAATGTGTCTGTTTTTCAGTTTCAGCCTGTATACCCAGACGCTTTTCGAAAATAGCTTTTAAAACGTCACCACAGTGGTCAACAGCAGCTTTATCAGTTGAAGGAGACTCAGCCAGTACCAAATCGCTGATATCTTCCATGATAAGGTCAGTATGTTTCTGTAAGTAATTAACAACGCTCTTCATTGCCACACTCTCCGTATAGGTATTTAGCATTAGTATGTAATGAATCCCGGTTGAAAAAGAATCAGGCTCCTATGCTATTATTGTTGCCTTCAGGTCAACAATAATGGCAAAAACATGACATTGAGCACCTATCCAGAAAAAGCGATCCGTTATTTATATATGGTCGGATTGTACGGTGGGATCCGCAGAGCCGCCGACATCCTTGGCTTTAACCCTTCGGTTGTCAGTCGCCAAATCTCTCTTCTGGAAAGAACAATACAGCTGCCATTGTTGGAAAAAAGAGGACGTAACGTTGTACTCACCGAGGCAGGAAGATTACTGGCTGATGACTACGCCATTACTCAACAAAAACGCAATGAACTTGAGCGGCAACTCAGCGATATGCGCCATATGCGTGGAGGGACAGTTACGCTGCGCGTTGGACAAGGGATGGTCCAGGAAATCATTACCCACGTCGTGAGCGATTTTGCCCAAATCTACCCGAATGTGTTTGTAGATATCACTTCTGGCAACATGGAAACGTCGATGGAACTCATTGCAAGAGGTGAAGTGGATATGGCCGTAGGATTTGGTCCCGTTGGGCAACCGGCACTTAAACGGTATAGCTATAACCGGGGAGCCATTTGTGCCATTGTCAGGAAGGATCATGTTATTTCTGGTTTAAAGAAAGTAACGCTTCAGGAACTTTCCCGGCATCGCCTGATTGCTATGCATGACAATTTTGGGCTTCAGCGATATCTCACTGCGATGTTTCGCGATGAAGCGATTATGTTCAGGCCATCCTACTGCTGTAATCTGTTTACCAGCGCAATAGCCCTGTGCCGTGCGGGACTGGGGATTGCTTTTATGACAGAACAAACCGCTAATGCTAATTCTTATCCTGGGGAATTGACGGCAATACCGATTGATCATCATATTGCCAGAGAGTGTCAGTGGCATGTATTGCGTAGCTCCGATCATCGATTTACACCGGCTGCTCATTACTTATGGAAGTTGCTGTGTAATTATTTAAGTGACTCCAGCACGTAGGAATGCAAAACATCACGCAGTTTAACAATCAGGTGCGACTCGCCCGGCGCACAGCCTGAGTAAATAGCATTCTGCAAAATTAACAAAATATAATCACTTAAAAACCAAAAATACATATAAATCAGTATGATAAACAACTTCAGGGACAGTTGATAGCGGGTTATAGCAGCTATTAATGTGTCCCTTTTTATGTCCCTGCTCCTAAAGATGCCCCCAAAATCACGCCTCAAGTGGGGTAAAACCACTCCAAAACCACACAGGTTATTCAAGCCTCTCATCATCCGTACTTATGGCCTTCAACTATTCAAATTTCACGTGAAAAACAGTACCTCCTCATACGACTGCTCAGAGCCAGGAGCGGACATCGCAAACGCAACAACGAATCCGTCAGTCCACAATAAAGAGTTTTGCTCCTGTCTCCGTTCTGGACTGATGTGGTTCTGCGTTATCACCAACCTGATAACTCATCCCCGCAGTTAAAGTGAATTTGCGGCCATCTGCGAGCAGTGTTTCGAGCTCTCCCTCCAGGCATAAAAGGACATGACCTTTACTGCACCAATGATCCGCAAGGTAGCCTGGGGTATATTCAACCATTCGCACACGGATTTGGTTCGGCTTGTGGCCAAAAAATTGTGTGCGCCAGTAGGCTATGCCTGTTTCCCCTGGATGTTCTGTTTTTTCGACTTCACCCCAGTTGGTGGTGCCAAAAGCAAATGCTTCGATATTCATTTTATGGACTTCCGTCGTTAAGAATAATTTCTGGAGCTCAGGTTAGAATGAATTAACATAAGAAAAAATAATTATACATCAACACTTTATTTTCCATATGTAGTGACGAAGTCGAACCTGGTTCAAGTTATCTACCAATTTGAAGTGCTACATTAATGAAAATCGGCTGGTGTCGGTAACGACCGCTCCTCGCTCACAGCAGACCTTCTGTCCGCAAAACCTCGAGTTATTTCTCTTTCCTGTAACTGGAAAGGCGGTGCTCAAGGTTGGTCCGAACCTGCGGCCACTCATCATCAATTATGCTGTACCGTATGGAAGTACGTTTTCGACCATCAGGCATAATTCGTTCATTTCTGATGATGCTTTCCTGGATCGCACCAATACGGAGAATGGCAGCCTGCGAGCGCTCATTCAATACATCAGTCGTAAACTGAACGCGAACACACTTCAGTTGCTCAAAGGCGTACCGCAGCAATAACAGTTTACTCTCGGTATTTGCAGCTGTTTTTTGCCAGCTTTGTGAATACCAGGTGTGACCAATTTCGAGCTTTCGGTTTTCTCTATCAATCTTCCAGAAACGTGTTGATCCAATGACACGTTGATCGGACGAAAGCGTTACAGCAAACGGCATGACTGTGCCTTCGATCTGCCCCTTGAGGGCTTTCTGAATGTACAAATCTGCGGTGTCAGCAGACGGAACCACCGTAAATGGCAGGGACCAGAGTTCCCCATCCGCTGCCGCATCAATCAATAGCTGAGCATCTGTCTCAAGCAGAGGACGGAGCGTGACAAGAGATCCTTGCAATGTAGGCGTCATATTTGTGACCTCACAATTATTTTGTGTCGATTGATTGAGCTGCATAATCCTGTACTGAATGAATTACTATGCCCCGTTTGCATTGAATAATCGACTCATCAAGAGTCGATTATCTGCTCACTGCTCATAATGGTAACTTGTCAACTCCGTGCCAGTAATGGACTTCCCTCTTTTGTTAAACAACGATGTTGAAACGAAACCGTTTCATGATAAATCTATAAATGTAATGAGGCGATTAAAAGAGGGCTGAAACAGTTAACCTTGACCTCAACACCAAACGCGCAAACTTTCTACGAAAAGCATGGTTTTATGTTTATCAAGGAAACGATATCCCCATCAAGACTTGCCCAAACAGATCTGCGTTGTATGGATATGTCCATCGCATTATCAGCCTGAGTTTTCTTTTGCTCTTGGCAGGAGAACTCACCAACGGAAATCTAATCGCTATGAGTTCAGTACGGCAGCTTCGAGGTCTTGGGCGGATAACTCCTGTGTCCAAACTCACCCACCCCTTTGTGATACGATATTTGCTTTAAATTGTCATATGGGGTCAGATTTTGAATTCATACATTTTCCTTGCCGGGGCCATCGTAGCTGAAGTCATAGGTACAACCCTGATGAAGTTCTCTGACGGATTCACACGCCTATGGCCATCTGTAGCAACTATTGTGTGCTACTGCACAGCCTTTTATCTTCTCTCCCAAACTCTGTCGACCATTCCAACGGGTATTGCGTACGCAATTTGGTCAGGTGCTGGAATCGTATTAATCAGTCTTTTAGGCTGGTTGGTAAGTGGGCAAAAGCTAGATTTTCCGGCGATCGCAGGTATGCTTCTTATTTGTGCTGGGGTTCTGGTTATTAATATTTTTTCAAAATCCTCCCCACATTGATTCTCTTATCTTGCTCGAGTAGGAAAGTGCATATGAAAATACCAATACTCCATACGGAACACTTGCTGTTAAAACCATTAGAAGCCGAAGATGCCTCGCAGATTCAGGTGCTTTATCCCCGCTGGGAGATAGTTCGCTATATGGTCTCCTCAGTACCCTGGCCCTATCCTGATAACGGTGCGGAGAATTACGTCAATAACGTTGCCCTGCCTGATATGGAAAAAGGGATTGCGTGGATCTGGACTATCAGACTCCGTGAGGCCCCTGACGCTCTCATAGGTTTAATTTGCCTTTATGACGTTGAGGATAATAACCGTGGATTTTGGTTAGCTCCAGAATATCAGGGGCAGGGTTTTATGCGTGAGGCCAGTAATGTCGCTACGCATTACTGGTTTAATACGTTAAATAAGACGGTATTGCGTGCGCCGAAAGCCTCTCTCAATATCCGTTCCAAACGTATTTCAGACAGTAGCGGCATGCGGCTTATCAAGACGGAAAAGAAAGAGTATGTCAGCGGTTTGCTGGATTCTGAACTATGGGAAATCACGCGCGACGAATGGAACGCTCGTCAGGTTGGTTAAAATAAATTATGGAATGTCCATAACCGAACCGCAGAGAATTTCTATTTTTGCCCTGCACCAATGGCAAGTTTATTAAAACTGCAGTTGCGATCATAATAAATAGATACGCAGCGAAGCCTGTCACTCGCGGGCAACATGAGTAATGCTATCTTATTTGAGGATTCTGGCATGGCCCCCTTTCATCAACTGACTGCCACCAGTTTGCATGGCCAGCCCATCTGTATGGCCGACTACGCTGGCAAACTGGTTCTGGTGGTTAATACCGCCAGCCATTGTGGTTTCACTCCACAATATGCAGGCCTCGAAGCGCTCTACAAGAAGTACGCCGCGCAGGGTCTGGTGGTGCTTGGTTTTCCCTGCAACCAGTTCGGTAACCAGGAGCCCGGTGGAGCCGACGAAATCGCGCAAACCTGTCACATCAACTACGGTGTAAGCTTCCCGATGTTTGAGAAAGTGGAAGTCAACGGTGCCGCTACGCACCCGGTATTTCGTTACCTGAAAGACGAATTACCTGGCGTGCTGGGTAGTCGGATCAAGTGGAATTTTACTAAGTTCCTGATCGGGCGTGACGGCAAGCCGCTTAAGCGATTTGCCCCCTTCACTACCCCAGAGAAAATAGAAACCACTATCCTTACAGCGCTTAAAGTCTGAGCGCCTCTGTAATTCGAACCAACCCTGGTATGCCCCAGTTCGCTGCCTGAATAAAAAACACGCTGCAAACTCAAATATATACATATAAATCAGTAAGATAAAAACTTCCGGAACAGTTAATAGCGGGTTATAGCAGCTATTAATGTGTCCCTTTTTATGTCCCGGCCCATAAAATGCCCCCCCTCTTACGACTGCTTAGTGCCAGAACGGACATCTGGAAGATAAAAAACTTAGCCTATTCAAAATACTGTACCTAAAAACTTGCCAGGTGACTGTAATTACTTAGAAATTCTTAACTGCGTTCCCAACCAAACCGATTGAATATTGAAAGTAAATAATATTTCCATTATTCTAGAAATATGGAATTATTGATTATGAGACCGAGTATGGAACTCAACTTAGCAGCGACGATGTTGAAAGAACTTGGGCATGTAACAAGGCTCGGGATTTACAAAATGCTGATCAAAGCAGGAGCTCAGGGCATGGCTGTGGGCGAACTACAGAAGCAACTCGAAATCCCAGCATCGACATTAAGTCACCATCTTTCATCCCTGATATCTGTAACTCTCGTTCGCCAGGAACGTCAGGGAAGAACGCTGTACTGCCACGCTTGCTATGAAAATCTTGGTGCGTTGATTGCTTTTCTGACAGAAGAGTGCTGCACAGAGGCAGATGGGCTACACGATACCAATAACGACGTCAGAGAATAATATGTCCACTGAGTTAAAGAATGTTGACGCAAGCCAGTTCGACACCTCAATCACTGAGGCCAGATTCGGTGTTCCTGCCGTACCTCATCCGCCGCGAATCCTCATGCTATACGGCTCTGTACGTGAACGTTCCTACAGCCGACTGGCTACGGAAGAAGCGGCAAGGTTACTGACCGCCATGGGCGCCGAAGTGCGGATCTTCAATCCTTCAGGTTTGCCCCTTCCTGATGATGCGCCAGATTCGCATCCCAAAGTCATGGAGTTGCGTGAGCTGGTACGTTGGTCCGAAGGCATGGTGTGGTGTTCACCTGAACGTCATGGTGCGATGACCGGCATCATGAAAGCCCAGATTGACTGGATACCACTTTCGGAAGGCGCTGTTCGCCCTTCTCAGGGGAAGACGCTGGCCGTAATGCAGGTCTGCGGTGGCTCTCAGTCTTTCAATGCCGTAAACCAGATGCGAATTCTTGGCCGCTGGATGCGGATGATCACCATCCCGAATCAGTCCTCCGTGGCAAAAGCCTGGCAGGAATTTGATGAAGATGGACGAATGAAACCGTCGTCTTATTACGACAGGATCGTGGATGTGATGGAAGAACTGGTGAAATTTACTCTGCTGACCCGAGGTAACTCAGCCTATCTCGTTGATCGCTACAGCGAACGAAAAGAGTCTGCAGAAGAACTTTCACGGCGGGTTAATCAGAGCAAAATTTGAGGGCTGGTATGAGTGATGTAACGGCATTCAACAACTGCATGAGCGTGTTCTGGCGGCAACATGAAGCCGAACTCTCTCGCTTTCTGACATCGAAGACAGGTGATAGCGAAAAAGCAGCAGACCTTCTGCAAGAGCTATTCCTGCGTGCCCGCGCTCATTCAGACAGTTTCTGCGAAATGGAGAATCCGCGAGCCTGGCTGTATCGGGCGGCGAGGAATCTGCTGATTGATGAGTACCGCACCACCAGGGAATTCATTGAGCTGGAAGATGATGCCCCATTAACTGATGCATCCCCTGATGCAATCTCAACGCTGGATATTTGCCTGCCTGAAACATTGCAGGCATTACCTGAAGATGAGCGGTGGTTGATTGAAGAATCCGACCTTAACCGGCGCCCCCAGCAGTCCCTGGCCGATGAACTGGGAATCACGCTTACGGCGTTTAAATCCCGACTACTACGGGCCAGAAAGCACCTGAAAGAAACGATGACAGAACTTTGTCAGATTGAGGCGGATGACACGTCTCCCGTCTGCTGCCACAAAAAAATGAATTAATCGCGCATCTTTTCCCCACCACCTTCGTTTACCTCAGTGTAAAGCCAAATGACTAAACACTGAGGTAAACAGTCCATGTCAAAAATTGAGATCTTTGAAGCAGCAGGCTGCTGTGCAACCAGCAGCGTTGTAGTCAGTGACGAAGCCGTCAAATGGAACGCCAGCGCCGAATGGGCGAAAAAGAATGGCGTTGATATACAGCGCTACAGCCTTGCGAAGAACCCGCAACAGTTCCTGAATTCGCCGGTCATTAAAGAGTTTCTGAACACATCAGGGATGGAGTCCCTCCCTGTCACCTTGCTCGACGGCAAACTCGTGATGGCAGGCAAACTGCCGACTCGTGAAGATATCGCCCGTTGGGCAGGTATTCCGCTTACTCAGGACTGGAGTAAAGACAGCGCACAACCACGCTGCTGCAGCATTCCACGTATGCCTTAATTCCAGAGGAGCAATCACTGATGAATATGCCATTTTTAAAAGACATTCCCCCGTTCATCTTCTTCACTGGCAAAGGTGGCGTGGGTAAAACATCCCTGGCCTGTGCTACTGCGGTATGGCTGGCCGATCAGGGTAAGAGAACGCTTCTGGTGAGTACCGATCCGGCTTCCAATGTCGGCCAAGTCTTTAGCCAGACTATCGGCCACCGAATCACAGATATCAGTACCGTAGAAAATCTTGCCGCGATGGAAGTTGATCCGATGGCTGCAGCACAGGCTTATCGTGACCGAGTACTCGACCCGGTTCGCGGGCTGATGCCAGCCGATGTGGTCAGCAGCATTGAAGAACAGCTATCCGGTTCATGCACCACGGAAATCGCGGCATTTGATGAGTTTACTGGTCTTCTTACCAACCATGAGTTGCGGGAAAAGTATGACCATATCGTATTTGATACTGCGCCAACCGGTCATACCATCCGTATGCTTGAGTTGCCGGGGGCCTGGAGCGGTTATCTCGAAGCGAACCCTGATGCCGCCGCTAACCTCGGGCCGCTGGTGGGGCTGGAGAAACAACAGCACCAGTACTCAGACGCGGTTAAGGCGCTGTCTGATGCAGCTCTCACGCGCTTGGTTCTGGTTGCCCGAGCCCAAGCTTCAACACTGAAAGAAGTCTCTCATACGCACGATGAGCTTTCTGCTATCGGTTTGCAGCATCAACACCTTGCCATTAATGGCGTGCTGCCGCCGTTTGCGGGTGAAAATGATCCACTCGCGCAAAGTATTCTGGCTCGAGAAGAAAAAGCATTACAGGCAATGCCAGAGAACCTGGCGAACCTTCCCCGCTCGCAGCTGTATCTGAAGCCATTTAATCTGGTCGGTCTGGAAGCCCTGCGTCAGTTATTTACGGAGAACAAAGCCTCGCGGCCGCTCCCTGCTACCACGCTGAATACTTTGGATTTACCGAAACTTGCCTCACTGGTAGATGAACTCAGCCAGACAGGCAAAGGGCTGGTCATGACGATGGGTAAAGGCGGAGTGGGTAAAACGACCGTAGCGGCATCGGTAGCGGTATCGCTGGCTAAGCGTGGTCACAAGGTCCACCTGACCACATCCGATCCGGCGGCACATCTGTCTTACACTCTGGATGGCTCGCTGCCAAATCTTCAGTTCAGCCGTATCGATCCGAAGGTGGAGACAGAGCGCTATCGCCGCTTTGTGCTGGAAAATCAGGGCAAAGGATTAGACGCTGAGGGACTAGCAGTGCTGGAGGAAGATCTCCGCTCGCCATGTACTGAAGAGATCGCCGTCTTCCAGGCATTCTCGCGGATCATCAAAGAGGCAGACGATCATTTTGTCATTATGGATACCGCGCCAACGGGTCACACACTTCTGCTACTGGATGCAACAGGAGCCTATCACCGGGAAATGGTGCGTCAGATGGGGCAAACACATGACCATGTGATGACGCCAATGATGCAATTGCAGGACCCGGAGAAGACAAAGGTTATTATCGTGACGCTTGCCGAAACGACACCGGTACTGGAAGCGGCAAACTTGCAGCATGATTTGCGTCGCGCTGGCATCGAGCCGTGGGCATGGGTTGTTAATAACAGCCTGGCGGCAGCTGAACCGTCTTCACCTTTCCTGAAGACCAGGGCGAACCGCGAGTTGCCTCTCATCTCTGATGTGGAAGAGCAGTATGCAAAGCGTATTGCATTAACTGCGTTACAGAGCGAAGAGCCGGTAGGTATTGACCTACTGAAAGAAATGGCTAAGTAACCATGAAGGGGGCAAATGCCCCCCTCATTTTTATTTCAGTCTTTTACCTGCATCATTAACGACTTTTTCACCATCTTCTTTGGTGAAAGCCCCTTTCTGAGATTCTGGCAGGATATCCAGAACGACTTCAGAAGGACGGCAAAGTTTAGTTCCCAGTGGCGTCACTACAATCGGACGGTTAATCAGGATCGGATGTTGCAACATAAAATCGATTAGCTGGTCGTCAGTAAATTTATCATCTGCAAGACCCAGTTCCTCATACGGTTCGACGTTCTTACGCAGCAAAGCCCGGACGGAAATGCCCATATCTGCAATGAGTTTGACCAGCTCATCGCGTGACGGTGGATTTT
>OFOU01002015.1_pt1 | contig 10842 bp, 7 predicted proteins | sample 1542061 | NCBI WGS metagenome assembly OFOU01 (sample SAMN04209239, study PRJEB22552) | human gut metagenome | biome: gut; material: feces | host: Homo sapiens | place: USA: Oklahoma
GGATGGTCGGCGAGCACAAAGGCGTTGTTCTCGAGCATGACGGGGATGCCGTCGGCCGTGCGCACGCGTTCGACCACGATAAGCTCGCAGCCGGGCTCCACGCCAAAGAACGCCGCATCCTCGTGCGTCGCCGCGACCACCGTGCGCGACACCAGACGCGCACCCGGCACCATGTCGTTGGCAGCACAACCCTCAGTAAAGCTCTGGACGTCACCCTTCTGGCGAATCTTGCGCTTGAGCTTGGGGGCGCACACAAACGTGCCCCTCCCCTGCTGGCGGTTGAGATACCCCGCGCGCGACAGCTCCTCGATGGCACGGCGCACGGTGATGCGCCCCACGCCGTAGGACTTCGCGAGCTCCATCTCGGCAGGGATGCGCGAGCCGGCGGGGTACACGCCGCGCGCGATCTCGCCCTTTAAGTCGTCCATGACCTGCTGGTATAGCGGCACGGCGGACACGTCAGTACGGTCGGTCTTGCTATCGAAAGCCATCGTTACGCTCCATCCCGCGCATGCTCGGACTCAAATTCTTCAATCGCCGCCATAAACTGCTCGCCAAAGGCGTCGGCCTTTTTCTCGCCAATGCCGTTGACCCGGATCAGCTCGTCGCGCGTCTGCGGGCGCAGGCGGCACAGGCCGCGCAGGGCCTTGTCGGAAAAGACCATATACGGCGCCATCTCCAGCTCCGTCGAGATCTCCTTGCGCAGGGCACGCAGGCGCTCGAACAGCTCGGCATCGTCGCCCACGCGCGGGCGCTGATCCAGCTCGGCCTCCTCGCGCAGCAGATCCACCGCACGGCGGGCGCGGGCCGAGGCCTTGCGCTTGGACGCGCGACGCTTAACGGTAAAGGCGAACGCCTCGTCCTCGACCTCGCCGGCACGCGGACCCAGCCCCACGACCGGGTACTGCCCCTGCGAGGTGGCCAGATAACCGCGGCCGCACAGCTGGCCGATGATGTCCTTGATGCGCCCGACCGATTCGCTCGACAGCTCACCGTAGCCGCAGTCCTCGTCCAGATGCATCTGGCGAATGCGCTCGGTGTTGCCGCCGTGAAGCACATCGGCGATCAGCGACTTGCCAAAGCGCATGGGACGCGTGGCCACATAGCGCACAGCGGCGCGGGCCATATCGGTGACATCCTCGACCTCGAACTGCGTGAGACAGTTGCTGCAGTTGCCGCAGCCCTCGGCGTCGTCTGCCGTGCCGCCCGCGGCGGCTGCCGCATGCTCGGCCGCGGCCTCGTCGCCAAAGTAGCGCAGCATGTATTCGCGCAGGCAGCCGGTGGTATTGCAGTAGCCCTCCATCTGGCTGAGCAGACGATAACGGTTCTGGAGCGCCCACGCGCGCTGCTCGTCATCGAGCGCCTCGTCAGCCGCATCGCCGCGGTCGATCAAAAAGCGGCGCATGCGAAAATCGTTACCGTTCCACAGCAAGTGACAGCTGGCCGGATCGCCATCGCGGCCAGCGCGGCCCGCCTCTTGGTAGTATGCCTCGATGCTCTCGGGCACGTTGTTGTGAATCACGTAGCGCACGTTGGGCTTGTCGATGCCCATGCCAAAGGCGTTGGTGGCAACCATCACCTGGATGTCGTCGTCGATAAAGGCGCGCTGGCTCTGGCGGCGGGCGTCGTTGCCCATGCCGGCATGGTAGCGGCCCACGCGAATGCCGCTGGGGTCCAGTGCCTCGGCAAGCTCGCCCGCCAGCGCATCGACCGTCTTGCGAGTCGAGCAATACACGATGCCGCTCTCGCTCGAATGCGCAATCACGTAGTCGCGCACCCAGGCAGTCTTGGCCTTGTCGCCCATCTCCTCGCAACCAAAGTAGAGGTTCTTGCGATCGAAGCCCGTCACCACCGTCGCAGGATTTTGCAGGCCGAGCATCTGCTGAATGTCCGCACGCACGCGCTCGGTCGCCGTGGCGGTAAACGCCGCCACGATCGGGCACCGCGGCAACGAATCGATAAACTCGCGAATCTGCAGGTAGGCGGGGCGGAAATCCTGGCCCCATTGGCTCACGCAGTGGGCCTCGTCAATGGCCACGAGCGGCACGCCAATGCCGCCGTCCGCCGCGGCCTCCTGCGCAAAGGCTAAAAAGCGCGGCTCGAGCAGGCGCTCGGGCGCCACGTACATAAGCTGATAGCGGCCCTCGCGCGCCCGCTTGAGCACGGTGTTTTGCTGGGCCGGGGTAAGGCTGGAGTTGAGATAGCTGGGTCGCGCACCCGCCGCGAGCAACGCACGGGTCTGGTCCTCCATAAGCGACAGCAGCGGACTCACCACAAAGGTGATGCCGGGCAGCATGAGCGCGGGCACCTGGTAGCAAATGGACTTGCCGGCGCCCGTGGGCATAACACCCAGCGCATCGCGACCGGCAAGGATCGCATCGACCATGCGGTCCTGCCCCGGGCGAAACGAGGTGTAGCCAAAATAGGCGCCGAGCGTGTCAAGCGCCATCTGCTGCATGCTATCGGTCATGGTTTCCTAACGTCCAAGTCATCTGCCGCCGATTATACGCCGCCACGCGGACAGCAGCACACGGCCGCCGCCCAGACTAGTCGTTTAAGAGCGTCCCCAATGACTAAGGAATGTCCCCAGATGCCGGCAGAGACGATATGAGCAGGACATAAAAACATTGAGAGCCCCTGCTGCATGAAAGACCGCGGATTAGGCCGACAATGGTGAGTGTCTAATCCAACCGTGGCGGCCACGCCGCATTCATGGAAGGGGCTCCCATGCTCGATACTACCACCTTCGTCGGCCTCGACGTCCACGCCCGCTCGATAAAGGCCGTCTCCCTCGACGTCATGACCGGGGAGGTACGTGCCGCGACCTTCGGCTACGACGCCGGCGCCGTCGCGGAGTGGGTCCGTTCCGTGGACCCCAGGGCCAGGTGCGTGTACGAGTCCGGGGTCACGGGCTTCGACCTGCAGAAGAGGCTCTCCGGCCTGGGGGTCGACTGCGTGGTCGGCGCCGTCTCGAAGATGATCAAGCCCAGCGCGGACAGGCGCAGGAAGAACGACCGCAACGACGCCGAGTTCCTCGCCCGCATGCTGTCGGTCGGCAACGTGGTCGAGGTGTGGGTCCCCGACGACGAGTGCGAGGCCGCCCGCGACCTGACCAGGGCGCTCGAGGACGCGAGGGACGACCTCTCGCGCTCGAAGCAGCGGCTCTCCAAGTTCCTGCTCAGGCACGGGCTCGCCTTCGACGAGAGGACGCCCACCGGCCGCAGGAAGGGCAACTGGACCCGGGCGCACTGGTCCTGGATCGAGTCGATTAGGTTCGCGGAGGGGGCCGACAACGACGTGCTCGCCTACTACGTCGACGCGGTCAGGCGGGCGGCGGAGGAGAAGGCGAGGCTCGAGGGGCTCGTCGAGGCCGAGGCCCGCAAGCCCAGGTGGAGGAGGAGGGTCGACTCCCTGCGCTGCCTCAAGGGCGTCGACACCGCGACGGCCGCCGACCTCGTGTTCGAGGCCGGCGAGTTCTCGAGGTTCAGGAACGCCCGGTCGTTCGCCGCATGGGTCGGCCTGACGCCCTCCGAGCACTCCAGCGGGGAGAGCGACCGCAGGGGCGCGATCACCAAGGCGGGCAACAAACACCTGAGGAAGGCGCTGGTCGAGGCCGCGTGGCACTACCTGACGTGCTCGGGGCGGCCGAAGGACCTCGCCAAGGGCCAGGCCCCGGACCGGGTCGCCCGCAGGCATGCCGCCAAGGGCGTGCGGAGGCTGGTCGAGAGGCGGGAGGCGCTGCTCGCGCGCGGGGTCCACAACAACAAGGCGAACGTGGCCACGGCGCGCGAGCTCGCCTGCTGGGTGTGGGCGGTCGGCCTCATGGCCGAGGAGGCGTAGGGGGGCCGGTCCCCCGCACATAAGCCGATCACCCCGGAAGCGGTTCGATCCGAAGCCGTTGAGGCGAACCTCAGGTCCCTTTTCTGCGAGCGCCCAGGGCGCCACACGCGTGCACAGACTGTCGGTTCGACGTAGAAGCCTCAGCCGTAGCAACGGATTGCCCAGCGAGAGATCGCCGCGGGCGGATATTAAACTGCAAAGACGAGCGTCGGTAAGACACGCCGAGGTCGCCGCGGACGGGCTGATATAGGGAGAGGGCCTGACCCCATATCGTTGGGGCCAGGCCCGATTTTGCCTCTTGACAATGTCCTGCTCATATTAAAAGGAACGTCCCCAAGTGCCGCATCCGGGCCATGGCAACGCCGATGTTTTGGCAACGACAGCGAAAGCCCGCCAGAGCGAGCAAGGTGCCTTGAAACAAGGCGGCATTGATCTTCTGATCATGCCGCCGAAGTTGAAAGGCAGATTGCCGCTCTGGCGGGCTTGCAGCGTCGACCGATCCGCCGTTCGTTAGAACGGCGGAACCAACCCTACATCACCATAACGTAGCGCGATCCCACGTAGTACTGCTTACCCATCAAAACCGGCTCGTCATCGGGACCGGTAAAGCCGGCACGCAGGTTGAGCAGCGGATCGTGCGGAGCAATGCCCAGCTCGGCCGCCTGCTCGGCGTTAGCTCGAACGGCCTCGACCGTACGGTAGCCAACCGAGACAATCGGCGTTCCGCCAACACGCTCGACCTCGGCAAAAATCGACTTGTCCTCAAGATCGGCCGTCAACAGCTCACGGTAGGCGTCAAACGGCACAAAGATGTTCTCCTCAAAGATGGGCTCGCCGTCGGCCGTACGCACGCGCTTGATATGCAGCAGCAGCGCATCCTTCTGCAGGCCAAAGAACTCCATCTCGTTTTGGCGCGCCGGAACGATCTGGCGATCGATCACGTGCGCACCGGCCTTCATGCCGTTGCCGGCACACAGCGCGGTAAACGTCTGCAGCGTCGAGGCGTGAAACTGGCGGTTGATGTGCGGCGTGGAGACAAAGGTGCCGCGGCCCTGCTGCTTAACCAGGTAACCATCGGAGCACAGCTCCTCGACAGCGCGGCGCACCGTAATACGGCTCACCTCGTACTGCTCGGCTAGTTCAAGCTCGGACGGAATACGCTCCTTGGGTGCATAAACACCTTTCTCGATCGCATCCTTGATTTCGTCATAAATCTGCTGGTAAAGCGGTGCATTTTTGGGCGCAGGCATATCTGATCACTCTTATCAAAATAGCTAAATTTCTAATACGTATATAACGTCTAGTTTCATGTTACCTCATATTGATAAAACGATACACCCTCCCTACCAAAAAGCGACAGCTTCATTTTGGTAGGTTTTATCTGGGCAAACGAGAGCCCTCGAAAGCAACGGGGCTTTCGGGGGGCTCGTTCGGATGGGTTGCGCAGGACCGGCAAAATGCCAATACCCTACTTGCCGTCATCCTGCTGCAGGCTGTCCTGTTCGCTGAGGCGCGCCTGCCTGCTGGCCATGCGTGCGGGCTTGTCGGGATCGGGAACGGCCGTGGGCATGGGCTCGTCGACATGACCGCCCCACCAGCCGCCCACAAAGTTGAGCGTGTGGAACACGTTGATCACGGCGCCGGGATCAACGTCGCACACCAACTTGATAATGTCCTGGCTCTCGTAGGTCGAAACAACGGTGTTCAGCAGGTACATCTTTTCGCGGCTGTATCCGCCGACGACCTCGGCGCAGCTAATGCCGTGCTGAAAATGGTTTACGTAGGCAGTCATGACCTCGTCTGCCTTGCGCGTCGTAATCTGCAGCGTCACGCGATCGTAGCGACGATAGAAACTGTCGATAGTCTTGGTCGAAATAAACTGGAACACGATGGAATACGCCGCCTTGTCCCAGCCAAACATAAAGCCAAAGATCGCCAGGATAAAGCAGTTGAAACCAAAGATGACGCCCCAGATGGTCTTGCCCGTGTGGTTGGAAACCCACAGCGCGATAAAGTCGGTGCCGCCGGTGGATGCGCCGGATTTAAGCGCGATGGCAGCGCCCAGACCCGAGACCACGCCGCCAAAAATGATGAGCATGATCTTGTCGCCCAAAAACGGCGCGAAGTGAAAGACGTTGAGGAACAGCGATGAGAGCACGACCTGCATCATCGAGAAGATGACGAAGCGCTTGCTAATGCCGCTCCAGCATAAGAGCGCCACGGGGATGTTGAGCGCGAGCATGCCAAGCGAGATGTCGATATGAACGCCACCCAGCGAGGTAACGCGATCGAGCAGGACCGCGACGCCGGTAAGACCGCTCGGAAGCAGGTCGGCGGGCTGAATGAACGCCTGGATCAGAAATGTCTGGAGAACGGCGGAAATGGTGACCGCCACAGCAGTAATGGCGCGGCGGACGATGGTGAGGCGGCCGAGCACGAGCACTCGGTCCGTGAGCTGATCGATGGCGTTCGCCACGCAGGCTCCTTTCGAAGGCAGATGTAGTTGTGGGATATGTCCGCGATTGTAGCATGGAGCGTGCGGGGGCGCTTCAATTCACCCTCTCCCGACAACCAAAGCGGGACCAGCAATCCCACGACCAAAGGCCCAAATTACAAGTGAGTAGACTTTACGCGACCTGCAGAGCACACCCAAAACCGCCACCCCTGTGACCTGCGGTTTTACAAAGGAAGATATGCATTGTGCTCGGCCTGCGCCAAAAAGTCTACTCACTTAGTCCGAATCGAAGCCAAACGGATCCAAATAGATGACAAATTAAGCCAATCCGCAGCAAAAGACGCGTGAATCAGTGCTTCTCGCGGCGGATTGACGCTACAAAGCGGCCAAAATGTCGGTCAGATTATCGATAACGGCATCGGCTCGCGATTGATCGAGGTTGACGCCCTCGTGCGGACGCAGTGCCAGGACGCGGGCGCCGGAACGCTTGCCGGCCTCGATCCCCAAAGGCGAATCCTCGATAACCAGGCACTCGGCAGGCTCCACCCCCAGCGCCTCCATGGCACGCAGGTAGATCTCGGGGTCGGGCTTAAACGCACTGCACTCGTGACCGCTGATGGTGTAGTCCAGCACATCGGCGATACCGGCAATCTCTACCAGCTCGTCAATGAGCTCACGATAAGACGAGCTCGCGATGGCACACTTCACGCCGCGCTCGTGCAGTGCGCGCATCACCGGCTCCGTCTGCTCGTTGAGCAGCTCGGCATACGGAACGGGATGGTCCGGGCTATAGACCTGCTTGTACTCCACGCGCAGGCGCTCGCGCAGCTCAACATCGTCAGGTACCAGCGACTTCCAAATGGCGGGCTCGTTAGACCCCGAAAGATCGGGGATCTCGTCAAAGTGAAAGCCCTTCTCTTCCATAAACGCCACGCGACGACGGTTGTAGAACCACTCGGTATCGACCAGCACGCCGTCCATGTCAAACAGCACTGCCTTGATCATACGCATCTCCTCCCACCTGCCAAAAAGGGACAGGTTTATTTTGGTAGGTTTTATCTGGGATTTGCGACGCGACAGACACGCCCTCCCCAGAGCAAAAAAGGGGACGGGGCGCAAACCCCATCCCCTCTCAATCAACCCGTAAGGTCTACTTACTTGTGATTAGTAGGAAAGCTTCCACATGTAGCGGCGCATGGTCAGCGGGTGCTGACGGGCCTCGGCGATCTGGTTGCCGTACTCGCGCATAACGGCGAGGTGCAGCAGCGGGTTGAAGTAGGTGACGACGCTCGCGGGCACGGCGTCAGCCAGGCCGTAGTCCTTGGAGTCGATCAGAGCGACCTTGGCGCCCATGCGCTCAAGGAAGGTGAGGGCGCGGGCGTCCATCGGACGGGTAGCGCCATCGGACATGAAGAAGACGTAGGGCTTACCCTCGGTGGAAACCTCGAACGGGCCGTGGAAGTACTCGCCGGTGTTGTAGGCGGCGGCGTCGATCCACTGCATCTCGGTGAACAGGAAGGCGGCGTGAGAGTAAGCCATCTTCTCGGAGGCACCAGAGGCCATGAAGTAAATCATCTTGTCGTCCTTGAAGTCCTCAGCGAACTTCTTGGCGAGCTTCTTGCAGGACTGAGCAGCGTTCTCGCAGAGATCGAAGACGTTGGTGAGGCCGGTGATCATGTCGTCGTACTTGTCATAGCCCTCGGTCTGCTGAAGGATCTCGAGAGCAAGAGCGATGGCATAGCCGGGCTTCTCGCACTTGGCAGCGAAGTTGGCGTGGAAGCCGTGAACGATGACGTAGTCGGCGTCGACGGTCAGAGCGGAGCCAGCCTTGTTGGTGAGGGAGACGACCGGGCAGTTGTGCTTCTTGGCGGTCTTGTTGGCCTCGACGGTCTCGGGCGTGGAGCCACCGAGGGAGCAGGTGATCACGAAGGTGTGCTCGTTGACCCAGGAAGGCGTGTCGTAGTTGAACTCGTTAGCGGTGAAGATCTGAACGTTCAGCTTGTCCGTGTTGTTGGCCAGGAAGTACTTGGCGGGGTACAGGTCGGACATGGAAGCACCGCAGCCGACGAAGGCGACACTGTGGATCTCGTGGTTGGACAGGACGTCAGCGACGATCTGCTTAGGGAGGTTAAGGTCGATCTCGTACATCTGACACATTCCTTTCGATTTTTGCGGCGCCACATTGCCGGGCGCTCGCAGGGTTACCGTGGTTTGGACCGAGTCGCCGGTCCGTTGAGGATGCGACAAGGGGACTGTCCCATTGTCGCATTTTGGGGATGGAAGCCTGCCTGGGGTATGGGATGCCAGGCAGGCCCCCGGGGGAAAGCGGTTAGGCGCTTGGTCGCGACTAGGCCAGAATGCCGGCCGCGGAGAGGGCGATGCCGCCCACGATGGCGATCACGAGAAGCCAACCGGTGTTGACGTTCTTCTTGATGAGCCAGTACATAAGGCCGGTGAGGCCAAGGGAGATCATCTGGGGCATCATGCCGTCCAGGATGTCCTGGATAACGACGGTGCCCTCAGCGAACTGCAGCGGGGTGGTGGCGCCGATCAGCGTAGCGATCATGCCGCCCACGGACATAAGACCCACGATGCCGCAGACATACATGAGCTTCTCCATGAGGTCGCCGCCCTGAAGCTTGCTCAGGTACTCGTGACCGCCCTGATAGCCCATCTTGGCTGCGAACCAAGTGATCAGCACGGAGGGCACGATGGAAATGAGCATGGCCAGGATCGGGCCCATGATGGAGCCCTGCTGAGCCAGCTGAACGCCCAGGCCAAAGGCGATAACGCGGATGGTGCCCTGGAAGAAGGAGTCACCGATGCCGGAAAGCGGACCCATGAGGGAGGTCTTGACCGCGTTGATCGAATCGGGATCGAAGTTCTCGGGATCCTTGGCGTACTCCTCCTCCATGGAAGCGGAGAGACCCAGGATGAAAGCGCTCGTCTGCGGGGTGCAGTTGTAGAACGCCATGTGACGGTGGTAAGCCTCTTTCTTAGCAGCGAGCTGCTTGGGGTCGGACTCGTCCGGATAGAGGCGATCGAGCGTGGGAACCATGCCGTAGAGGAAGCCCATGTTCATCTGACGCTCGTAGTTCCAAGAGGCCTGGATGGCCCAGGAGCGCCAGAAGAACTGGCTGACCTTCTTGTTCAGGGACACGTCCTTGGTTGCGGTTGCCATAGTGTGTTCCTCCTTAGTCTTCGTCGTCTTCGAGCGGATCGTAGTCGGAATCGACACCGGCGGCTGCATGGGAACCGTTGAACTTGAAGCCCATGAAGACGACAGCCAGGCACACACCGATCAGAGCGACCGCGATGACGGACAGGTTGAGGTAAGCGGCGAGCAGGAAACCGATGAACAGGAACGGAGTCATACCCTTCTTGATCATCATGGTGAGCAGCAGGGCCAAGCCGTAGGCGGTCATGATCTTGGTCGAAACGTTAAGACCAGTGGACAGCCACTCGGGAACCATGTTGACGATGGCCTGAACCAGGTCGGTGCCAACAAAGACGGCGAGGAAGATCGGCAGGAAGTACATGACGGCGTACAGACCGGAGCCGGCGCAGATGTGCATGCGGTAGGCGGTCTTGAACTTTCCGTTATCGATCGCGCTATCTGCCACATGGGTGAGGGCGGCGATGATGGAACGGAACACGATGCCGAGGAGCTGACCCAGGACGGCGACCGGGATGGCGATCGTCATGGCGGTCTCGGCGGAAGCATCGGTCAGGCACGCGAAGGCAGCGGCCACGATGCCGCCCAGGACCATATCGGGCGGAACGGCGGCGCCGACCTGCACCAGGCCCATGGACACGAGCTCGACGGCGGCACCGACGGCAAGGCCGGTGGGCACATCGCCCAGCAGCAGACCGACGAGCGTAGCGCCAACGAGGGGCTGCTCGAAGTTAAGACGACCGAGCAGGCGGGAGTCCCACATGCAGAACACGCCGACGAGGCCGACGAGCACCGCACTGATGAACGTATTCATACCCTTCTCCTTTCAGTCAGGCAAAAGCCTGGTTGATTACAGCTTGGCGTCGATGTCGACGCTCTGATACGTAGGGGTCTGCTGGACGTAGAGCTTGATGCCCATGTCGAGCAGCTGGTTGATATCGGCCTTCTGGGTGGCATCGAGGAAGACGGAGCTGTCCTTGCCGCCGACCTGATCGGCACCGTCGTGGTTGGCGGTGGCGCCCAGGTTGATGGCGTCGAGCTTGTAGCCCTGGCAGAACTGCAGCATCTCGGCAGTGTTGCCAAAGACGAACATAACGCGCTCGCCGAGGGTGTTGAGCTTGTCCATCTTGGCGAGGGCACGCTCGACGGTGAAGACGTTCAGGCGCACGCCCTGGGGCTTGGCCAGCTTGAGAGCGCCCTTCTTGATGTCATCGTTGGCGGCAGCGTTGTCGACGACGATGATGCGCTCGGCCTGAACCTTGGTGGTCCAGGTAAAGACGACCTGGCCGTGCAGCAGACGGTAGTCAAGACGTGCAAGGACGATCTTGGCGGGACCGGAGCTGTGACGGGACGCCTTGGCCTTCTTGGCGGG
>OFOU01002016.1_pt1 | contig 10842 bp, 7 predicted proteins | sample 1542061 | NCBI WGS metagenome assembly OFOU01 (sample SAMN04209239, study PRJEB22552) | human gut metagenome | biome: gut; material: feces | host: Homo sapiens | place: USA: Oklahoma
GCCTTTGCAGCAATAGCACTTGCATCAGTTCTTATAGTATCTATGAATGAAAAAGGTTATACAGAAACTAGCGATAAATTAAAAGCTATACTAAAAGCTGGAGCATTAGCTTGTGTAGGTCTAGCATTAGTATACGGTGGACTTTGCTACTTAGGAGCAACAGTTTCTACATTCAACGATGTAAATGCTGTTCAGACTCAGGTTATAGTTAATATAACTCAGGGATTACTTGGAAATGTTGGTAAAACAGTTCTAGCAGTAGCAGTTGCACTAGCTTGTTTAACAACTTCAATAGGTCTTACTTCAGCAACAGGACAGTACTTCGCTAACCTAACTAAAGGTAAGATCTCTTATGGAAAAATAGTATTAGCTGTATGTATATTCTCAGCTTGTATGGCATCTATAGGTGTTGGAGCAATAATCAAATTTGCATCACCAATACTAAGTATAGTATATCCTCCAACAATAGTACTTATAGTGCTTGCATTCTTCAATGAAAAAATAGAAAATGACAATGTATACAAATTTGCTACATATATGTCATTAATAATAAGTACATTAACAGTATTACAGAGCTATGGAGTAAATGTACCATTTATAAACTCACTTCCATTTGCACCACTAGGATTTAACTGGATAGTTCCAGTAATAATAGCTGGTATAATAGGAAACTTTGTAAAACCTAAAAAAGCTTGCTAATAATAGTAGGAAATTTTACAAAAATAGTAATGGTTAAGAATTAAACAAATTGATATATATAAATTTTGAATTATGAAAAAGATATATGTCGATAATTAATTTGTTTAAATTTTATAAAATAAAATAAATAAATTGTATGTATAGTATATAATTTTTTTACCAAATTAAAATAAAAATTAATAAAAAGTTTTAAAATGAAAAACGCTGTATTTTTAACTAGTACAGCGTTTTCTTTTATTTTATAAATTTTGTGAAAATTTTATAAATTAAAAAAATATATTGACACACGCATTATTTAAAATGTATAATAAAGCCAGGTTAAGTAATTATTGAAATTTTTGGAATAATAAAAAAATAATAACTAATTAATCTTAAGGAATTATAAGTCAAATACGGAGGTGCCAAAATGGGTAAACAGAAAATAGAAGTTAAGGATTTAATGGTAGTTGGATTCGCATTATTCGCAATGTTCTTCGGAGCTGGTAACTTAATTTTCCCACCTTATCTTGGAGTAGAATCAGGATCTAGTTGGTTTACAGGATTTGTAGGATTCTTATTCGCAGATGGTGGTTTAGCGTTATTAGCAGTAATCGCAGCTACAAGATTTAGAGGAGATACGTCAAAAATGTTTGACAGAGCTGGGCATAAGCTAAGCGTTTTATTAGGTTCAGCAATAGTAATATGTATAGGGCCACTTCTAGCAATACCTAGAACAGCTGCTACAACATACGAAATGGGTATATTACCAACAATAGGACCTGGATTCAATGCAATATTATTCTCAGTAATATTCTTCGCATTAACATTAGTATTAACAATAAAACCTTCAAAAGTTGTAGATATAGTAGGTCAGTTCTTAACACCAGCATTATTAATAGCTCTTGCTATATTAATAGTTAAAGGTGTAATAACTCCACTTGGAGAAATAAGACCAGATACATTAGTTCCATCAGTATTCGCAGAAGGTGTTAACCAGGGATATCAGACAATGGATACATTAGCTGCAACAGTATTCTCTACAATAGTTATAGTATCTATAATGGAAAAAGGATACGATGATGAAAAACTTATGGTAAAAGCTACTATAGGTGCAGGTGCAATAGCAGTTATAGGTATGGGTCTTGTATACGGTGGACTTTGCTACGTAGGAGCAACAGTTTCTACTCAGTACGGAATGGACGTAGAACAGACTGCATTAATAGTTGCAATAACTGAAGCATTATTAGGACAGACTGGTAAAATACTTCTAGCTATAATAGTTGCTCTAGCATGTTTAACAACTTCTATAGGATTAACTTCAGCAGCAGGAAGATACTTCTCAGGATTAACAAATGGAAAATTAAAATATGAACATATAGTAGTAGCTGTATGTGTATTCTCAGCAGTAATATCTAACTTCGGTGTTAGTACAATAATAAAATTCTCTGCTCCAATACTAAGCATAGTATATCCAGCTACAATAACATTAATCATATTATCATTATTTGGACACAAAATTAAAAATGACAATGTATTCAAATGTGCAACATACATGGCATTAGTAATAAGTGTACTTACAATAGCAGGTGTTGAATTTATAGTTACACTACCTGGTTATCAGTTTGGATTTAACTGGATACTACCAGTTGCTGCGGCAGCTATAATAGGTAACTTTATACCTTCAAAAAAAGCAGCATAATAATTGAAATTAAAAAATAATTATATTCCAATAAAATGGCCGTCGGTTTTACTGACGGTCTTTTATTTTGCTGAATAAAAGCTTCTTTTAATGTATAATTATATTTATAGACTAAAATCAAATTAATTAAAGAATAGGAGAATACTATGAGAGATAAGAGTGTAAAAGAGATAAAAGAAATAGCAGATAATCTAAGTGAAGATAAATATTTAGAATTTATAGAAGAATTAAAAGGCGATGATAGAAAATCTGTAAATAAAATAGCCATTAGTTTGGCTAAGAAATTAGACAAGATAAGATTAGAAGAGGAAAGACTTGAAAGAATAAACGCTTACGAAAATGAAGGGTATGAAAAGGGGTATACTTATATAGCTGGAGTAGATGAAGCTGGAAGAGGACCTCTTGCGGGCCCTGTTGTAGCTGCAGTTGTAGTTTTAAAACAGGGAACAAAAATTCCTGGAATAAACGATTCTAAAAAATTAAGTGAAGAAAAAAGAAATGAGCTGTTTGACATAATAAAAGAAGAAGCTTTAGATTATGGAATAGGTATAGTTGGAAATGAGGAAATAGACGAGTACAATATATTAAATGCTACATATATGGCGATGAGAAAGGCATTAAACTGCCTAAAAAAACAGCCTGACTATATATTAGCAGATGCTGTTCATATACCAGATGTAGATATAGATCAGAACTCTATAATAAAAGGAGATGCTAAGTCGATATCAATAGCTGCAGCTAGTATATTAGCAAAGGTAACTAGGGACTCTTTAATGTATCAGTATGATGAGATATATCCTGAATATGGATTTGCACATCATAAAGGATATGGAACAGCAGAGCACTACAAGGCTATAGATGAAAATGGAATAACTCCAATACATAGAAAAAGTTTTTTAAAGAATGTTATATATTAACATAAAATAAGAAAATAATATAATTATTGTGTTATAATGAAATAAGGCATAATAGTCTGAAAATTTTTTAAATCTGGGGGATAAAAAATGGATTACAATGAAATGCTAAAAAACGCTAGAGAAAAATTAAATGGAAGTTGTAAGGTATGTAAGGTTTGCAACGGTGTGGCTTGTGCAGGAGAAGTACCTGGTATGGGTGGAAAAGGAAGCGGACAGGCTTTCATAGAGAATGTAAGAGCTCTTGAAAGAGTTAAATTAAATATGAAAGTTATCCACAATGCAGCTGATCCAGACACTTCTATAGAATTATTTGGTAAAAAAATGGATGCACCTATATTTGCAGCACCAATAACAGGAACTACACTTAATATGGGTGGACAGTTAACAGAAAGAGAATACATAGAACCAGTTGTAGAAGGATGTGCTAATGCTGGAATATATGCTATGGTTGGAGATACTGCAGTTGACGCATTCCTTATAGAAAACTTAGATGTTTTAAAATGTCATGATGGAAATGGTATAGTATTTATAAAACCTTGGGACAATGAAAATATAATCAAAAAAATAAGATTAGCTGAAGAAGCGGGGGCTTTTGCTGTAGGTGTTGATATAGATGCTTGCGGATTAGTTACTCTATCTTTACATGGAAAACCAGTTGTTCCTAAGGATTTAGAACAGATAAAAGAATTAGTTAAATCAACTAAGCTACCATTTATACTAAAAGGTATAATGACTGTAGAAGATGCTTTAATGGCTGTAGAAGCCGGAGCAGATGCAATAGTAGTATCTAACCATGGTGGTAGAGTATTAGACTTTACACCAGGTTCTGCAGATGTTCTTCCTGAAATAGCTAAAGCTGTAAAAGGAAAGATAAAAATACTTGTAGATGGTGGAGTAAGAACAGGTGTTGATGTTGTTAAAATGATAGGACTTGGAGCAGACGCAGTATTAATAGGTAGACCATTTGTAACAGCTTCATTCGGTGGAGCTACAGATGGTGTAGAAACTTATGTTAATAAAATAAAATCTGAAATAAAAGGTGCTATGATACTAACAGGATGTTCAAACATATCTGAAATAGATGAAAAAGTAATATATAGATAAGATTTTATGAGGTTGTTGCAATTTTGTGACAGCCTCTTTTTGTGTTTAAAAACAAAAGTTAGCGTATGAAGTTAACTTTTTAAGGCGTAGATTTATTAAAATTTTAAAAAGATAATAATAGTATAAAAATAATAAAATATTTTTTAGAAAAAGAAGGTAATAAAGGTTTTAATATAGAATTATAATATATACAAATAAATAAGGAGGGAAGTCAGATGACTGAAAGAAATTATGATACAGTACTAAAGGAAATTGAAAAATTTGTAAAAGAAAGAGAAGAGATCATAAAATCTGCTGGTGACTGGATAGACAGATATATTGCAGACAGAACCCTTCCTATGGAACTAAAAGACAAATGTGCTGACTGGCAGCAGGAATTAATAGACATGCTAGAAGCACAAATCTTAGAAGCTAAAGACTATTACATGTGTGTAAAAGAAAAAATAGAAGAAATGCAATAAACTTTAGCTCACAAAATACTTAAAAATTCTACTTAATATCAAAAATAGGTGCTATCATAAATAATACTATGATAGCACTTTTCATTTTCATACCGATTAAAATAATGTGAATAAATTTATTCATTTATATAGCATCCAACTATTTCACCGATATACATTGTGTGGAAGTCATCTTTATCTGGATAACATTCGTCAAATAATCCATCAACTAGGAACTGAGATTCCTTTAAATCATTCTTAAATAACTTCTTACAAACAAATACTAGCTTTGACTCTTCATATCCAAAACCATTTTCTAATTCTACAAGATTTAACCCTTCTATATTCATCTTATCAATTTCCTTGCCAGATTTTGTACCAAGAAGAGATAATTTATCCTTGAATCCATCTTTTAAGAAAGTAAGTGTATAATAATCGCTATTATCCATAAATTCTTTAGTGTATCTACTCTGTCTAACATATACAGTAGTAACATTTTTTCTCCAAAGAACTCCTACACCACCCCAGCTGACAGTCATAGAATTGAAAGAATCTTTATCTCCCGCCATAAGAAGTGCCCAATCATTATCTAAAAGAGTGAATGGGTTTGCATTTAATTCCTTTGGATTTATTTTTTTTAACATAGAAAAGCCTCCTTTAAAACATAAAATATTAAAACTTCTATAAATATAATATCACAAATACAAAAGATAAAATCAAATAAAAATATTAAAATTCAAAAGAAAAGTATAAAAAATATATTCTATGAAAATAATAAAAATAGGAGAGAGATTGGAGGTTTAAAACTAGATGAATAATGTAGAAAAAGGAAAAATTGGAGAAGATATAGCTGTAGAATTTTTAAAAAAGAAGGGAGCAACTATAAAAGAAAGAAATTTTAGAGGAAGATTTGGAGAAATCGATATAATAGCCTTTTTTAATACAACAGAAATAGTTTTTATAGAGGTTAAAAGCAGAAGTAGTTGTAGATATGGTTTTCCAGCAGAGGCTGTGGGTAAAAGCAAGCAAAATAAGATAAGGAAAACAGCCGAGGAATATATAATTAAGAATAATTTACATAGGGTTTCGATACGATTTGATGTTGTGGAGATATATATGAATGATAAAAAAATTAGACATATAGTCAATGCATTTTGATGGAGGAAAGTTATGATAAGTTCTATAAATTCGAGAAATATAATAGGAATAGATAGCTGCGATATAAAAGTAGAGGTGGATATAGGAAAGGGAATGCCGACGTTTAATATAGTAGGTCTTGCTAGCACAGAAATTAAAGAAGCTAGAGAAAGAGTAAAGTCAGCTATAACAAACAGTGGGTACAGATTTCCAAATGCTAGAATAGTTGTAAATTTATCTCCTGCAGATATGAAAAAACAGGGCTCATTTTTAGATTTACCTATAAGTTTGGGGATATTAAGGGATAAAATTCGTGCAAAAGATAAAGAAATGGCGAATTCAGTATTTGTTGGAGAATTATCGCTTGATGGAACGGTGAAGTCTATAAAGGGAATACTTCCAATTGTAATTGGAGCAAGGGAAAATGGATATGAAAAAATATTTATACCAAGAGATAATTTTAAAGAGTGTAGCTTCATAGATGATATAGAAATAGTACCTGTAAATAGTTTAAAAAATTGTATATCTATATTAAATGGTGGAATTATAAAGCTGGAGATAGAAGGTGTGAAGTCAGAAATTTTAAAAGAGAAAGAATTGAATAGTATAGAAGATGAAAATATAGATTTTAGCGATATAAAAGGAAATACTTATGTAAAAAGATGTGCTGAAATTTCTGTAGCGGGTGGTCATAATATGCTTATGATAGGCCCTCCAGGTTCTGGAAAATCTTTTTTAGCAAAGAGAATGCCTACTATTTTGCCGGATATGACTAGGGATGAGATGCTTGAAGTTAGTAGAATATACAGTGTTTGCTCAAATTCAGTTGGGAGAAGTGGGCTTATAGAAAGAAGGCCTTTTAGAGCGCCACACCATACATCTACAGGAATATCATTAATCGGCGGTGGAACTGATGCAAAGGCTGGAGAAATAACATTGGCTCACAAAGGGATTTTGTTTTTAGATGAAGTTGCAGAATTTAATAGAAAAACTCTAGAATCTTTGAGACAACCAATAGAGGAAAAAAGTGTGAACATATCTAGATTAAAATATAGTGTAACATATCCAAGTGATTTTATTTTGGTTGCAGCTATGAACCCATGTCCATGTGGATATTATAGGTCTAATATTGAATGTAGATGTAGACGATACAACATAGAGAGGTATCTAGGGAAGTTATCAGGACCATTTTTGGATAGAATTGATATTTTCACAGAAGTGAAATCAGTTTCATTCAATGAGATTAATTCAAAAATAAAAAATGAAACGTCTGAAGAAATAAAGAAAAGAGTTGAGAATGCGAGAAAGATGCAGTACAAGAGGTTCAATGGAAATACAGGAAAGCTTAATAGAGATATGAATAGTTCTGATATAGATGAGTACTGTAAGATAGATGAAAATAGCGAAAAAGTTTTGGAGATGATTTTTAATAAGTATAGATTGAGTAATAGAAGTTATATAAAACTTCTAAAAGTAGCGAGGACAATAGCAGATTTAGATCAGAGGGAAAATATTAAAGAAAGTGATATATTAGAGGCGTTTTCTATGAGAAGGACTTATTATACATATTTTTCTAGACTGCATGATTAGTATATATATTGCAATTAAAAAGTGATTATAATGAATGAAAGGGAATTTTAAAATGGATAAAAGAGATGCGTATTTATGGTTATATGGTGTTGTTGGTTGTAATAATTTGACTATAGACAAAATTGAAAGAGAAATGCCGGGGACAAAAGATATATTTGATTTTTCAGAGAAAACAATATATAATCTTGAAAGAGTAAATGATAAAGTTAAGAGTAGTATCATTAATTATAAAAATAATATGAACGTAGATGACTATAAAGAACTTCTTTATAAAAAGAATGTAAAATATTCGGTTATTGGAGATGATGATTACCCATATAAACTGGCTAATATATACGATGCTCCAAAAGTATTATTCTATAAAGGAAACTTGTCTGCACTAGGCAAACATTTTTCGATTGGAATAGTAGGTTCTAGAAAACCTACTGTTTATGGAGCAGAGTGTACTAAAAAGCTTGCTAGAGAGCTTTCAGATTATGGAGCTGATATAATAAGTGGGCTTGCAATAGGAGTAGATGCCATAAGTCATGAAGCATCCCTTTTAGGTAAGGGAAAGACTTTTGGTGTTTTAGGATCTGGAATAGATAATCCTCTCCCAAAGACGAATATATGGCTGATGAATAAGATTGTTGATTCTGGTGGAGCTGTGATATCAGAGCATGGAATAAACAAAAAAGTTCATCCACATTATTTTGCAAATAGAAATAGAATAATAAGTGGACTCAGTGATGGAGTTATTATAGTAGAAGCTGCTAAAAAAAGTGGTGCTTTAATAACAGCAGAATTTGCAGCAGAGCAAGGAAGGTCGGTATTTGCTGTACCTGGAAGTATATTTTCAGAAAACAGCAAAGGATGTCATAGACTTATTAAAGAAGGTGCAAAATTAACTGAAAATATAGATGATGTTTTAGAGGAATTTGAAGTATTTAAGTTTAAAACACTTGAAAAAGAAATAAAATATGATACTATAGAAAAAGCCGATATAAATGCGGATTTAGAAGATGATGAGAATATTTTAGTTGATATTATCAGAAAAAATGGTAGTATAGATATGGATTCTCTATGTTTAAAAACTAAATTTGGCATTGAAAAAATAAATCCAATTGTAGAGAAATTAAAACTGTATGATCTTATTTTCGAAATTGAAAAGGGGGTCTACAGTATGAAAATATAAGAATAATTTAATGACGGAGGTGTGTTTTTTGGCAAAAATATTAGTTATAGTCGAGTCGCCAGCAAAGGCGAAAACAATCGAAAAATTCCTTGGTAAAAGCCATTACACAGTAAAAGCATCTGTTGGTCATGTTAGAGATCTTCCTAAGAGTAAATTAGGAATTGATATAGAAAATAACTTTGAACCAGGATATATAAATATAAGAGGTAAAGGGGATCTTATAAAAGATTTAAAGAAATCAGCTAAAAAAGCTAGCAAGGTTTATCTTGCAACCGACCCCGATAGAGAAGGAGAAGCAATTTCTTGGCATCTTGAACATATACTAGGTATAGAAAACGACGAGCCTTGTAGAATAGAATTTAACGAAATAACAAAAGATGCTATAAGAAAAGCTATAAAAAACCCTAGAAAAATTAACTTAGATTTAGTTGATGCTCAGCAGGCTAGAAGGGTTATAGACAGATTGTTAGGTTATCAGATAAGTCCAGTTCTTTGGCAGAAACTTAGAAAAGGGCTTAGTGCTGGTAGAGTTCAGTCCGTTACTACAAAATTAATTTGTGATAGAGAAAAAGAAATAAATGCATTTGAACCAGTGGAATATTGGACAATAGATGCAAAATCTGAGTCTAAAACAGGTGAGGATATAGACTTCAAACTATCTGCTATAGACGGTAAAAAAGCCGAAATACACAATGAAGAAGAAGTAAATAAAATATTAGAAATAATAGAAAATAAAGACTTACATGTAGTAAAAATTGAGTCTAAAAAGAGAAAAAAATCTGCTCCAAAACCATTTACAACGAGTGTACTTCAGCAGGAAGGGGTTAATAGACTAGGATTCTCAACTAAGAAAACTATGATGATTGCCCAGGAATTATATGAAGGTATAGATGTAAAAGGTGAAGGAACTGTAGGGTTAATTTCTTACATAAGAACAGACTCTAATAGAATATCAGAAGAAGCAAAAGGTAAGGCAGAAGTATTTATAAAAGAAACTTTAGGAAATGAATATTATAAAGAAGAAAAGAAATCTTCAGAAAAGAAAAGTTCTAAAAAGGTTCAGGATGCACACGAGGCAATAAGACCTACATCTGTAGATAGAACTCCAGATAGTATAAAAGACTCTTTAAGTAAAGACCAGTACAAACTTTACAACCTAATATGGAGAAGATTTGTTGCTAGCCAGATGAGCGATTCTGAATTTGAACTTATGAATGTAGAGTGTCAGATAGAAAACTATACATTTAAGGCTACTGGCTCTAAAATGATATTTGATGGTTATACAAAAGTATATAACTTCTACGATAGAGAAGATAGAATACTTCCAGAAATATCAGAAGGTGACGATTTAAAGGTCCATGGAATATTCCCAGAGCAGCACTTTACTCAGCCACCTGCTAGATATACAGAGGCTAGCTTAGTAAAAACACTTGAAGAGCTTGGAATAGGTAGACCTAGTACATATGCACCTACAATAGCTACTATATTAAATAGAGAATATGTAGAAAAGAGTGGATCAAGTCTTCAGCCAACAGAGCTAGGAATATTAGTAACTGAAATACTTGAAGCTAACTTTGCAAAACTTATGGACGTAGATTTTACAGCTAAACTTGAAAATGAGCTTGATACAATTGAAGAAGGTGAAGCTAATTGGAAAGAAGTTGTAAAAGAATCTTACGAGCCATTTGAAGAAGCTATAAAAGAAGCACTTGAAAATATAGAAAAAGTAAATATGGATGTAGAAACTGATGAAATTTGCGAGTTATGTGGATCAAATATGGTTATAAAATACGGTAGATTTGGTAAATTTATGGCTTGTAAAAACTATCCAGAATGCAAAAATACTAAGCCTATAGTAAATAAAATAGGTGTAAAATGTCCTAAATGTGGAGAGGGCGAAATAATTGTAAGAAAAACTAAAAAAGGAAGAGCGTTCTATGGATGCAGTAAATACCCAGACTGTGACTTTATAGAATGGAACAAACCTGTGGAGGAAGTGTGTCCAGAATGTGGTTCTTACATGACAGAGAAAGTATCTAAAAAAGGAAATCGAGTGTTTCAAATGCCACAATATCATCCATACTTACGAAGAAAAGGAGTCTG
>OFOU01002024.1_pt1 | contig 10792 bp, 7 predicted proteins | sample 1542061 | NCBI WGS metagenome assembly OFOU01 (sample SAMN04209239, study PRJEB22552) | human gut metagenome | biome: gut; material: feces | host: Homo sapiens | place: USA: Oklahoma
GATACGCTTCCAAGAGTTGGTGAGAATCCCGGGAACCTCGAGAACCCCGGGAACCTCGAGAACCCCGGGAACCCCGAGAACCCCGAGACCTCGGTTACTTGGTGCGCTTGCGTGCTTGGCGTTGCTTGTTGAGTCTTTTTAGGTATTTCGCGACTTCCCATTCTTGAGGGTTGTCTCCGTGTAGTTTTTGTTTTTCTTTTTGGTGATACTCGAGTATTTCTTTGTAGCTTTCTTGATCATCTATTTTTATCTTTTCTCCACATATCCATACATCTCCTTTGTCTATTTTCTGAATGAACAGTTGTTCTCTTTCTTCTTCAGTGTATATTTTGTTTCGATAATATATTGGTAAGTTTAGTTTTGTTCCGTTCCGAAGTCGGTACGTTTCGTTTGTGTCTTTTCCTTTAAATCTATTTGTTTTTGCGTTTTGGCTATTTATATATCCTGCACCTATTCCTGCACTGCATAGCACTGTTGGGTTATATTCTTTGTGATCTTCGTCTTTTTTTAGCATGTATTTCACTATATAGTTGATTGTTTTTTCGCTTACGTATTGACCGATAAACACAAATCCGTATTTCCAATTTCTTTTTACTATTTCGTCTATTCCTATTCCCCACATTATTCCATGTAGGTGATATCGTTCTGTATTATTGTGTCCTATTTCTGTTATAAACCAATGTTTTATACTTTTCTTCGTTTCTTTTCTTATTCTTTCGAGGAATAATCTTAGCATTTTTTTGCAACTTTCTTCATCTGTATCTATGTTGTATTTGTTCATTATATATTCGAATGCTTCGTTACTTATTGTTAATGTTACGAATATTGCGTTCGGATTTCCTCTTAGTTCTTCTGACATTCTTACCTGCCATGCTCTTGCCTTTTGTTTTCTGCATTCAAAGCATTTTCCGCATGCCGCTGTTACCCATAATACCCTATTATCAGAAATGGTGGGTATTATCCCACCATTTTTTTTGTTTTTTGTATATTTCTTGTTTTTGATTAATTTCGGATATAAACACATAATTTTAATCTTTAAATAGTTCACGAATTGTTTCCTCTGTCCAACCTCCTTCTCCGTCACTTCTTCTTGACTTACTTGTGTATTCTTTAACTCCTTTTACTGCTGCTTTTATTAATGCTTTTACTTTTACTAAATCTGTTACACCCTCCAGTAGCGCGACACCTGCGTGTACTCCTTGATATATCCAATCCTTTAGAAGTGTTTTCTCTTTTATATCAAGTTCTCCCTTTATTTTATACATTTCATTTGCTACATGGTCTGCTGCTGTTGTCGCGTTCATTCTATTTGTTCCTGCGTTAAACCATGCTATTGCGATATTTTCCGTTATCTCTTTTGTTTGCGCTTCTGTTAGTTGAATATTCATTGATTTTTGCATATTGTCTAATATACTTCCTATTGCTTCGTTTGATGCCTTTGTAACTCTATCTTTTAGTGTTTGCTCATTATAATCTGCTTCTGATGCTAATTTTCTTGCTTCTTGCATTAACTTTACACTCATGTCTCCGATAGTTTTTATTTCTGCTGCAACTTTTTCTATGCTCATATTTCGGTAGTCGATATCTGCGTTTGCAAGTTTTGTAAGTGTTTCTGTATATACTGTGTCTGCGCCTGCTGTTTTTTTTGCGTCAGCTTCTTTTTTAGCTGTGTCCGCTTCTATATTTCTTTTTTGTGCATCTATTAGTCCTAATTGTAGTCCCATTCCGATACCGCTTGTTAATCCCGTGTCTGGTGCGCTTGGTGTTCCTCCTACGCTTCCGCTTCCTGATCCTGCACTTCCTGCCATTCCTGCACCTCCTTGTGTGCTTCCTCCTGCGCCTGCACTTCCGTACATCAGAGCTGGATTGAGTCCCGCTGCTTTCATTTGCGCAACTTGTGCTTGATATCCGGTATAATCGAACATATCCTTGTTGTGTTGTTGATTAATGCCTGCCATTTCTTTAGCATATCCTTGATTAATGCTTGCCATTTCTTTTGCATATTGCTGGTTTTGTTGAGCCATTCCCAATGCATATTGATATTGTTGTGCCATTAGCTTTTTTTGTCGGTTGTATTGTATTGCTCCTCCGACCATTCCGAGTGCACCTCCTATTAGTCCGTTTCCGTATCCGTTACTAAAAAAATCTGCCATATTATTTGTAAATTTAAATTTTCGTGCTTTTCTAAAGCTTCTTACATATTAGTTCATAAAGAATGCTACGTGCGTACTAATCGAGAAAGGTAGAGATATTTTACTATCCCTACTCTTTCGTCGCGTGGCTATGCGGCTGACCCGCCATCATTGTTCGCTTCTGCGTTTTTATCTGCTTTTGCGTTATTTTCTTTTCCGTTTAGCATCAGATCATAATCTGCTTTTCGTTTTGCATCTATCGCTTTTCTGTTTTTGTCCATTGCTTCTTGTGCAACAGCCCATCTGTCTGTTCTGATATCGTAAGCCGGAAGTACTCCATCCTTTCGTTCTGTATATAAAATTGGGGCTCCGTCTGTGATTGGTTCTTTTGATTGTATCAGACGTTTGCATTTATCTTCTATTACTTCACCCTCGATTAGTTCTATTGGTTTAAAATTAGATAAATCTCTTTTTTGTTTTTGTTTTGGATATTTCATAATTTTTGTTTTTACAAGTTAGGAATTATTTTTGCACTCATTACGCGTCTCGCTTCTATTTCGACACCGATTTGTACCCAAAAGTTTTGGGCGTTAAAAGACTGGTCTGCGAATATTCCGTTGTACAAAGTTGGGTCGATATATGTTGTTAGATCTTTTATTCCATTCGTTTTTTCGTCATATTCATATTGTCTTGATAAAATCATGAAATTTTCATTTGTTGTGAAATTTCCATATGCTTTGTTAATATTTGTCATGTAGTTAATCCATGCCGGCTGTTTCCCGATGAATTTTTGTTCAAAGTCATCGCCATTGAATGTTGTTGTATCTGCGAGTAACAGTTCCGCACTTAAATCTTGAAATCCTATGCCGTCCAGTGCCGGTTTATGCATATCGTCAATGCTTCGTAGATTAACGTCCCATTGATTCCCTTGCGTGTAGTCAAGCCTTGGTGTTAAGGAAGTGATTCCGATTAGATAGCCCGGTTCTGTTGCCCGTACTTCAACATAACCGCCTTTGTGATTTGTATCTAAACCACGTCCGGCAAGTGATCCCAATGGCTCTTGATCTGCTGCTGATGTGCTTACGACTTCTTGAAATACGATTTCCGCACTTGACCCTCCGCAATAAATAGGTGTTTCTGTTCGTTCGGTGTATCCTCCCGTATATACAGTCTCTAACCATGATCGGTATGAACCATCTGAAACTGCAATGCGGTTTAGCATATTGTAGACTTTTTGCGCTAAGTTTAAGGAATCTATTGTAAATTGCCCATCCGTAACCGCAACAGCGCTAATTTGATTGATTCCGTTTTCTCCGTCTATCCATTCTGTATTTATCCAGTTTTGACATAAATCTGATTGATACGTTTTTGTTACAAGTCCCCATTCATCGTTATATTTCCATTGCCTGCCAATGGTATCAATGCCGGTTGCCGGTTTTGTTAGGCTTCCTGTCATTAGGTAGGTAAAAAAGTCTGGTTCTGATTTTTCCCCTTTTATGTAATAAGTGATATTTCCGGGTTTTGCCAGTATTAACTCTCTTATTTCGTCCAGATCTTCCAAATTATGTGACACCATTTTCCCCTCTTTATATTCCATGCTCCAGAACATTGCATTTGATCCGTCGATATGTATGTCTTTTTTTGGTTTCACTGTGACCGAATTATTTGCAGGAGTCCAACTCGTTATTTCGAAGATGTCCGCCAATCTTGTTGTTATTTCTGTTGGTTCTATGTAGTTATCTTTGTTATAGTTTGAGAAATATTTTACGGTGATGTTTTTGATTTTATTTTTATCGAGTGTTCCGAATATTTCTGCAGTTGCTGAGCTTGGTATTCTTATGTTCATTCGCATCGGATCGTTTATCGTTGTTGCTGCTGAACCATCTCTTACTATGATTTTTGTAATAATATTTGTGTGTGCTATTGTTACAAATTTATCTTCTTGTTTGTTTGCATAGTAATTTTTGAATATGTCGTAATATCCTAAAAGAGGTACTGCATTAAATGATCTTCGTGCGAAAGGTTCTGCTAATTTTGTGTTTTGACCTATTGCTCTGATTCCTAAATAGTATAATAAACTACTGGGGTTTAATGCGTTAGGCTCGTGCGTTTTATCATTCATTGGTTTTTCCGCGCTTAGTACTATTTGTGGTAGTTTTACTTGTTGCATGTCAAGTCCGATTTTTAGCTTGTTATTATGTAGCCAACTGTTGTATAGTCTGATTGGACAAAAAAAGATATCATTTTGTTGCTTGAAGCTACCAAATAGTGGTCCGACTGTCGGATGCGTTAATACATTTGGTTGTAACTTGATTTTGAACGTATCTCCTTTCATCATAGGAATACTCATAAATGGTACAAGTGTTCCTACTGCTTGCGTATTTCTCCAAATATATGATAAATTGTGTGTACTACGGTTGTAAGTCCGCATCTGGACTTTCATTTTTCCATTATCGCCTAAGGTGTTTTTACCGATTGTTTTTGTAATCATTTTGTTTCTCCTTTCTCTTTTAAGTGTTTTTCAATTGCGGTTTCTGCGACTGATATTACTAATGATGCAATTAGATTCCAATCTTTTTTCATTATTGCTTGTTCGGCTTCTTTTTGACTTGAAAAGTGATACGGTGTTGCAATTTTATCTCCTAAGGTTATGATGTAGTCGTTATTTTCTTCATTCATTGCTCTTACTATGAAAGCGTCTTTAAAATTATATTCCATTTTATTTGTAATTATTTAAATTAATACTTGTGCTATCTGCACGGTTTGTTGATTCTATTTTTGTACTCGTTTGTCCGCTGTTATTTTTAGATATAGTCATAGACATCGTACATGAAGTTACACCTAAATATGTTAAAGTAGCTGTAAGTACAGCGATTAGCCATTTGATTATTTTTATCCATGTTTCTTTTTTTATTGCCATAATGTTAATTGTTTTCCGTTATTAAACTCGACTTCTTTTACTTTTTCGTTAAATAAATTGTCTATTGTTTCCCAGCTGATTTGTTCTACCTCCTTTCTGAATTTTAAGTAATTTTTTGTATCTATTTCCGTTAGGAATGCTACTGCTGCTTCTTTGTTTTTTAGATGTCTTTGATAATTTGTTCCACGTGAAACAATTTGTAATTCGAATATTCTGTTAGTATATTTGTATAGTGTATATACTAATTTTTCATTATTGATTACTACTATGTTCTTGATCTTTAATCGGTACAGAAATTACAACAGTAGTAACAGCCGATAGTATCGGAAAAGCATGTAACTCAATGAAGTACACAGCCGAAAGAATAAAAGGAGACATAATAAAAATTGAAAGAGATGAACCGATTAAAGATCAAGAACATAGTAGTAATCAATAATGAAAAATTAGTATATACACTATACAAATATACTAACAGAATATTCGAATTACAAATTGTTTCACGTGGAACAAATTATCAAAGACATCTAAAAAACAAAGAAGCAGCAGTAGCATTCCTAACGGAAATAGATACAAAAAATTACTTAAAATTCAGAAAGGAGGTAGAACAAATCAGCTGGGAAACAATAGACAATTTATTTAACGAAAAAGTAAAAGAAGTCGAGTTTAATAACGGAAAACAATTAACATTATGGCAATAAAAAAAGAAACATGGATAAAAATAATCAAATGGCTAATCGCTGTACTTACAGCTACTTTAACATATTTAGGTGTAACTTCATGTACGATGTCTATGACTATATCTAAAAATAACAGCGGACAAACGAGTACAAAAATAGAATCAACAAACCGTGCAGATAGCACAAGTATTAATTTAAATAATTACAAATAAAATGGAATATAATTTTAAAGACGCTTTCATAGTAAGAGCAATGAATGAAGAAAATAACGACTACATCATAACCTTAGGAGATAAAATTGCAACACCGTATCACTTTTCAAGTCAAAAAGAAGCCGAACAAGCAATAATGAAAAAAGATTGGAATCTAATTGCATCATTAGTAATATCAGTCGCAGAAACCGCAATTGAAAAACACTTAAAAGAGAAAGGAGAAACAAAATGATTACAAAAACAATCGGTAAAAACACCTTAGGCGATAATGGAAAAATGAAAGTCCAGATGCGGACTTACAACCGTAGTACACACAATTTATCATATATTTGGAGAAATACGCAAGCAGTAGGAACACTTGTACCATTTATGAGTATTCCTATGATGAAAGGAGATACGTTCAAAATCAAGTTACAACCAAATGTATTAACGCATCCGACAGTCGGACCACTATTTGGTAGCTTCAAGCAACAAAATGATATCTTTTTTTGTCCAATCAGACTATACAACAGTTGGCTACATAATAACAAGCTAAAAATCGGACTTGACATGCAACAAGTAAAACTACCACAAATAGTACTAAGCGCGGAAAAACCAATGAATGATAAAACGCACGAGCCTAACGCATTAAACCCCAGTAGTTTATTATACTATTTAGGAATCAGAGCAATAGGTCAAAACACAAAATTAGCAGAACCTTTCGCACGAAGATCATTTAATGCAGTACCTCTTTTAGGATATTACGACATATTCAAAAATTACTATGCAAACAAACAAGAAGATAAATTTGTAACAATAGCACACACAAATATTATTACAAAAATCATAGTAAGAGATGGTTCAGCAGCAACAACGATAAACGATCCGATGCGAATGAACATAAGAATACCAAGCTCAGCAACTGCAGAAATATTCGGAACACTCGATAAAAATAAAATCAAAAACATCACCGTAAAATATTTCTCAAACTATAACAAAGATAACTACATAGAACCAACAGAAATAACAACAAGATTGGCGGACATCTTCGAAATAACGAGTTGGACTCCTGCAAATAATTCGGTCACAGTGAAACCAAAAAAAGACATACATATCGACGGATCAAATGCAATGTTCTGGAGCATGGAATATAAAGAGGGGAAAATGGTGTCACATAATTTGGAAGATCTGGACGAAATAAGAGAGTTAATACTGGCAAAACCCGGAAATATCACTTATTACATAAAAGGGGAAAAATCAGAACCAGACTTTTTTACCTACCTAATGACAGGAAGCCTAACAAAACCGGCAACCGGCATTGATACCATTGGCAGGCAATGGAAATATAACGATGAATGGGGACTTGTAACAAAAACGTATCAATCAGATTTATGTCAAAACTGGATAAATACAGAATGGATAGACGGAGAAAACGGAATCAATCAAATTAGCGCTGTTGCGGTTACGGATGGGCAATTTACAATAGATTCCTTAAACTTAGCGCAAAAAGTCTACAATATGCTAAACCGCATTGCAGTTTCAGATGGTTCATACCGATCATGGTTAGAGACTGTATATACGGGAGGATACACCGAACGAACAGAAACACCTATTTATTGCGGAGGGTCAAGTGCGGAAATCGTATTTCAAGAAGTCGTAAGCACATCAGCAGCAGATCAAGAGCCATTGGGATCACTTGCCGGACGTGGTTTAGATACAAATCACAAAGGCGGTTATGTTGAAGTACGGGCAACAGAACCGGGCTATCTAATCGGAATCACTTCCTTAACACCAAGGCTTGACTACACGCAAGGGAATCAATGGGACGTTAATCTACGAAGCATTGACGATATGCATAAACCGGCACTGGACGGCATAGGATTTCAAGATTTAAGTGCGGAACTGTTACTCGCAGATACAACAACATTCAATGGCGATGACTTTGAACAAAAATTCATCGGGAAACAGCCGGCATGGATTAACTACATGACAAATATTAACAAAGCATATGGAAATTTCACAACAAATGAAAATTTCATGATTTTATCAAGACAATATGAATATGACGAAAAAACGAATGGAATAAAAGATCTAACAACATATATCGACCCAACTTTGTACAACGGAATATTCGCAGACCAGTCTTTTAACGCCCAAAACTTTTGGGTACAAATCGGTGTCGAAATAGAAGCGAGACGCGTAATGAGTGCAAAAATAATTCCTAACTTGTAAAAACAAAAATTATGAAATATCCAAAACAAAAACAAAAAAGAGATTTATCTAATTTTAAACCAATAGAACTAATCGAGGGTGAAGTAATAGAAGATAAATGCAAACGTCTGATACAATCAAAAGAACCAATCACAGACGGAGCCCCAATTTTATATACAGAACGAAAGGATGGAGTACTTCCGGCTTACGATATCAGAACAGACAGATGGGCTGTTGCACAAGAAGCAATGGACAAAAACAGAAAAGCGATAGATGCAAAACGAAAAGCAGATTATGATCTGATGCTAAACGGAAAAGAAAATAACGCAAAAGCAGATAAAAACGCAGAAGCGAACAATGATGGCGGGTCAGCCGCATAGCCACGCGACGAAAGAGTAGGGATAGTAAAATATCTCTACCTTTCTCGATTAGTACGCACGTAGCATTCTTTATGAACTAATATGTAAGAAGCTTTAGAAAAGCACGAAAATTTAAATTTACAAATAATATGGCAGATTTTTTTAGTAACGGATACGGAAACGGACTAATAGGAGGTGCACTCGGAATGGTCGGAGGAGCAATACAATACAACCGACAAAAAAAGCTAATGGCACAACAATATCAATATGCATTGGGAATGGCTCAACAAAACCAGCAATATGCAAAAGAAATGGCAAGCATTAATCAAGGATATGCTAAAGAAATGGCAGGCATTAATCAACAACACAACAAGGATATGTTCGATTATACCGGATATCAAGCACAAGTTGCGCAAATGAAAGCAGCGGGACTCAATCCAGCTCTGATGTACGGAAGTGCAGGCGCAGGAGGAAGCACACAAGGAGGTGCAGGAATGGCAGGAAGTGCAGGATCAGGAAGCGGAAGCGTAGGAGGAACACCAAGCGCACCAGACACGGGATTAACAAGCGGTATCGGAATGGGACTACAATTAGGACTAATAGATGCACAAAAAAGAAATATAGAAGCGGACACAGCTAAAAAAGAAGCTGACGCAAAAAAAACAGCAGGCGCAGACACAGTATATACAGAAACACTTACAAAACTTGCAAACGCAGATATCGACTACCGAAATATGAGCATAGAAAAAGTTGCAGCAGAAATAAAAACTATCGGAGACATGAGTGTAAAGTTAATGCAAGAAGCAAGAAAATTAGCATCAGAAGCAGATTATAATGAGCAAACACTAAAAGATAGAGTTACAAAGGCATCAAACGAAGCAATAGGAAGTATATTAGACAATATGCAAAAATCAATGAATATTCAACTAACAGAAGCGCAAACAAAAGAGATAACGGAAAATATCGCAATAGCATGGTTTAACGCAGGAACAAATAGAATGAACGCGACAACAGCAGCAGACCATGTAGCAAATGAAATGTATAAAATAAAGGGAGAACTTGATATAAAAGAGAAAACACTTCTAAAGGATTGGATATATCAAGGAGTACACGCAGGTGTCGCGCTACTGGAGGGTGTAACAGATTTAGTAAAAGTAAAAGCATTAATAAAAGCAGCAGTAAAAGGAGTTAAAGAATACACAAGTAAGTCAAGAAGAAGTGACGGAGAAGGAGGTTGGACAGAGGAAACAATTCGTGAACTATTTAAAGATTAAAATTATGTGTTTATATCCGAAATTAATCAAAAACAAGAAATATACAAAAAACAAAAAAAATGGTGGGATAATACCCACCATTTCTGATAATAGGGTATTATGGGTAACAGCGGCATGCGGAAAATGCTTTGAATGCAGAAAACAAAAGGCAAGAGCATGGCAGGTAAGAATGTCAGAAGAACTAAGAGGAAATCCGAACGCAATATTCGTAACATTAACAATAAGTAACGAAGCATTCGAATATATAATGAACAAATACAACATAGATACAGATGAAGAAAGTTGCAAAAAAATGCTAAGATTATTCCTCGAAAGAATAAGAAAAGAAACGAAGAAAAGTATAAAACATTGGTTTATAACAGAAATAGGACACAATAATACAGAACGATATCACCTACATGGAATAATGTGGGGAATAGGAATAGACGAAATAGTAAAAAGAAATTGGAAATACGGATTTGTGTTTATCGGTCAATACGTAAGCGAAAAAACAATCAACTATATAGTGAAATACATGCTAAAAAAAGACGAAGATCACAAAGAATATAACCCAACAGTGCTATGCAGTGCAGGAATAGGTGCAGGATATATAAATAGCCAAAACGCAAAAACAAATAGATTTAAAGGAAAAGACACAAACGAAACGTACCGACTTCGGAACGGAACAAAACTAAACTTACCAATATATTATCGAAACAAAATATACACTGAAGAAGAAAGAGAACAACTGTTCATTCAGAAAATAGACAAAGGAGATGTATGGATATGTGGAGAAAAGATAAAAATAGATGATCAAGAAAGCTACAAAGAAATACTCGAGTATCACCAAAAAGAAAAACAAAAACTACACGGAGACAACCCTCAAGAATGGGAAGTCGCGAAATACCTAAAAAGACTCAACAAGCAACGCCAAGCACGCAAGCGCACCAAGTAACCGAGGTCTCGGGGTTCTCGGGGTTCCCGGGGTTCTCGAGGTTCCCGGGGTTCTCGAGGTTCCCGGGATTCTCACCAACTCTTGGAAGCGTATC
>OFOU01002038.1_pt1 | contig 10742 bp, 9 predicted proteins | sample 1542061 | NCBI WGS metagenome assembly OFOU01 (sample SAMN04209239, study PRJEB22552) | human gut metagenome | biome: gut; material: feces | host: Homo sapiens | place: USA: Oklahoma
CAATGTCGGGGTGCTGCTCAATGAAGAAGGTGTCCTGCATATCACGTGCTGGATGATCTTCTGCAAAATTGAGTGAGGAGAACACATGCCAGTCGTCCTCAACTTCAGGACCATTAGCTACAGAAAAGCCTAATCGAGAGAAAATGTCAATGATTTCGCCCTTGACAATAGACAAAGGATGGCGTGTACCCAAATTGATGGGGTAGGGAGTACGCGTGAGGTCTAAGTCGGTGTAATCGTCCTCCTGAGTAGCCAAATTCTGACGTAACTCGTTGAACTTATTTTGCAATGCAGTTTTAAGCTCATTGAGTTTCATACCGATTTCGCGTTTCTGGTCTGCAGGAACATTGCGAAATTCGTTCATCAAATCGTTCACAACCCCTTTCTTGCTGAGGTACTTGATTCGGAGTTCTTCAAGCCCTTGGGCATCGCTAGCTGTCAAGCTCGAAACTTCCCCGAGTAGTGACTGAATCTTTTCTTGTATCATTGTGTAATTATAGGTCATGTCACGAATGGGATTCTTGATGATTCAGTTCCGACATACGTGGCATTGTCTTAAAATTATGGCGTTTGTAAGTGTAAATAGCTGCATAATAGTGAGCCTTAAAAGCAAATTTTAGGTCATACAATCATGCTCAGTGCTAATTTTATCTGCAAATATAGATATTTCTTTGCAAAGAACCCTCAACTTACGCTTAAAAGCCCTATTTTTGCGAATTGATTTAAAGGATTTTTTCGATGAAAGCAATCTTTTGCAGTATTGCACTGTTTTTATTGGTGGCAAGTTGTCAGCGCAATAAGCCTTCGGTAACAAAAAATGATACGAAGGTTTCTCAAGGTGTGGACTCTTTGTACTCCAAGGTTCAGTCAGAACCAGAACCGCCTGTTGCAGCAGACGGACTTTTTGATGACTTTGTTTATTCGTTCATGCGAAACCAGCGATTTCAATTGGAACGAATAGACTTCCCGTTGCCTAACTTTGTTGATGGAAAAAATCATCCGATTTCAAAGCATGATTGGAAGTATGATTGCATGTATATGCATCAGGATGTTTATACCATCATATTTGACAGCGAAAAATCAGTGAGTGCAGAAAAAGATACTACAATCAGACAGGTTGTCGTAGAATGGGCTTACTTGCATCAGCAACGAGTAAAACAATATCATTTTGCAAAGGATAATGGTGTTTGGCGATTAAAAAAACTTGACACGCATGCAATGGCTAATAATCCGAACCATGATTTCTATGTTTTTTACAATCGTTTTTCGTCAGATAAGACTTACCAAAACAGCCACATATTAAATCCTTTTCATTTCAAAACCTACGATTATGATAACTTTCAAACAGTAGAAGGCTTGCTTGATGTTACTCAGTGGCCTGATTATCGTCCAACTTTACCGAAAGGAACGATAACTAACATCAATTATGGACAGCATTACCGGAATTCACACAAACGTGTGTTGTTTTTATGTAGTCCTTCTGGTGGTATGGGATGTTCTATGACTTTTGTGCGTCAGGGTAAAGACTGGATGCTTGCCCGTTTGGACAATTAAAACTAATCGAAATCAATTTTATAGGCTTATGTATTCACTACTTCATCATAATACTTTTGGCATCGATGCGTGGTGTCGCGATTTTCAAGAATATTCTTCGATTGACGAACTCCGTACGTTGTTACCTTTGCTTAAGGAGCAGCGTTGGCTGCATATTGGCGGTGGTAGCAATCTTTTGTTCGTGAACGATTTTAAAGGTCTGATATTACACTCTGGCATATTGGGCTGCGAGGAGATTCTTCGTACAGATTCTCATGTGTGGTTACGCGTAGGAGCTGGTATGGATTGGGATGACTTTGTAGCTTATTGTGTAGAGCATGGTTATTATGGTCTTGAAAACTTATCTCTTATTCCTGGTGAAGTAGGTGCTAGTGCAGTGCAGAATATTGGAGCTTATGGTGTTGAGGCCGGACAATACATTGAGCAAGTAGAAACGCTTGACTCTGAAAGTGGTGAAACAAGAATATTCCAATCAAACGAGTGTAAATACGCTTATCGAAGCAGTGTGTTTAAGCATGAATACCTTGGACGTTACATTGTGACGCATGTGGTATATCGGTTGTCGCTGGATTTTCAGCCTAATTTGCACTACGCAGCTTTGACTCGCGAGTTACAGGCGCGACAGATAACTCCAAAAACTTTGACGGCTAAGATGTTGAGAAATATTATAGTGGAAGTGCGTCACAGTAAATTACCCGATCCAAATGAACTGGGTAGTGCTGGCTCTTTTTTTATGAATCCTGTTATTAGTAAAGAACAGTTTGTTTCTTTGCAGCAAAAATATGCTGATATTCCTCACTATGATATGGGAGATGCTGTGAAAATTCCAGCAGGATGGCTTATAGAGCAATGTGGCTGGAAAGGACAAAGTTTAGGACCTGCTGGAGTGTATGCTAAGCAAGCGTTGGTCATTGTAAACCTAGGAGGTGCTACTGGCGAGGATATCGTAAACTTGAGTAATGCTGTACAGCGTGATGTGCGTGAAAAGTTTGGAATCGACATACATCCTGAAGTAAACTTTATTCTGTAGAAATAATAAGCTTAGTATCCTATTTAATCCAAAGATGATGAATATTTATGCCTAAACTTACTTTATTGGGAACAGGCACAAGTACCGGTGTACCTCAAATAGGTTGCACGTGTAAGGTTTGTACTTCGTCTGATTTGCGTGATGTTCGACTGCGAACCTCAGCCTTGCTTCAAACTGATGATGGAAAGCGTGTTTTGATAGATTGTGGTCCGGATTTTCGCCAGCAAATGATGCATGAACCTTTTCTCCCAATTCATGCTGTGCTGCTTACGCATGAACATTATGATCATGTCGGTGGTTTGGATGACTTGCGTCCTTTCTGTAAGTTTGGTTCGATTGACGTGTATGCTGATGAATGCTGTGCTATGCATTTGAGAACACGGTTACCATATTGTTTCCGTGAACATAAGTATCCCGGTGTTCCGGAAATTGTGTTACACGTTGTAGAGTTCAATAAAGACTTTGAATTATCTATAGGCTTGAGAGTGACACCATTGCGTGTGTTGCATGATAAGCTACCTATTCTTGGATTTCGAATAGGTTCGATGGCATACATTACAGATATGAGTTCCATGGAAGATGATCAATTAGATAAACTAAAAGGTTTAAAAGTATTAGTTGTCAATGCTTTGAGACATAAAAATCATCATTCGCATCAGACTCTGAATGAAGCTTTGGATTTAATAAGAAACTTACAACCAGAACGCAGTTATTTGATTCATGCATCGCATGAACTTGGAACGTATGTAGACGTGGAGCGGTGTCTTCCCTCTAATGTTTTTATGGGGTATGATGGTATGGAAATCAGTTGGTAATCATACTTAGCTTCTATGATGTGTGCTGAAGTCGAAAGTTTTTTGTAAGTTTGCAAGCGCAGGCATTATCTGTCAATACATCTGTATGATGTAACGCGCGTAACCTTTTGAATTTAGTGATGTTGTATGTTGTACATTTGAGTCCTTGTGATTATTAAGACTTATTTGTTCGTTAGCATACATGCCTATATATTTTATATGAGAAAAAAGATTATTGTCTTATGTTGGTTTTGCTTCACACTCTTGTGTGTTGTTTGTGCCATAGGTGTATATAGTATCAAGCGTGGCTGGATTGGTTATATGCCACCAATCGCTGAATTGCAAAGTCCTATCAGTAAATATGCTTCTCAGGTGATAAGTGTAGATGGTAGGCTTATGGGTACTTGGTCGAGAAATGAAAATCGAGTGTTTGTAGGCTATGATAGCATATCATCACACATGTTTGATGCTTTAGTGGCAACAGAAGATGTGCGTTTTTATGATCATTCAGGTATTGATAGTCGTGCCTTAGGACGTGCCATCATCAAACGAGGATTGTTAGGACATAAAGAAGCTGGTGGTGGTAGTACCATAACACAGCAATTAGCAAAACAGCTATATTCTGTTACAGCCTCAACCACTCTGCAGCGATTGATGCAAAAACCCATCGAATGGGTTATTGCTGTTGAGTTGGAAAGACACTACACTAAAGAAGAGATCTTGACGCTTTATCTGAATTATTTTGATTTTCTTCATAATGCAGTGGGAATAAAAACAGCTGCTAATGTTTATTTCGGAAAATCACCTAAGAACCTTAGCTTGACAGAATGTGCGACTTTGGTTGGTATGTGTAAAAACCCGTCTTATTTTAACCCTGTAAGAGAACCGGAACGTTGCAGACAGCGACGTAATGTTGTGTTGCAACAAATGGTGAAAGCGGGTAGCTTGAGCGAATCGGAATACGCTACATTGAGCGAAGAACCCTTGAAATTGAATTTTCATAGAATCGATCATAAAGAAGGACTTGGCGCTTATGTTCGCGAATATTTGCGACGTATCATGATGGCTGAAAAGCCAAATCCTAGCAAATATCATGATTGGCAACGTCAGCAGTATTATGAAGATTCTGTAATGTGGGCTAATGACCCTCTGTACGGATGGTGTAAGAAAAACTATAAGCGTAATGGTGAAAATTATGATATTTATACCGATGGCTTAAAGATTTTTACAACGATAGATTCACGTATGCAGCAGTATGCAGAGGAAGCTGTGTTACGTCATGTCGGAAAGAAGTTGCAACCTATGTTTGAAACTGAACGCCGACGTTCGAGCAACTTTCCTTACAGTATGAATTTGTCGCAAAAGGAGGTTAGAAAGCGTATTAAGCATGCAATGCGCCAGACTGATCGTTATAGGATGTTGAAGGCCGGGGGTGCTTCTGAGGAAGAAATCGAAAAATCTTTCAGAACGAAGGTGCCTATGACAGTCTTTACATATCATGGTGATGTTGATACGCTGATGACTCCCATTGACTCAATCTTGTACTACAAGAAGTTCTTGCGGTCTGCATTGGTTTCAATGGATCCCAAAACCGGACACGTTAAAGCTTATGTTGGAGGTTTGGATTTTACGCATTTCCAATATGATATGGCATTGGTTGGCCGACGCCAAATCGGTTCAACAATGAAACCTTTTGTTTATGCAATGGGGCTTCAAGGAGGAATGACTCCCAATACCACAATACTGAATGTGCAGCGTTCGTATGGTGACTGGTGTCCGCGAAATGGTAGTCATGCACGTTATGGCGACATGGTTACATTGAAATGGGGTTTAAGTCAATCGAATAACTGGGTTACAGCAGGGTTGATGTATCAAATTGACCCGACAGGACAAGGCCTTGTGCGTGACTTGCATGACCTGGGTGTAGCCAATGATAACATGCAGCCTTCGTTGTCTTTGTGTTTGGGTACATGTGATATTACGCCAGCTGAGTTAGCTTCTGCTTATACTGCTTTTGTTGAAAAAGGTATTCGTAGGGCACCGCTACTGGTAACTCGCATCGAAGATAATCAAGGAAATGTAATAGCAGAATTTGCACCTCGTACAAATGAAGTGTACAGCGAAGAAACTGCGTACAATATGATTAATATGATGCAGGCTGTTATAGACCATGGTACTGGTAGACGCTTGCGTTATGCTTACGACATGAAAGGTCCGATTGCCGGTAAAACAGGTACGACTAATAGTAATTCTGACGGTTGGTTTGTAGGTTGTGTCCCCCAATTGGTAACTTCTGTGTGGGTAGGTGGTGACGAACGCGATATCCACTTTAATTCAACCTCGATAGGTCAAGGTGCAGCTTCAGCGCTTCCTGTTTGGGCTTTGTATATGCGAAGAGTTTATGCAGATAAGCGGTTGGGATATGATTCAAATCGCGAATTTGAAAAACCCGAAGCAATTGATGACCATAATAAGGCGGGAGTTTCGACTATTAATGGTAGTGATAACCAAAATGAAGGTGAAACAGAAGAACACTCTTCTGAAGGTGAAAAGCCTGTCGAGACTTCGAAGCCCAAAAGCAGCGGAGAAAACTATTTTGAATAAGTATGTATTGGATTATGATGTGCTTGGTAACTCTTGTGCATCATAATCCGCATCATATTTTTTCAAAATTAAGTATCAGCCTTTGTAATAATGATAAATAGTAGTAACATGGATAAAAAGTTCTTGGCAATTATTCCAGCGCGTTATGCAAGTACGCGTTTTCCGGCTAAGCCATTGGCTCAGTTAGGAGGAAAAACAATTATACAGCGAGTTTACGAGCGTGTTGCAAAAGTATTCCCTCAATTATGCGTAGCTACTGATGATGAACGAATTTACAGTGAAGTAGAACGTTTCGGTGGCATAGCGGTAATGACATCAGTTCATCATAAAAGCGGTACAGACCGTTGTTATGAAGCGATGCAAAATATGGGAGGTTCTCCAGATGTAGTAGTAAACATTCAAGGTGACGAACCTTTTATCGCAGAGTCGCAGTTGCGTTCGATTATGCAGTGTTTTGATGATGAGTCAACAGAAATAGCAACGCTTGTAAAACCATTCACAGCAGATACACCTATTGAGGACATAGAGAACCCGAACAGTCCAAAGGTAGTGGTCAGCAATGATGGATTTGCGTTATATTTTTCTCGTAGTGTCATTCCTTATTTACGTGGAGTGTCGCGCAGCGATTGGGCAAAGCATCATACATTTCTTAAGCACATAGGGCTTTACGCTTATCGTGCAGCAGCTTTGCAGCAAATTACTTCGCTTCCATTGGGCGATTTGGAGCAATGTGAATCGCTTGAGCAATTACGTTGGTTGCAAGCCGGTTTGAAAATAAAGGTTGCTTCAACCGATGTCGAAACTATAGGAATTGATACACCAGAAGATTTGCAAAAGGCGGAATCCTACTTGCAGAAGCACGCTGAGCAATAATAGCTATTGGTTCTATCTATTTATTGCAGAACAAGCATACTTACTAAAAGTGATATTTGTAATCTGAAGAAATATGATGGAATCGTAATACATTTACGTTTTATATTTTATGAAGAAAACAATAATTCTTTCTCTGTTCTCATTGGCAGTAGCATTTTCTGCTTCTGCACAGAAAATTGTAGTAGGTTCTTGCACACTGAAAGATGGCGGTATTTATACAGGCCAGTTGATGAGCGGAAAACCTACAGGGAAAGGACGTGTTCAGTACGAAAATGGAGATACTTATGAAGGCTCTTTTGTTAAAGGACTTCGACATGGTGAAGGAACCTTTACTGCTTCAGATGGCTCTCGGTATGAAGGAAACTGGACAAAGAATGAACGCAATGGGCGAGGTACGTTCTATGCTGTAAACAATAATCGCTACGAAGGACTTTGGTATCGTAACCGTAAAGAAGGACATGGTGTCATGTATTATTATAATGGAGACGTATATGAAGGCTCTTGGAAAGATAATCAACGAAACGGCAAAGGTACCTACACTTACAAGAGTGGTGCCTATTACCGTGGTGAATGGGTAGACGATAAAAAGTCGGGTAAAGGAGTTTTCGATTGGAACGATGGCTCAAAATACGAAGGCATGTGGTTGAACAATCAGCGAAATGGTAAGGGATTCTACATTTATGCAGATGGAGATTCCTACAATGGCGATTGGAAAAACGATATGCAAGATGGTCGTGGTATTTATAAGTTCCGCAATGGCGATGTGTATGAAGGTCACTATGTTAATGGCGAACGTACAGGCGAAGGTTCCTTTAAGTTTGCTAATGGTGATTCGTATGTTGGTAGTTTCTTGAACGGAGAACAAAGTGGACAAGGCACTTTTCAATGGAAAGGAGTGGCTACATATGTAGGTCAATGGCAACATAACATGATGCATGGACGTGGCGTTTATAAGTGGAAAAATGGTGACGAGTACAATGGCGAGTGGAAAAATAACCGAATGGATGGTCAAGGTACATTGCGTTTTGCCAATGGTGCTCGTTTCAAAGGAACGTTCCGTGAAGGTAAGCGAGATGGTAAATCCGTAGAAATTCGCGAAGATGGTTCTCGCATTGATTGTACCTATCGTGAAGGAATGAAGCATGGAAAATACCAGGAGTATGATGCCAATGGCAACTTGGTAAAAAAAGGAGAGTATAGCAATGGCCGCGTTGTACAATAGTGTAATACGGTTTTAAGTGTTTCTATTTGAAAAAAAGAAAACAATAAATATAAACCTATAATTATTAAACCATGAAAGTCAAAATGAATGCAGAAGAAGTCGTCAAGAACTCTGCAAAGCCAAAAACGGCCAAGCGTTCAACGCGCAAATCAACAAAGCCTAAGCGTCTGAACATTGTGAAAAATGATTCTTGGCTTGAACCTTTTGAAAGTGCAATTCAGGGTCGTCACGATCATGTTCTTTATAAACAAAACGAACTTACGGGGGGTAAAGGCAGTCTGTCTGATTTTGCAGACGGACATCTTTACTTCGGTATGCATAAATCTGCAAAACAATGGATTTTGCGCGAATGGGCACCAAATGCCACAGCTATTTATCTGATTGGCGAGTTTAATGATTGGAAAGAATCAGATAAATATGCTTTTAAGCGTATTGAAGGCACTGGTAATTGGGAGCTGAAACTTCCGTTACGTACATTGCGTCATGAAAATCTTTACAAACTCTCTGTACATTGGGATGGCGGACAAGGTGAACGAGTTCCTGCATGGGCACAGCGAGTAGTTCAAGATGAAGATACCAAGATTTTTAGCGCACAAGTTTGGTCGCCTGAGAATCCCTATCAGTGGAAGAAACCTAATTTCCGACCTAAGAAAGCGCCACTCTTTATTTATGAATGTCACATAGGTATGGGGCAGGATGCCGAGAAGGTTGGTAGTTACAATGAATTCAGATTGAATGTACTTCCACGTGTTATAGCAGATGGATATAATTGTATCCAGATTATGGCTATAGCGGAGCATCCATATTATGGTAGCTTTGGTTACCATGTAAGCTCGTTCTTCGCAGCATCAAGTCGTTTTGGAACACCCGACGAACTAAAACAGCTGATTGATGAAGCTCATAAGTCTGGCGTAGCAGTGATTATGGATTTAGTTCATAGTCATGCCGTGAAAAACGAAGTGGAAGGCTTGGGTAACTATGCAGGTGATCCAAATCAGTTCTTCTATCCTGGTGATCGCCATGAGCATTCGGCCTGGGATAGTCTTTGTTTTGACTACGGTAAAAATGAAGTGCTACATTTTCTGCTTTCCAATTGTAAATATTGGCTTACGGAGTATAAATTCGACGGTTTCCGTTTTGATGGAGTAACTTCAATGCTGTATTACAGTCATGGTCTAGGCGAAACTTTCTGTGGTTATGGAGATTATTTCAATGGACATCAAGATGACAATGCCATTTGTTATCTGACATTGGCTAATTTACTGATTCACGAGGTGAAACCTTCAGCAATCACGATTGCTGAAGAAGTAAGCGGAATGCCAGGCCTGGCAGCTCCATTCAAAGATGGTGGATATGGTTTCGACTATCGCATGGCTATGAATGTCCCTGATTATTGGATTAAGACTATCAAAGAACGACGCGATGAAGATTGGAAACCATCTTCAATATTCTGGGAAGTAACAAACCGTCGCGCAGATGAACGTACTATCTCTTATTGCGAAAGCCACGATCAGGCATTAGTCGGAGATAAAACCTTGATTTTCCGTCTTATTGATGCCGATATGTATTGGCACTTTAAAAAAGGCGACGAAAATGGAACCGTACATCGTGGTATTGCATTACATAAGATGATACGCTTGGTGACTGCTTCAACCATCAATGGCGGATATCTAAATTTTATGGGTAATGAATTTGGTCATCCAGAATGGATTGATTTTCCGCGTGAAGGAAATGGATGGAGCTATAAATATGCTCGCCGTCAATGGAATTTAGTAGATAATAAAGAACTCTGCTATCATTACTTGGGCGACTTTGATCATGATATGATTAAACTGCTTCGTTCAGTTTCTGACATTCGTGATTATCCGGTTCAAGAAATATGGCACAACGATGGTGATCAGATATTGGCGTATGCTCGCGGATCATTGCTGTTTGTATTTAACTTTTCTCCAATTCGCTCCTATGAAGGTTATGGATTCATGGTACCAGAAGGAGCGTACGACGTAGTGTTGAATACAGACTCGGAAAATTATGGCGGAAATGGACTTTCGGATGACTCTATCCGTCATTTTACAAATTTCGATCCACTTCTAAAACGTGATGGAAAGGGTTGGCTCAAACTCTATATCCCAGCTCGTTCAGCAGTTGTGTTGCGAAAGGTGGATGTAATTGAAAAAGAGGATTAACAAACTTTAGTTAATTTAGTAAGCCTATCCGCAACTTGAAAATCTGCTTTAGTTTTAAGCATTAAATTCAACTCTATAAGTTTTTGGCAATATGATAGTGTTATATTATCATATTGCCTTTTTATGTAGTTCACAAGCTCTGATGTTTTTGTACTCAGTAGTATTTTACGGAGCATACATACCTGCGTTCCTGTTTTTTTATAAGTTGAAGCAGAGTTTATGAGTGCACTAGATGGTGAAGCGTTAATCGTTTGTATGTCTAAAAAGTGAAATTAGATTAATGATACTTTCTTTTAATACCATAGGTGTACAGACTGTTTGGATACGGGAATAGCATCTTGTCAAAATTTGCTCCGCGATTATCCGAATTAGTTCCGAGCCAGTTGAAATTAGTTCCGAGCTAGTTTGAATTAGTTTCGGCTTTGTGTCTTTTCCTGATTTAGCTAGACAGTTTTTTCTTTTATAACCGTTATCAGTAG
>OFOU01002041.1_pt1 | contig 10727 bp, 7 predicted proteins | sample 1542061 | NCBI WGS metagenome assembly OFOU01 (sample SAMN04209239, study PRJEB22552) | human gut metagenome | biome: gut; material: feces | host: Homo sapiens | place: USA: Oklahoma
TATGGGTGGTATTGATAAGAAAGTTTATACTAATAGTTTAGATGCATTTGAGTATAATTATAAGCTTGGGTATAGAGTTTTTGAGATAGATGTAGCATTGACATCAGATGGTCAGCCAGTTCTTATTCATTCTTGGGATGAAGCAAGACTTAAAGAATTAGGGCTACCTACATCATGGAATAAGAATAGACCTAATTTTAATGAGTTTATGAATACTGATGTTTGTGGTGTTTATAAACCTACATCATTTAGAGAAGTTTGTGAGCTTAGCAAGAAGTATAAGGATGTTAAGTTTGTATTAGATGTTAAAGGTGATCGGAATATGTGCAAAGATGTTTATAAAAAGTGTGTTAAGATTGCTAAGGAAGTAGATGGAAAGGTTTTAGATAAGTTTATACCACAGATTTATGATGAAAATATGTTAAATGATGTTATGGCAACGTATGATTTTAAGTCTATGATTTATACATTGTATAAACAGGAAAAGCTAAATGTACAAGATGTGATAGATTTTTCTTATGAGAATGGGATAAAAGTAGTCGTTGTAGATAAAGGAAAACTTGATTCTAAGTTTATTAAAGAGCTTAAGCAAAGAGGAATTTATGTTTATGTTAATACATATAATGATACTGCTAAGATAAAAGAGCTTTTTGGTATGGGAGCTAAGGGGATTTATTCTGATTTTATAAACCCTAAGACTGGTGAAAATAGATACGAGATTGAGGAAAATAAGAGAAAAGATATAAAGAATTAGTAAAAATAATTTTAAAAATGAGGTGTGTTTTATTAATTGAAAAAAATTGTCACTAAAATGTTTCAATTTGTAAAAAAGCTTGGAACAAAAAGGTTACAAACTGTAACTTTTTGTGCTATAATGATTTACATAATGTTATGAGATTTACATAATATTTGTTAAAAAGGTTTAAAAGACACCTTTTCCCAGTCGGTTTAGAGAATGATTTTGTAGTGAGGAAGCTACGGTTTAGGTTATATTTAAAATTATGAATTTTTAAGGAGGAGTTTTATGAAGAGAAGATTTAGAGCAACAACAGCTGTTGTTATGGCAGCGACAATGATGGCACCAACTATGGCATTTGCACAGACTAGTGCACAGGAAAATGAGATAAGTGTTAATATAGAAAGTAAGAGTGTAGTTTTTGGGACAGAGTCTGGTATTTCAGTTAAGTTTAAGAATAAGTTAGATGCTGAAAAAATAGTTGTAGATTTTAAATGTTATGATATGACTATAGGCTCTGAGTTAAAGTACAATAAAGATAAAGATGTTTACGAAGGTAGTATCAAGTTTGATCAGGAACCAGAGTATTTAAATGTTTGGGAATTAGAAAAGATAGAAGTTAAGTCAGCTAGTCCATATTCTTTAGATAGAAATGCATTAAAAGATATGGGGCTAGATTTAGATTCTTGTGATATTACTCAGGAAGTCGTTGTAGATGATGAAGAAGTTCAGAAGGCAATTGCTGAAGGAGAGTCAGCTTCTAATATGGTTCAGAGAACTTTAGCTAGAACTGCAGTGCCTGTTGATAAGCTTATTGGAGACGATAGATATGAAACAGCTATAAAAATATCACAGAAGGGATGGAAGAGATCAGATACGGTTATTGTAGTAAATGAGGAGGCTAGTATAGCAGGAGTTATATCTACACCTCTTGCAACTACATATGGTGCTCCAATACTTTTAACTAAAAGTAAAAGTACTCCAGATAATATAATAACAGAGTTAAAAAGATTAAAAACTAAAAATATAATAGTTGTAGGAAGTGAAAAAGATGTTTCATCTGGTGCAGTAAATGATTTAAAGAAGAGTGGAGCTTCAGTTTCTCGTATAAGAGGAAATAATGTTTATGAACTTTCTTTAAATATAGCTAAAGCTATAGATGAAAAGCATGATGTGAATAAGGTATATGTTGCAAATGGGGCAAATGGACAGATAGATGCCCTTACTATAGCGGCAAAAGCTGGTGAGGATAAACAGCCAATAATACTTACAGAAAAGAATTCTATAAATTCGTCTGTTTATAGTTGGTTAAAATCAGAAAGCTTATCTGATGCATATGTTATAGGTGGAGATGATGTTGTTTCTAATGATGTTTTAAATAAGATTGATGGAATAGTTAGTTCAAATATTTCATCAAATAGAGTATACGGAACAGATAGACATGAAACAAATGCAGCTGTTATAAGTAAGTTCTATCATGATAAGAATATAGACTCTTTATTTGTTGCTAAGTCTGATGAGCTTATAGATGCTCTTGCATGTGGACCTTTTGCAGCAACTAAGAAATCTCCAATTCTTATAAATCCAACAAATTATGTTTCAGCTAGACATACAGAGATTTTAAATACATATAAAGCAGAGCATGTTTATCAGGTAGGTGGAGGTATAACTGATAAGGTTATAACTTCAATATCAAACAGTGTTTCTAAACATAATTCAAACACTAATACTAATAGTTCTGGAAATAATACAGTTGTTCTTGATGCAGGACATGGTGGTTCAGATTCAGGAGCTACTTCTGGTGGAAGAAGAGAAAAGGATTATACTTTAGATACTACTCTTGCAACAAGTGCTGCTTTAAGATCTAAAGGATATAATGTAGTTCTTACTAGAAGTGATGATACTTATTTATCATTAGGAACTAGAACTGCTATTTCTAATGAAGTGAAACCAAAATTATTTACAAGTATTCACTATAATTCATATAATGGTAGTGCAAATGGTACAGAAGTGTATTATAATGTAAAGGACAAGAACGGTGGATTAACAAAAACTACCGCATCAAATGTGTTAAAAAGAATTGTAAATACATTTGGTTTTACAAATAGAGGAATAAAAGCAAAAGCTAATAGCAGTGGAACTGATTACTACTATGTTTTAAGAGAAAATAAATATCCATCAATGCTTATAGAATGTGCATTTATAGATAGTTCAAAGGATATGAATAAGCTTAATTCAGATTCTAAGATAACTAATTTAGGAAATCAGATAGCAGCTGGTATAGCTGAATCTATAAAATAATAGGAAGTAATGATTGAATACATCTAGGGATTTCCTAGATGTATTTAATTGTTTATAGAGTTGCTGTTAGTTTTGCTGAGTAGAAATAGGAGATAAAAGTATGAATAAGAAGAAAATAACAGCAGTGTTACTGGCATTACTTTTGCTAATAGTATATTTATTTTCAGGAAAGATAGCTAATAAGTTTTATTTAAGGGGATATGAAAAAGATAAAATACAAGGTGAGAATAGGTATGAAACAATGATAAGTTGTGGAGAAGGTTATTGGGATGATCCTAAAGAGGCTATTTTAATCAATACAAATCATATAGCCTCTGCAATGAATGCTGTGCCATATGCTTATGCAAATAATATGCCATTGCTATTAACAGAAAAAGAAAAGTTGCCACCAGAAATTTATTCTTTTATAAAGAAAAGTGGATTGAAGAAAATATATATTATTGGTGGAATTAGCTCAGTTTCTAGAAGTATAGAAAGAGTTGTTGAAAGAGCCGGTATAAAAGTAGAAAGAATAATTACTAAAGATAGAGAAGATATTAGTAACTATTTTGCCGAGTTAACTGTTAAAAAGACAAAGAGTAAAGAGATGTTTGTAATTTTTGATGGAAAGAATGGGTACTCTATAGGAGTTTCTATTTTAGGAAAAGCGGCAGAAAAAGGTATGCCAATTTTAACTGTTAATGAGTCTAATCTTTACAAAGCAGCTGAGTTTGCTAGAGAGAATGGCATAGAAAAGACTTATGTTATAGGTAGATTTGATGATATTAATAGTACGGTTGATAAAGTACTTCCTAACGTACATAGAATTTCTGGTAAGGACAAATTTGAAGTTAATAGAAATGTAATTGAAGAATTTTATGATATGGATAAAGTAGATAAGGTCTATGTTGTTAAAGGAGGAACTTTAATTCATGGTAAAACTTTAAATATAGGAGAGTTTGTAAATAGTATATCAGCTGTTCCAAGAATAGTTAAAACAGGATACCCTATACTAATAAATGATACAAGTTATCTTCAGAAAGATACTATGAAATTTATTAAAAAATATGATATAAAGAAGCTTTGTAGTATAGGTTTTGAGATACAGAATACGAAATTTATAAGATTGGATGAAGATTTATCCAAGAAGTTATCTTCTATTGTATTAGTATTTATGATAATACTAATTACTTTTAGAGCTTTAAAAGTATAGGATTTTCATAAGCTATTGATAATATATTCATTTTTGAGTATAATAGAACAATAGGAATTAATGTAATGGAGGTAATTATGTCTGAATATAGAAGTGATGAAGATAAAAACTTACAGGATTTTATAGACTCTATAGATTATGGCATAGTTAAAGGTGGAGTTATTTTTGATTTTTATCAGCGAGTTTTAAATATATTATTATCTCTTATTGGATTGGCAATAGGGATACCACTTATTATAATATTTGGGATACGGATAAAGATTGAGGATAACGGGCCTATAACTTATAAGCAGGAAAGACTAGGAAAAGGCGGAAAGAGGTTTTATATATATAAATTGAGATCAATGAGAACTGATGCTGAGAAGTTCGGTGCTCAGTGGGCAGAAAAAGACGATCCAAGAATTACGAAAGTTGGAAGATTTATAAGAAAAACCAGAATAGATGAGATTCCTCAGTTGTTCAATATTCTAAAGGGTGATATGAGTCTTATTGGTCCAAGACCAGAAAGACCACAGTTTACAGAACAGTTCAATAGAGAGATACCAGGTTTTATAAACAGATTAGCTGTTAAACCAGGGCTTACTGGTTGGGCACAGGTAAATGGTGGTTATGATATGACTCCAGCTGAAAAACTTGTTGAGGATATATATTATATAAAAAATAGAAGTGTTTTACTTGATTTTAAGATTATATTCAAAACAGTTGCTGTTGTTTTAACAGGAGATGGAGCTAGATAATTTGAATAGTATTTTTGGGGGCTCTATAAAAGAGCCCTTTTATTTTGAAAAATATTTTATTTTGAGTGTTATTTAAGAGATATGAAGGAGAAATGAGATGGCAGGTACAGCTAAAGCAGCAGTTTGGATTATGATAGCTACGATGCTCTCTAAGGTTTTGGGATTTTTTAGAGAGGTCGTGTTGGCTAGTTTTTATGGTACAGGGGCATATGCAGACGTATTTTTATTAACGCTAAATATACCAGGGCTTATAATTGCTATTGTAGGTTCTGCTATTGCTACAATATATGTTCCAATATATTTTGAAACTAAGGAAAAAGAGGGCACTGAGGGTGCGTTAAAGTTTACTAATAATATGATAAATATTATTGCTTTATTGGCGATAGTTGTAGCTATTTTTGGACTTTTGTTTACTGATGAGTTTGTAAAGGTGTTTGCAGTAGGATTTACAGGTGAAAAGTTTAGAATAGCTGTATCATTTACTAAGATTATGATAATAGGTGTTATTTTCTTAGCGCTTAGTAAGATTTTAGGTACGTATTTGAATGTTAATGATAGTTTTACGGTTCCTAGTTTGATAGGTATTCCGTACAATATTTTTATAATTTCGGCTATAGCTATCAGTACTAAGACTAATGTAATCGTTATGGCTGTAGGTGCGCTTCTTGGTATGGCAAGTCAGATGCTGTTCCAGCTACCTTTTGCAATTAAGAAAGGTTATAAGTATCAGCCTTATTTGAATGTTAAGGAAGAGAATATAAAGAGTATGATTATACTAATGCTTCCTATGATTATAGGTGTTGCTATAGGGCAGATTAATACTGCAGTTGATAAGGCACTTGCGACTACTCTTGGAGATGGTCCGCTTTCTGCACTAAACTATGCAAATAAACTTAATGATTTTGTTATGGCTTTATTTGTTACGTCTATAGTAACTGTTATATATCCTAAGTTAGCTAGGATGATAAATGCTGATAAGAAGGAAGATTTTGTAAATACAATAGTGAAATCTTCTAATTGTATTTTACTTTTAGTTTTACCTATAACTGTAGGAGCTATTGTGCTTGCTGAGCCTATTGTAAGAATTTTATTCCAGAGAGGTGCTTTCGATGCTGAGTCTACAAATATGACATATAATGCATTACGTTTATATTCTATAGGACTTGCAGCGATGGGTATAAGAGAGGTTATTACAAGGGTATTCTATTCATTATCGGATACTAAGACTCCGATGATAAATGCGAGTATTGCTCTTATAATGAATATAATAATGAACTTAATTTTAATTAAGCCTTTTGGATATAGAGGATTAGCTATATCCACAAGTATTGCATCTATAATTACGGTTATGCTTTTATTTAGATCTTTAAAAAAGAGAACAGGATACTTTGGAGGAGACAAGATTATAAAGGTAGGAATAAAAAGTTTGGTTTCTTCTGTTATAATGGGGGTATGTACTGTTTTTGTATATAAAGGAATGTATGGTATACTTGGTGCAGGAATGATAAATGAACTTTTATCATTAGTTTGTTCAGTTGTTGTAAGTGTTGTAGTATACTTTATATTAATAATGATGCTAAAGGTAGATGAGATGAGCTTAGTACTTGATATGTTGGATAAGGCTAAAGCAAAATTTCTTAAAAGATAAAGGAGAATAGATATGAGCTATAAAGATATATATAACGAGTGGATAGAGTCTTCTTATTTTGATGAAGATACAAAAAATGAGCTTAGAGGGATAGCAGATGATGAAAAGGAGATAAAAGAAAGATTTTATAAGAGTTTAGAGTTTGGTACTGGTGGTCTTAGAGGGATAATTGGCGCTGGTACAAATAGAATAAATATCTATACTGTTAGAAAAGCTACTCGGGGAATTTGTAGATATATAGATAGAAAGTTTGGAGAAGAAGGTAAAAGTCGTGGGGTTGTTATAGCTCATGATAGTAGAAGAATGTCTAGAGAGTTTTGTGAGGAGGCTGCAGCTACACTAGCAGCTTATGGTGTTAAAGCTTTTGTGTTTGATAGTCTTAGAGCTACACCTATACTTTCTTTTGCTGTTAGACATTTAAATTGTCAGATGGGGATAGTTATTACAGCTAGTCATAACCCAAAGGAATATAACGGATATAAGGTTTACAGTAGCTATGGTGGGCAGATATGTGTAGATGAAGCTAATGAGATTATAGGTGAGATAAATTCTATAGAGTCTTTAGATAATATAAAGGTAGGAAGTTTTGATTCTTATTTAGAGTCTGGAATGATAACTGTTTTAGATGATGATGTCGACAATGCGTTTAATGAAGCTGTTTTAAGCCAGATTAGAGATAAGAAGATGGTTTCTGAAAATGGAGATAAGTTAAGAATAATTTATACTCCGATACATGGTACAGGTAATGTCCCAGTTAGAAGAGCACTTAAGGATGCTGGATTTACAGATGTTGCAGTTGTTAAGGAGCAGGAGTTACCAGATACAGAGTTTAGTACAGTTGAGTATCCAAATCCTGAGGAAAAGGCTGTGTTCAATATAGCTATAGATATGGCTAAGGAAAGCAATGCAGATTTAATTATAGGTACAGATCCAGACTGTGATAGAGTTGGGATAGTTGTTAGAGATAATAATGGAGAGTATGTTGTTTTAAATGGAAATCAGACTGGGGCCTTGATAGTAAATTATTTATTCTCTAAGATGGATGAAGATGGTACTATTCCAGAAAAATCAGTAATTATAAAAACTATAGTTACTTCAGAACTTGGTGCTGCTATTGCTGAGCACTATGGAGCTGAAGTTGTAAATACTCTTACAGGATTTAAGTTTATAGGTGAAAAAATACACGAGTATGAAGATTTTGGAAGTGTAGTTAAGAATTTCGTTATAGGTTACGAAGAAAGCTACGGATATCTTGTGGGTGCTCACGCTAGAGATAAGGATGCAGTTGTTTCTTCTTTATTAGTATCAGAAGCAGCACTTTATTATAAGTTAAAAGGTATGACTTTATACGATGCGCTGATGGAAATTTATGCTAAATTTGGATATTATAAAGAAGCGCTTAAGTCTATTACTTTAAAGGGTATAGATGGTGTTGAGAAGATAGCTGAGATTATGAAGTCGTTTAGAAATGACGATATAGATTCTATAGCTGGAGTGAAGGTTGATAGAAAGTTAGATTACAAAGAAGGAATAGATGGGCTTCCTAAAGCTGATGTTCTTAAATTTGTTTTAGAAGATAAGTCTTGGATAGCTATAAGACCATCTGGAACTGAGCCAAAGATTAAATTCTACTTTGGTGTTTGTGGAGATAGTAATGAGGCTTCTGATAATAAGATTGAAGCTTTAATTAGGGATATAGAAGATAAAATAGATTCTATATAATAGTTTGAGAGTTAAAATAATCTTAGAAAAGAGGAAGGGTATGAAAGTTTTTAACGTTATAATAGCTGGAGGAGGCGGAACAAGATTCTGGCCTTTAAGTAGACAGGAAATACCAAAGCAGCTTATAAATTTAAGTGGTGAGGATGCTTTGATAAATGAAACTATAGATAGAATAGCTCCAATAGCTGATAAGGAAGAGTTGTTTATTGTTACTAATGAAAGTCAAGTTAAGGCGCTTAAAGATATTGTTAAAGATAAATGCTGTTTTGAAAATATTTTACCAGAGCCGTCAGCAAGAAATACTGCAGCTGCTATAGGGTTTGCTGCGTTTAATATAATGAAGAAGTTTGGAGATGGAGTGATGTGTGTTTATCCGGCAGATCATTATATTAAGGATGAGGCTGAGTTTGTAAATGTTTTAAATAAGGCTATAGATGTGGCAAAAAATAATGATAAGCTTGTTACAATAGGGATAACACCTACATTCCCATCTACAGGCTATGGATATATTAATTTTGATAGAGATAGTAAGATAGGTGAGCATTCTTATGAGGTTGTAGAGTTTGTTGAAAAACCTAATTTTGAGGTTGCTAAGAGATATATTGCTTCAAATAAGTATGTTTGGAATAGTGGGATGTTTGTGTGGAAGGTTTCTAAAATTTTAGAGGATTTCAAGAGATATCTACCAAAAGTGTACTCTAGACTTGAAAAATTATCTGAGTATATAGGTACAGAAAATGAGGAAGAAGCAATAAAGAAAATTTATCCATCAATTCCTTCTATTTCTATAGATTATGGTGTAATGGAAAGAAGTAATGATGTAGTAGTTGTACCAGGAGATTTTGGTTGGAATGATGTTGGATCTTGGGATTCGTTAGGAGCTATTTATCCTACAGATGTTGAAGGAAATATAAAACGTGGAGATTTTATTACTATAGATACATCAAATTCTATAATATACTCTGATGATAAGTTGATTGCTACAGTTGGATTAAATGATTTGATTGTTGTTTCTACTAATGATGCAGTTATGGTTTGTAGAAAAGATAGAGCTCAAGATGTTAAGAAAATTGTAGAGCAGTTAAAAGAAAAGAATAGGAAAGAGTATATTTAATTTTGAGGAGGGATTTGTTTGATACCTAAGAAAATTCACTATGTTTGGATTGGTGGAGCAAAAGGAAATTTAGAAAATATTTGTATAAATATTTGGAAGGAAAAACTTCCAGGTTACGAGATAATAGAATGGAATGAAAAGAATTTTGATATAGAAAAAGAAATTAAGGGGAAAAAATTCCTTGAGGAATGCTATAGACAGAAACTTTGGGCATTTATAGCAGATTATATAAGATTAAAGGTTCTATATGAGCAAGGTGGATTATATATGGATACTGATATTCAGGTTTTAAAAGATTTAACTCCACTTATGGAAGAAAATAAGCTATTCTTTGGTTACGAGAGTGAGGAATATGTAAATGGTGCTATAATTGGAGCGGAACCACATCATCCATTTATAAAAGATATGCTTGATTTTTATAATGAGGATGTTATGAAATCTGATTTGTATACAATTCCAAAGATAATGACATATATGCTTAATGAGAAATATGAAAAGATAGATAGAAATAATTTTTCTAGTGATATAAAGGTTTACGATGAGGAATATTTTTACCCATTTGGATTTAAAGATGAGTATACTGATGATTGTATTACAGAAAATACTTATGTTATACATTGGTGGGGGAAAAGTTGGGCTAAAAAGAGAAATTATTTCCTAGAAACTAAGCATATGTCTGGATTTAAAAAAATTTATAAATGCATGAGAATTTTTGCGAGTAATACATTGTTAAGTATGAAAGGAAGAAAATAATATGGGTGAGATGAGGATTAAAAACAGAAGTGTAGACTTTAATAAAGTGTTGTATACTATTACGTTAGTATTAATACTTTTGAGAAAATATTCTATATCTATGTTTGGAGATGGAACAATCCCAACTAGTATTTTATCAGGATTATTTTATGGTTCAATATTACTTCTTTTTATTCAGTTTATTATAAAGAAAAAACATAATACTACAGAATTGATGTTATTTTTCATAGCTTGTAATTTGTATTTATTTACAAGAGAAGGATCTATTTTAACTATAATTCTTTTATCAATTAGCATAATAGATATTAATGATGATTATGTTGTAAAAAGTTATATGATTATAACAAGTATATTTATAATTTGTTCGGTTTTATTTGGTACATTTGCGCCAGATTATGTTCGGGCTAGTGAAACACATTATAGAGTAATAGGCTCTGATTATGTTGCAAGACAGACATTTGGATTTGGTAATCCAAATTCTACTTTTTTATTTATTCTTCCTCTTTATGCAGGATATATTTATT
>OFOU01002046.1_pt1 | contig 10707 bp, 7 predicted proteins | sample 1542061 | NCBI WGS metagenome assembly OFOU01 (sample SAMN04209239, study PRJEB22552) | human gut metagenome | biome: gut; material: feces | host: Homo sapiens | place: USA: Oklahoma
CTTTTATAATTTATAAATATTCATATCAGATAATATAGAAAGTGTAATTTCAGATGCGATACTGCCAGTTGCATTATCTATAGCTTGAATATTTGTTGCAAAAAAATATGTATGATTTTTAGATTCCACGAAACCTATAAACCAACCGTTTACATTTTTTTCTTCAATACATCCAGTACCAGTTTTACCATAAATTGTGCAATTAACATCTGAAAATAGCTGGATACTTTCTTTTGTAGTTTGAATGTTTTCTGGCGTAAATCCAAAATCATTAAAGTATAATGACGTTAAAAGTTCTACCTGTTCTATAGGAGAGATTTTTAAGGAGGATTCCATCCAATATGAAGAAAGTTCTCCATTTATGTTTTGATTTCCATATCCAATTTGTTCAATATAAGATTGCAAATTAGATTTACCTAACTTTGCATCCAAAGCTTGAAAATACCAAGTAACAGAAGAATTCATTGCAGAAAACAGAGTTTGGTCTTCATTCCATGATTCAAATGGATAATTCTGTTGAGGGCAGGAAATAAAAGAATTTTCTGAAGTAATAATATTTTCTTCTAAAGCAAATAGAGCATCATATATTTTATAAGTAGAGTTGGGAGATATTCGTATAGTTGCCTGTTCTATATCGTATATATTCCAATTATCTTTCTGTAAATCGTAAAGCACAAAACTTCCTTTGTACCCATCAAAATATGATGAGAGATCTACAAGCGTAATCTTTTTTGAGGAAGTATCCCAAGTATAGCATTCCTCCGATGCATATGTGGACAACATAGGAGAGCAGCCAAAAAGTAAAATAGCTGTCATGAAAAAAGCAATCAATCCTTTTATTCGTTTCCAATAGGTAGGATTTTCATAAGAAGCAATGTTAAGAATACGGCGTTTAATTTGCTTCATATTTCCGCCAAGTCCAGCTACAAATGGAAATGGAGTGGTAGAAATTTTTTCAGCAAAATTAATTAATGTATTTCCATAGTTAATATAGTCCTTATATTCAAGCATTTTTAATACAGAACTATCACAAGCAATTTCCCTATCATGACACATTTCTTTTAGCGCAACCAATACAATAGGATTAAACCAATAAATAATTCTAATAAGAATCATAAAATAGTTAGTAATATTATCCCTATATTTGTAATGTTGTAACTCGTGTAGCAACATATATCGTAAATCAGAAGTATTATAATCAGAAATCAAATGTATCGGCAAATAAATGCATGGTTTCCAAATGCCAACGATGATGGGAGATTTTAAAAAAGCGGTACTGTAAATGGGGATATCCTTTTTTAAATTCATCTCATCTAAACAATTATAATAAATTTTTCGTACTTCAACATTTTGCAAAGATAGAGCGGATTTTTTTAATATATGTAAGCGTAAAACTGATTTTGTAACCAAAATAATCATTGTTAGTACACCTACAATCCAAACAGCTCCTAAAATCAATCCAAATATTGATGATGTATCTTGAGTGATAGAAAGTGTAAAGTCATTCATCCAATTCATATCATTTTCAAAAATTGTTTCATTGGTTGTATGTGATACAATATCATTATTTGGTAATCCTGATTGTGGAATGTTACTAAATAATGTAAATATGGAAAAAAATTTTGTTGGCTTTAATGGTACAAAAGGGATTAACAACAATATAAATAATAAGAACCATAAATTATATTGCATACGGCTAGTTAAAATTTTTTTGAATAATTTTTTAACTACTAAAAGGATTCCAATGATACAGCTAATCCATAAATTACAAATGAGAAAGCGTATCATAAAATCACTCATATTACTTTCCTCCTTTTTGTGACATTTTTGTGAGAATGGAACGGAGTTCCTCTATTTCTGTTGTAGGTAATGCATCATCTTCGAGATAAGAGGATATCATAGCTGTTATTTTACCATTATAATAACGATTTAAAAAAGAATGACTTTTTTGTTGAATATATTCTGATTCGTTTATTAGAGGAGAATATACAAATACTCGACTTTGTTTTTCATATGTAAGTACTTTTTTGGTCACAAGTCGTTTTAGCATTGTATGAATAGTTTGATGACTCCAGTTTGTTGTTTCTAATAGTTTTTCTGTTACTTCGTTTGTATTAATAGGTGCATATTTCCATACAATTTTCATAACTTCGAATTCGGCTTCAGAAATCTGTGGTAATTCCTTCATAAATAAATACCTCCATATTATATGTCCGTTAGAAACAGTATAATCATATTTAATAATAAAGTCAAATGGAAAGAAGAGGCTTATATTAATGTCACTACAGTTTCATTAACATGACTTTAGTTTGCATCATATTGTATTGTACTGTTGTTGCACTTTTTTGTGTTATCAATATGTTTTGTCCAATATATTCCTTTAATTGTTTTGATTTGTATACATGAAAATGATGTTTTGGTAAAGTTTAATAATTGTGAATCTACTGTTTATAAAGTTATTTTTTTCTTTCATTTTTTTATATCATTTATTATCTATGTTACAGTATGATTCTTAGTATTATTTTATAGTATAAAGAAAAATTAGTGATAAAACAGAATATGTCTAGGAAGTAAGGAATAAATAAAATTATTGATAAAAATATATGAATATCATAAGTTCGTTCGAAATCATTAAGTTGTTCGTCAGAGATTTGCTATGAAGATTGGAGTTAAGTATATCAAGCAAAATAGGGTGCTGCAAATCACAGAATTGAACAAAATGAAATAATTATAGATTGTGAGGGGATTACAAATTGTTGATAGATTTCTCAAAAGTAGAACGAGGCTATAAAAAACTGGAGGTAAATAGTCTATTTACTATGAGAAGACATTGCAAGATGTTTTATAGGCAAATACACTTTTTCCAATAAAAAATTATTGATTCAGTTATAAGTTTTTTTGAAAATATTACAGAGCAAAAATTGTTAATTCAAAGAATCAATATTTTGGCAAACTATACGATTGGTAAAAAACGTTTTGCGGAAAAATTCTTGTGAACCAATAGACTTTTTTACGCATTATGTTGAAAGAAAATAAGCTCCAACAAATAATACTATCCATAGATTTAGGAAGACTGATATAGGGAAGACATCAGTCCTAGAAGAAGGTGCAACAGCCAAAGATAGAGACAACTAGATCGAAGGGCATAAATTGTAAGTGGAATATATGATGACATCATAAATCTGTTCTATCTAACATCAAAAAATATACATAAATATTCAAATATAATCGTGCTGCACAATTTGCTCTTTTGGCTGCACTGACCAGATATGATATGGTTATTAGAGAAATGAAACAGATATCAGAAGAAAAAAGAATATTTAATAATAATGCTATAGTATAAATTAATGAGGGTATAAAAATTATATAAAAGAAGGAACATAACTATCTTTATGAGTAAGTTATATTTTGTAATGTTCTCAAAAAAAGAAGATGGTATATATAAGCCTGTAATCAGTAGTAGATTTAAGGCATTTATATTTCTGAACTATTTATACTTCTTTGCACATGATAAAAGCTGAAATGAAGATTTGATCAAAGCATATGGATTGTCGATCCCCTAACCACCATAACGGTGGTCTTTTTTTATGCGAAAAAACAAGAAAAATGTAATATTTTATCGAGAAATTTTCAGGTTTTTCTGACACCATTCTACAAGAATTTTCGATATATTTCGCTATGATATCCATGTGGATTTTAATAGAAATAATACAAAATATCGTGAAATTTGATAAAAAATGTAATTTCATATGAAATGAAAAATTTGATCCAATATTGTAATCAAAGGAAAAACAAAAATTGCAAATGTTCATCTAACAAGAAACCATTCGTTTGTTTTCATCTCAATGCTTATGATAAAACTTATTTTCAAGCACATTATTTTTATGTGAAAAATTTCATATTTATTTTAAAAAGCGAATCTCAAACCGAGGTTTGCTTTTTTTGTTGTGTAAACAGGTGCCGATCGCCGCCAGCCTCTGATTTAAATTTGCCACTCAAAACAAATTTGAATCGGAGGAATGAGTATGTGTAAAGAAGATAAAAAACAATATTTTGTTCAGATTGGAAACAAACAAGTAGAAGTAAATCAGGAAGTATATCTGGAGTTATATAAAGATCAATTATATGAAAAAAATCAGCAAAGAAAAAGAAGAAGAAATAATATTCTGAGTTTTGACGCGATGAATGAAGAAAATAATGATGTTTATGACTTTGTTCCTGATATGAATTCCAATACTGAAGAAGAAGCGATACATAGAGCTACAATGCATAAGATAAAAGAAATTCTGAAAGAAATAGATCCAGATAATATCATAGTGCTAAATTATTTATTTCAATATTCAGAACAAGAAATATCAGATATTTTAGGAATGAAACAATCTACATTGAACAAGAAAAAAAGAAAGATTTTGAAATGCTTAAAAGAATTTCTGAAGTAAGCAGTAAAACTCAGTTAAAATACAAGCAGATTTTACGCTTAAATTTGCATAAAAATATAGGTCTAATTGCAAAACAAATTGTAAATATCGATGAAACTTAAAAAATTTTAAAATTCCTTTCATAAAAACCCTTCGTAGTGACCTGATATATGAAGGGTTTTTTATTTTCACCTTTCTGTGTTCTTTGAAAACCAAATATCCAGCAATATAAATACATTACTCTGTTTCGCCCGAAAGGGACAAGCAGCACCATGCAGTGCGCCATGACGATTCGTTACAACAGAACGTGAAATAAACATATTTTTGAGAGAGGTTCGGTTGTCTGTAATACATAATTCGAGCGATTTTTACTGTATGGGTATGATCTTTTGGCAGGATCAAATGCCATGACCGAAGCAGAGCCATAATGATACTTCTGCCGAGTCCCAGACATCGCAAGGACGGCAGCCCGCATGACGGGGGAGGTGAGATGCCTATGTGTGCAGCCAAGCACAGTTTATATTGCTTTTTCTTATTTATAGGTTTTCATCAGGAAATTGGTTTGTTTGCTGATGAAAGTTTATAAAAATCAAGTAAAAATTAAGGAGGACTACAAATGTCAAAAGATCAGATGCAAAATGAAATCAGATACCAACTTTCTAAAGAGTTATTGATGAGAATGCTGTTCCGAAATCTAATTACCGAAGAAGAATATAATAAGATGAACAGTTTGAACCTACAAACATTCCAGCCGGCAGAAGCCAAACTTTATGAAAAAATAGTAGATGTGTCACTGAAAAACAGGTATCCTTTGCTTGAAAAAAAGGGGGAATACCATGGAAGAAAAAGTAAAACGGATAGATATTATAGCTAATGAAACGAGACATCAAAAGCCCAAAAACGTCTGCGCCTATTGCAGAGTCAGCACAAATATTCCACACCAGAAAGGCTCTTATGAATCTCAGCTGGAGTATTATGAAAACATGATTCGCAGCAAAGCCGGCTGGAAGTTCGCAGGCATCTATGCGGATTATGGTAAAAGCGGAACCAAAGAAAAAGGCAGAACAGATTTTATGCGTATGCTGGAAGACTGTGAAGCAGGAGAGATTGACATCATCTGTACGAAATCCATATCAAGATTTGCCAGAAATACAGTAGAATGTATCAAGGTTGTCAGGGAACTTAAGAAAAAACAAATCGATGTGTACTTTGAAAAAGAAAGAATCCATACACTATCAGAAAAAAGCGAATTGCTGCTTTCCATCTATTCATCTGTAGCACAGGCGGAATCAGAAAGTATTTCTTCAAACCAGAAATGGGGCATACAAAAAAGGTTTCTGAATGGTACCTATATATTGCCAAATCCAGCATATGGCTACTATACCAATGAAAATGGATTATTGGAGCTGGATCAGAAGCAAGCAGTTATTGTGAGATATATATTCGATGAATATTTGGATGGAAAAGGGGTATGGCTCATTGCGAAAAGCTTGAATGCCCAGAAAATTCCTACCAGAACAGGCAAGAAAAATTGGATACCGGTTACAGTTTATACCATTCTGAAAAACAGTATCTATACCGGAGATTTACTTCTTCAGAAAACATACAGCGAGGACACCGTACCATTCGTTAGAAGAAAAAACTATGGGGAATATCGGCAGGTACTGATTGAAAATGACCATGAACCCATTGTCACCCATGAGGAATACGAAGCCGTTCAAAGAATGCTGAAACAAAAATCTAACAGAACAAAAGAAAATCAAGAGGAACAGCCAGAAGAAGTATCTGAGTTTAAGGGAAAAGTTATCTGTGGCATCTGCGGTTCTTCATACAATCGTCAGGCGAAAAAAGACAGAACAGGCAAAAGCAATGTCACCTGGAGTTGTGCCAGACGCATACAAACCAAAGACTTATGCGAAAATGATATTATCAAGGAAAGCCAGCTGGAGCAAGCCTTTGTCATCATGTGGAATAAGCTGTCAAATCATTGTGATGAGATACTGATACCATTGGTGAACGAACTGGAGCAGTTACAGACAATGCCTATGATCCAGGAACAGCTGGAACGCTTAGAAAAACAAATACAAGAACAAAAAAAGCAGAGGGAGATTCTCAACCACTTGGCAAGTGGAGAAATGATCGACTCTGCTTTTTATATGGAACAGCAAAATATGATCAGTAAAAACCTGAAAGAGTATCAGAAAGCAAAGGAACAATGCCTTCACAAATCCAGACAGAGAAAGGAACTAACACAAACCAAAGAACTGATCAAATGGCTCAAAAAAGGACCAGCGTATCTGGAAGTATATGACAAGACATTATTCCAAGCAATTATAAAAAAGATTATTGTAAATCCCAACGAGCTGGTCTTCCAGCTAAAAAATGGATTAAAACTGACAGAAAGAAGGAAAAAAGCATGAGCAGAAAAGCAACAGTTTATGGCTATCAGTTTGCAGAAGGCATCTTACAAATAGACGAAGAACAGAGCAGAATGGTACAGGAAATTTTTAAGGTATACAACAGTGGCATTCCGGTATCCAGATTAAAAGACCATATTGAAGGATTGGAAATCAATCGAGTTAGACTCAGCGATATGCTCAGTGATAGAAGGTATCTGGGAAATGAAGCCTTCCCGCAGATCATTGATCAGAAATTGTTTGAAGCCGTACAGCAAAGAAAAAAAGAACGACGCAAAGCCATCGGCAAGGAACAGTCCTATGTTTATCATAAAGAGCAGTTTCTGCTTGGGGATAAAATGAAATGCGGAGAATGCGGCAGTGCGTATCACTGCTACAAACATGGAGAGTTGCGGAGATGGGACTGCAGCAAACGTCTGGTAAAGGGAAGAGTCACCTGTAGAAACCAGCATATACAGGAAGAGCAGATTAAGGAATTGTTCATGCAGGCAGTAACCAAAATGAAAAACCATCCGGAACGATTACGGAAAATCACTGTGTACGAAAGAAAAAGAAATATCCGCTTACAGGCAGCAGAGCATGAAATAGAGCTTCTGAAAAATAACAGCGACCATAACATAGATGAATTGCTGAAGCTGATATACAAAAGAGCATCATTGCAGTACGAAGATGCAGATGATGGTGGAGCAGAATACTACACAAAGAAAATAGAAGACTTGATGCAGCAGTACAAAGAACAGCAGGAAGAAAAAACATTCGATAAAGACTTGTTCGATACGATAACTCAAACAATTACTGTATACAAAGACGGCAGAGTGGTATTCACACTGAAAAACGGAGCAGCGATGACGGAAGTATTATGATAAAGAAAGGGTGCGTATTATGAGTATTACATATGAACGAAAAGTCCAAGTCATTCCACCGAAGATCAATATCCATACAGCGAAAAAACAGGAAGTAAAACGAATGAATGTTGCCGCATACTGCAGAGTCAGCACAGCACAGGATGACCAGGAAACCAGCTATGAAGCACAGGTAGCATACTTCACCAAGCTGATTACAGAAAACCCAAGTTGGCAGTTAGCCGGGATTTATGCGGATGACGGTATTTCTGGAACAGATATGAAAAAAAGGGATAACTTCAATGCTATGATGGAAAGGTGCCTGCAAAAGGATGGTGATATTGATCTGATACTGACAAAATCTATATCAAGATTTGCCCGAAATACGGTTGACTGCCTATCCTGTATTCGGAAACTGAAAGAACGAAATATCGCTATCTACTTTGAGAAAGAGCATATCAATACTTTGGAATCCACAGGAGAACTGCTGATCACCATACTCAGCAGCCAGGCACAGGAAGAAAGCAGAAATATCAGCGAAAACGTGAAATGGGGTTTGAAACGAAAATATGAAAAGGGAGAGATGCTGGTCAGAAGAATGTTTGGATATGGCAAAGGCACAGATGGACAGCTGTATATCATTCCAGAAGAAGCAGAAGTGGTACGATTGATTTACGGAAAATATCTGGAAGGGGAAAGCCTAAACAGTATCGCTCGCATACTGAAAGAAAAGGGCATTAAAACCATCAGGGGCAATATAGAATGGAACGTGAATTCAATTCGAACAATCCTGATTAACGAAAAGTATATCGGTGACGCTATGGCACAAAAGACCTTCACAACAGATTATCTGACCAAAGCAAGAAAAGAGAATCAAGGGGAACTTCAAAAGTATTATGTGGAAAATGCCCATGAAGCGATTATTCCAAGAGAGGTATTCTATAAAGTGCAAGAGGAACTGCACCAACGTGCAAATATATATAAGAAATCCAGCAAAAAGGAAACAGAATCAAAGGGCAAGCATAGCGGAAAATACGCCTTATCTAAGATTACCATTTGTAAAGAATGCGGCTGTGAGTACCGCAGACAAATCTGGTCTAAGTATGGAGAAAAGAAAGCAGTATGGAGATGTGAAAATAGGCTAAGAAATGGGACAAGATACTGCAAAGATTCGCCAACCATAGAGGAAAGCGTATTACATAGAGCTGTGTTGCACGCCATCAATCAAGTGCTGGAAAACAAAGGTGACTTCATCCAGACATTCAGAAAAAATGTAGTTACAGCACTGACGCATGGTACAGAGGATTCCGAATATGCTGAAGAAAAGAAAAAGTTGCAGAAAGCCATGGCAGAGCTGATACAGCAGCAAGCCCAGCAGAACGGCGATGAAACCACCTTTGAGGAACGTTGTCAAGCGATCACAGCACAGATAGAAGCGCTGGAAATGAAGCAGATCAAAGCAGCCAGCAGAGGCAAGAATAGCAGGAAGATGGAAGATATTGAGGACTTTCTGAACAAAACAAACTGCGTACTGACAGAATACAATGATAAGCTGGTACGTCAGCTGATTCAAAATATTAACGTGGTGAATGCAAGGAAGATAGAAGTAGTATTCAAGTCAGGAATTACAGTTGAGGAGATGCTTCCGGAATATTAAATACACGATGATGAAAAAAGTTGGTGGTTGTTTTAAAGTTGGAAATAGCCACCAACAAATGCATAAAGTTTTTGATTTTGTATCGGGCTGTGTGATAAAATAGTGAGTAAAATTATGTTGAAATAAAAAATAAAAAAGAAAAAAACAAAAAATGTGATTTTTTTTATTTTATTTCGTTTTATTTTGTGATATACTATTTGAGGAGGTGGTTTAAATGTTGGTTGAATTTCGTTTCAAAAACTACCGCTCTTTTCGCGATGAAGCAATACTTTCTATGGAGGCAACTGGGCTGAGTTCATTTAAAAATAGTTTGATTCCATTGTCTTCAACAATTAAACTGTTGCCAGCCGTTGCAATTTATGGTAAAAATGGTGGTGGTAAAAGTAATGTAATTCGCGCATTTTGGCTAGCGGTACAATTTATTCGTAATGCGCAAAGAACTCAGCATGAAGATGCAAATATTCCGGTAAACTGTTTTGCTCTCAATGATTATTCAAATTTGGAACCCACAGAATTTCATTTTGTATATACTATAAACGGTATTAAATATTGGTATGGTTTTTCTGCTACAAGAGAAAAAATATTTACGGAGTATCTCTACCATGCACCCAAAGGACAAAAAGCACTTATTTTTTCTAGAGAAGGACAAAAATTCACATTTACAGAAGAAAAAACAAAGCGAGGTATGATCAGTGAAATGGTTGCTGAAAACCAACTGTTTTTTTCTGTTGCCTGTACTATGAATGACAGTCCTTGTATTGCAGCTATGCACTGGTACAGGAACAATGTGTTTTTTTCAAGAGATTATTCAGATATTCCTAAACAGCTTTTAGCATACTCGGAAGACAAAAATATGCTTAAGGCAATTTCTGATTATGCGAAAACAGCGGATCTTGGTATTCAGGATATGTATTTTGAATTTGATAGCAAAGAAATTAGAGATGATGTATCTTTGCCAGATAATATTCCTGATGGTATTAGATCAGCTCTCGTGCAATTCATGCAGGCATTAACAGAAAATTCAATGAATAGTAATGTTCAGCTAAAAGTTGGAGAAGTTTCTGCGAAAGCCTGTCACTTAGGTGAAAACCGTGATGGACAACAATCAAGTTATATGTTAGAACTTGAGGATGAGTCTGACGGTACAAGGAAGTTGATGGCATTGGCACCAGCAATTGAATCTGCATTACGCACGGGTGGTATTTTATTAGTTGATGAATTGGAACGAGAATTGCATCCTAAACTAGTAAATTTTATTGTTGCAAAATTCCAAAGTAAGACTTCAAATAAAAATGGAGCGCAGATTGTCTTTACTACACATAATACTGAATTGATGAATCTGGAATTACTGCGTAAAGACCAGCTATACTTTG
>OFOU01002051.1_pt1 | contig 10691 bp, 10 predicted proteins | sample 1542061 | NCBI WGS metagenome assembly OFOU01 (sample SAMN04209239, study PRJEB22552) | human gut metagenome | biome: gut; material: feces | host: Homo sapiens | place: USA: Oklahoma
TGTCTATTGACAGTAGCAGGAGATTTAAGTTTTTGAAAGTAAACAATAATTCTAAACAGGCCAAACCGTATACCACATCAGCGCGCGGTGGGGTCTGGCGCTGGTAAAACCTCCTGATTTCAAGCGGTTAATACCAGTGTTCTGCTTGTGCTATTTCCGCAGAAAGTGGCGTCTTGCGCAACAAAATTCATGTATCAGAACGTACTGAATTCGGTTAATAATGCAGCAATTCATCCGTGGGATTATTCCTGGTTTGTCAGCATAATGCCCAAAAATAATACTTTTACCCACCAGATCTTCACCGGAATTCGCACTTCTTTACGCCTCTCGTAATTATTTTCAATGCGAAACATTTTCTCACCGAAAACGTTGTTACCGTCGCCCTGCCGTTGAGTAAATAGAGAGGTAGTACCGGCGATGATAGCCTGAACTCTATTTCCCCTGCGTTCGGAGGGCTTATGTCTAAAAAAGGTATTCGCGCACTGGTTTATGTTTCCCTGGTCTCAGTCGCTATCTGGGGCGCGACCGGCTATCTGGTGATGGAAGCCGTGCGTGCATTGTGATGGACGCACCACCCGGCAAGGGCCAGGCGTGCGACATATTACGACTAACATGTCTGGCGTCTTCTGGCGCCGGACATTTTTTTGCGCCGCAGAGAGTCACAGGATAATGGGAAGCGGGGAGCGGGTCAGGGATAGCCGCACGGTATTCATTTTAATGAAAAGCTGGTAGAAGCAGCAAAATGCGAGCGCGGGATAAATAATTAAGAGAGGAAAAAACGGGTTGCAACCACTGCGCATATAATTAGCAGGATCAGGATGAGCTCAAAACGATAGCGCCGCAGCATAGTGCTCTCCAGAAAAAACGGCGCTGAAACAGCGCCGATTATTAAGAAGGTTGGTTCGCCGGGAGGAATTATGCTGCCGGCTGTGCAGTCGGTTTAGCGGCCTGGTGTTTAGTGGTTTTGTGGTGTTTTTTCGCTGCCTGCGCTTTCTGGGCTGCCGGTTTAGCCGCAGCTTTGTGATGCTTTTTCGCCGCCTGAGCTTTCTGCGGAGCAGCTGGTTTAGCTGCTACTTTTTTGTGTTTTTTAGCGGCCTGGGCTTTCTGAGCAGCGGCTGGTTTAGCTTCTGCTTTTTTGTGTTTTTTGGCAGCCTGAGCTTTCTGCTCTGCGGCCGGTTTTGCCGCGGCTTTGTGGTGTTTTTTGTGATGGGTGGTCTTGGCAGCCGTGCTGTGGGTGGCAGCCGGTGCCTGAGTGGTGCTTACTGCGTCAGCAGCGAAAGCGGCGGAAGAGAGACCCATAGCAGCGGCAACGACCAGAGCTAATACTTTTTTCATTCTGATATCCTCGAAAAGTTTTCTTAATTTCAACCCCACTGCGGGGCCGGTGAAATCACTATATGCTTGTCTTTTCGAGCTTTCCGTGAGTGTTTGGTATCGGCGTGTAACCGAATGTACAAGGCGGGAACGACAGGACGCGCCGGGTAGCCCGGCGCGTATGATTACAGGTAGCGAGTGGTCAGGTGCTCGCGGAAGTAGCGGCTATTAAGATCCTCACCGGTGGCCTGCTGAATCAACTGCGAGGTGGTGAAGCGGCTGCCATGCTGCCAGATATTCTGCCGCAGCCAGTCGAACAGGGCGCTGAAATCGCCTTCCTCAATATCGCGATCTAATGTCGGCAGCGCGCGGCGGGCCGCGGCCATCAACTGCGCGGCATACATCGCACCCAGGGTATAGGAAGGGAAATAGCCGAATCCGCCGTCGGTCCAGTGAATATCCTGCATGCAACCATCCCGATAGTTGCCGGTGGTCGACAGCCCCAGCCAGTGCTGCATTTTCTCGTCCCACAGCGACGGGATATCATCTACCTCAATCTCGCCGTCGATCAGCGCACGTTCAATTTCATAACGCAGGATGACATGCGCCGGGTAGCTCACCTCATCGGCATCGACGCGAATAAAGCCGGGTTTCACCTGCTGATTCCAGGCGACAAAGTTGTCCTGGCTAAAGGCCGGCCGATCGCCAAACCGCTCGCGCACCGCCGGTAACAGGCGGTTAAGAAACCGCTCGCTGCGTCCCAGCTGCATTTCAAAAAACAGGCTCTGCGACTCGTGGATAGCGGTGGAGCGGGCGAGTCCTACGGGCTGGTCGACCCACGGGCGAGGTAGATTCTGCTCGTAGCGGGCGTGGCCGGTTTCGTGGATCACGCCGAACAGAGCGCTGAGCAGGTCGTTTTCGTTGTAGCGGGTGGTGATGCGCACATCCTGGGGTACGCCGCCGCAGAACGGGTGGGCGCTGATGTCGAGGCGCCCGCCGTCGAAGTCAAAGCCAAGGATACGCATCGCCTGTAGGCCCAGCTCCCGTTGTTCAGCAATGGGGAAAGGCCCCTGCGGGGCGATTAGCGTCTGCTTCGCCTGCTTCTCCACCGCCTGGCTAAGCAGGGAAGGTAGCCACGATTTGAGATCGGCGAACAGGCTGTCCAGCCGCGCGCTGGTCATATCCGGTTCGAAAATATCCAGCAGCGCGTCGTAGCGTGAGCCGCCCCTGGCATCGGCGCGGATCTGCGCTTCCTGACGGCTCAGTCTGACCACCTCGCGTAGGTTGTCGGCAAAGCCCGTCCAGTCATTGGCGGGACGCTGGCTGCGCCAGGCATGCTCGCAGCGGCTGCCGGCCAGCGATTTTGCTTCCACCAGGCTCTCCGGCAGCAGCGCCGCCTGATCGTACTGACGCTGCATTTCCCGCAGGTTGGCCTGTTCAACATCATTAAGATCCTGCTGGCGGGCCTCCTGTAACCATTGTCCCACTTTTTTATCGGTCAGGATTTGATGCTGCAGCACGCCGAGCTCGGCCAGCGCTTCGCCGCGGGCGACGCTCCCGCCCGGAGGCATCATCGCGAACATATCCCAGCCGGCGATGGCGGCGAGATGCGAAAAGCGCGACAGGCGCTGAAAGGTACGGGTAAGCTGCTGATAAGGCGTATTTTCAGTCATAGTGGGGTTCGGTCCGTGACAGGTGAATAAAGAGATTATCGCTTTGCCTCTACACTATCCTGATACGCCCGGCGGGTCGAGCGTTGCGCACAGGGGAAGGGAAAGACACATGGCGGGAAAATAAGCTCACCTCTGTGATCGGTGTGACAGAAAACGGTAACATATCGGTACTAAACTGTGATCGATTACACAGGTCTGGAGGTTCGGGGGTGGTTTATGAATCCGTTCACCTGGCTGTTTATTGCACTGCTGTCCGTTGATGCCGTCAGAGAGCTGATGGGCTTGTCTTCCATAATGGGCATGTGGTGAAACGTGGCCCACAGGCCACGTCACACGCGACTATTTCAGTCGCTGATGTAAGCAGGTGCCGGTCAACAGCGCGGCAAGGAGCAGCAGCGCGATAAACCCACCGACGCCGTTCCAGCCGTAGTGATGCCAGAATACCCCGCCTAACGTCCCGGCAAGACTTGAACCCAAATAATAGCTGAACAAATACAGCGATGACGCCTGACCGCGGGCGCGGCGGGCGCGTGGGCCAATCCAGCTGCTGGCGACGGAATGCGCGGCGAAGAAGCCAGCGGAAAACAGCAGCATGCCGATGAAAATAAGCCACAGGGAAGAAAAGAGCGTCAGCAGCAGGCCGCAGAGCATCACCGCTTTAAAGCCAAGCATCACCGGCCCGCGGCCAAAGCGTACGGTCATGGCCCCTGCCTTCGGTGAACTCCAGGTCCCGGTGAGATAAGCTACCGACAGCAGGCCTACCACCGCCTGGCTTAACGACCACGGCGACATCATCAGCCGGTAGCCAATATAGTTAAACAGGGTGACAAAAGCGCCCATCAGCAGAAAACCTTCGATGAACAGCAGCGGCAGGCCACGGTCGCGCCAGTGCAGACGGAAGTTAATCAGCAGCGTTTTCGGTCGCAGCGAGGTCGGGCGGAAATGGCGCGACTCGGGCAGGATACGCCAGAACATAATCGCCGCGGCCAGCGCAAAGCCGCTGATCGCCGCCAGCGCCACGCGCCAGCCGAAGAAATCGGTAAAGACCCCGGTCAGCAAGCGGCCGCTCATGCCGCCGATGGAGTTGCCGCTGATATATAACCCCATCGAAAAGGCGACGAAACTGGGGTGGATCTCCTCGCTCAGATAGGTCATGCCGACCGCCGCTACGCCGCTCAGCGACAGGCCGATGAGCGCGCGCATAATCAGGATGCCGTGCCAGCTGGTCATCATGGTCGACAACAGTGAACAGCAGGCGGCCAGCAGCAGGGCGGTGACCATCACCGGCTTGCGGCCTATAGCGTCCGACAGCGGGCCGGTAAACAGCAAGCCCACCGCCAACATCGCCGTGGAAATTGAAAGCGAAATACTGCTGCTGGCCGGCGACACGCCAAACTCGTTCGACAGCACCGGCAGGATCGGCTGCACACAGTAGAGCAGGGCAAAGGTGGCCAGACCGGCGGAGAACAGCGCGAGAGTGACGCGCATAAACTGCGGGGTGCCACGTTTAATAAACGGATCCGGGCGGGATGCACCAGCGACGCTGACCTCGCCCGCCGGCACGGTGTCAACGGTTGTTGTACGACTCACAGAGAATTCCTTGCGTAGAAGTTGCTGCTTACCAACAGAGTGTTGTGACCATTCAGCTCACATTTTTAGGGTATGAAAATGTAAATATTCTGTCTAATATATTAATAATCTCAAATAAGACGTTTTAAATATGAATATCGAGTTGCGTCATTTGCGCTACTTTGTCGCCGTTGCTGAGGAGCTACATTTTGGCCGCGCCGCGGCGCGACTGAACATCTCTCAACCACCGCTAAGCCAGCAGATTCAGATCCTTGAGCAGCAGACCGGCGCTCGCCTGTTTGCCCGTACCAACCGCAGCGTCAGCCTGACGGCGGCCGGAAAGCAGTTTCTCGCCGATAGCCGACAAATCCTCGCCCAGGTGGATGACGCGGCCGCCCGCGCCGCGCGTTTGCATCATGGGGAAACTGGCGAGCTGCGTATCGGTTTTACTTCGTCGGCGCCTTTTATTAAGGCGGTGTCGGATACGCTGTCGATGTTTCGCCAGCGCTATCCGGATGTGCATATTCTGACGCGGGAGACCAACACTCGCGAACAGATTGTGCCCTTAAGCGAGGGAGCCCTCGACCTGGGACTGTTGCGCAATACTCAGTTACCGGACACCCTGGCATGGGAGCGGGTGCTGCGCGAACCGCTGCTGGCGATGGTGCCGGCCAACCATCCGCTGGCCCGCCAGCCCTCGGTCAGCCTGGCGGCGCTGGCGCGCGAGCCCTTCGTCTTTTTCGACCCGCACGTCGGCACTGGCCTGTATGACGACATCCTCGGCTTGCTGCGCCGCTACGGCCACACGCCGAAGATTGCCCAGGAGGTGGGGGAGGCAATGACGATTATTGGTCTGGTGGCCGCCGGCCTGGGGGTATCGATCCTCCCGGCCTCCTTTCAGCGCGTCCAGCTCAGTGAAATGCGCTGGCTGCCGATCGACGAACAGGATGCGGTATCGGAGATGTGGCTGGTGTGGTCTAAACACCATGAGCAAGGGGCACTGGCAAAACGCTTTCGTGAGGCGCTGCTCTCCTGGAAAAGCGAGCATAATTGAGGCGAAAAGGGGCTGGAAATGTGCGGTAAATCACAAGGCTAAGTAAAAATTTGACGTTCACCGTCGAAGTGCTTCACCATAGCCGAAAGTTTATTTCGAAGCGCGAAAATAAGGGAGTCAATGGTGGTAGCGGATAGTCAACCAGGCCATATCGATCAAATAAAGCAGACCAATGCGGGCGCCGTGTATCGCCTGATTGATCAGCTCGGCCCGGTATCGCGTATCGACCTTTCCCGATTTGCGCAACTGGCGCCGGCCAGCATCACCAAAATCGTCCGCGAAATGCTGGAAGCGCATCTGGTTCAGGAGACCGAGATCCAGGAGCCCGGCAGCCGCGGCCGCCCGGCGGTGGGGCTGATGGTGGAGACCGAGGCATGGCACTATCTGGCGGTGCGCATCAGCCGCGGTGAGATCCATCTTTCGCTGCGTGATTTAAGCAGTCAGCTGGTGGTGGAGGATCAGCTGGAGCTGGCGCTTACCGACAGCACGCCGTTTCTGACGCGCGTTATCGACCATATTGATCGCTTCTTTATTCGCCATCAAAAGAAGCTGGAACGCCTTACCTCCATCGCCATGACGATGCCCGGTATTATCGATACCGAAAATGGCATTATTCATCGCATGCCGTTTTATGAGGATGTTAAAGATGTCCCGCTCGGCGAAGCGCTGGCCAATCATACCGGGGTGCCAGTCTATATTCAGCATGACATCAGCGCCTGGACTATGGCGGAATCTTTGTTTGGCGCCTCGCGCGGCGCCCGGGACGTCATTCAGGTGGTCATCGATCATAACGTCGGCGCCGGGGTGATCACCGATGGGCGCCTGCTGCACGCCGGCAGCAGCAGCCTGGTGGAGATTGGCCATACCCAGGTCGATCCCTACGGCAAACGCTGTTACTGCGGCAACCATGGTTGCCTGGAGACAATTGCCAGCGTAGAAAGCGTGCTGGAGCTGGCGCAGATGCGCATGGCGCAGTCGATGAGCTCGCTGCTGCACCAGCGTCCGCTGAGCGTGGAGTGGCTTTGTCAGGCGGCGCTGCAGGGCGATTTGTTAGCCCGGGACATCATCAGCGGCGTGGGTAATCACGTTGGGCGGATTCTGGCGATCATGGTCAATCTGTTTAATCCGCAGAAAATTCTGATTGGCTCGCCGTTCAATCTGGCGGCAGAAATTCTTTTTCCGGCAATTTCCAGCTGTATTCGGCAACAATCTCTCCCAGCCTATAGCCGGCATATTACCGTTGAAAGTACTCAGTTCTCCAACCGCGGAACGATGGCTGGCGCGGCGCTGGTCAAAGATGCGCTCTATAACGGATCCTTACTCATACGACTGTTACAGGGTTAACATTTTTTCATAGTCACACCAAAAATTGCGCTATCTCAAGCTGACCTCAGACGGCTTCACGTAGACTTTGCCCACCGTTGATTATTTCTCTCCCGTATATTTCATCGACAAAACTGTGGGGTTAGTGATGTTTAAGCGTTTCTTTATTACAGGTACAGACACCTCTGTCGGGAAGACAGTGGTTTCCCGTGCGCTGTTGCAGGCACTTGCTGCCAGAGGCAAAAGCGTGGCCGGGTATAAGCCTGTGGCGAAGGGCAGCAAAGAGACGCCGGACGGTTTACGTAACAAAGATGCGCTGGTGTTGCAGAGCGTCTCCACGCTGGCGTTACCCTATGAGGCTGTCAACCCCATCGCCTTAAGCGAAGACGAGAGCAGCGTGGCGCATAGCTGCCCGATCAACTACGGTCTGCTGTCCGATGGTTTGCAGCGTCTGGCCGCGCAGGTCGAACACGTGGTGGTTGAAGGCACCGGCGGCTGGCGCAGCCTGATGAACGACCTGCGGCCGCTCTCCGAGTGGGTGGTTCAGGAGCAGCTCCCAGTGCTGATGGTGGTGGGGATCCAGGAGGGGTGCATCAACCATGCGCTACTGACAGCCCAGGCGATCGCCAATGACGGTTTACCGCTGATTGGCTGGGTGGCCAATCGGATCAACCCCGGTCTGGCGCACTACGCCGAAATCATCGATGTCCTCAGCAAAAAGCTGCCGGCGCCGCTGATCGGCGAGCTGCCTTATCTACCGCGCGCCGAACAGCGTGAGCTGAGCCGCTACGTCGACTTAGACATGCTCGGCAACGTGATGGCGATAGATCGAATCCCGGCGTAACGTCCGCGACAGCACAGACGACACGACGCAGGTTATCAGCAGACCGGGCAGCAGCGTATACTGCCCGGTCATCTCGCAAATCATCAGGGTTGACATGATCGGCGCATGGGTCGTGGCGGCCAGAAACGCCGCCATGCCGGTCAGACCCATCATGATGGCCATTTCTTCACTTCCCGGTAGCCACAGCCTGCTGAAGCAGGCAAACAGCATGCCCATCGCCAGGCCGACAAACAGCGTCGGGGTGAAGACCCCGCCAGGCGCGCCGGAGCCGCTGCTGGCCAGCACCGCCAGCAGTTTCCAGATAAATACGCCCACCAGCAGCGCACCGGACGGCGGCAGCAGCAAATAGCTTTGCACTACGCTGTAGCCGTTGCCCCATACTGCCGGGGTGATGAGCGATAAGCCGCCGACAATCAGCCCGCCCAGCGCCAGCTGCCATGGCGGCGCCAGCTTCAGTTTAACGAATCCGCGGTGGCTGTAGTCCATCAGCCAGATAAACAGCGGCCCGCACAGCCCGGCCAGCAGGCCAGTCGCCAGCATTAAGCCATAGTGCAGGGCGCTGAGGTTTTGCTGTAACACGACGTGATACAGCGGCGCGGCGCCGCCATTAAGAAACTGCGTCAACAGCAGGGCGATCACCGCCGAGATCACCACCGGCCCAAGCGAGGCCAGCATCAGCGTGCCAAAGAGAATTTCAGCAATAAACAGGCTGCCGGCCAGCGGGGCATGATAGGCGCTGGCCATCCCGGCAGCCGCGCCGCAGGCGACCCATAGCTTCCATTCACTCTGCGGCGTGAAGCGACGGGCAAACAGCGAGGCCGCCAGCGCGGCCAGCAGGATCATGGCGCCTTCCCGGCCAATCGCGCTGCCGGTCACCACGACCAGCAATGACGCCAGCGATTTCACCAGGCTTGCCGGCGTATCGAAACAGCCGTCGCCGGTCTCCAGGGCTTCCATATAATCGGTGGCGGCATGCGGACGCGCGACGCTGCGTCGTTGCCAGAGCCAGAGTAAGGTTCCCGCCGTCAGGCCGCCCAGCGCGGGGGTAACCAGCCGACGCCACGCCGGCAGCGACTGTGCGGCGTTGACCAGGCTCCCGCTGTCATTACTGAGCAACAGCGTTTCCAGCACCACCATAGCGTGGCGAAACAGCGCCACCGCCAGGGCGGCGAGAAGGCCAATCAGGGTGGCGATCAGCAGGCGGCGAAACATCACCTGCACATCAGGATAGGGATGAAGACGATGCATTAGTCACGGCGAGGTTCAGAAAACATTGGCTTATTGTGATAGGGAATAACCTTAGATGCAAAAGCGATAAGTGCGGGTGAAAGGCTGGGAAGCGGCAAAATAAAACCGCGCCGGATACCGGCGCGGCGAAGGGTTAACGATAGAGCGGTTTTTGCGCCACGGCGATCGGCAGATTCTCCTGCCACTGCGCCAGAGTCGCCTGCGCCAGCTGACCCAGCGCCTGATAGAAGGGGTGGGCGGCATGGTCGACAAAGACGCTCAGGAAACGCCCGGACCACGGCAGCAGGTGCCAGGCCAGCAGCTGAGCGAACAACGCATCCTGCTCCGTTTCGCACAACCATGCCGCCAGGAGTAGCACGGTGCCGAAATGATCTTCCGGTTCGTTGCCATCGGCCTCCAGCGCGATACCGTTCTCGCGCATCCACTGGCGCAGAGCCAGCGTGGAATCGCCAAACAGCACAGACTCTTTATCCAGCCAGACAGAGCCCCAGGGCGGCGCCGGCAGGGCCCATGGCCCGATAAACAGGCGCTGCCAGGCTTCCGGCAACGTTTCTTCAGCCGATGCGGCAAACCCTGACGCCAGCGGGGCTGCGACCGGGAAGGGCCACTGCTGCTGCCAGCTCCCGTCCTGGAAGGCGGCGACCAGCGGCGCAATTTCCGCGCTATTCGGCGCATAAGAGAACAGCGCGCCCAGGGTGCGGGCGCTTAACGCGACGGCGTCGCGATTTGGGATCGGCATCATCACTTATTCCTTTCTGCGGCGCGCGCCTGCGCGCCGTCTCATTAACCGGCAACCGCCATACCGACGGTCATATGCAGACCATAAAACAGGCCGCGGCCAATACATTCGGCGATCAAGACCAGCAGCAGGCCGATCAGCAGCCCCGTAGCGCGCGGCGGCTGGCGGCGGATCAGCGGACATAGCCAGCAGCCGAGGCCCAGCGCCAGCAGTACCAGGCGTAGCGCCTGGAGTTTGCCGTAATCTGGCAGCAGGGTGGCCGCCTGCTGAACCGAGCTGTGAAGGGTACTGAGCCCGGCGCTTTGCATAATGATAACTGCGGCGCTGATGACCAGCGCGGCCACGCTCAGTCCGGCAAAAAACCAGCCGTTAAAGTCGACTTTCGCCAGCCGCAGCAGCAGGGCGGCAAACAGCGGCCCGCTGAGGAGCACCGTCAGAAAGAACGCGCTGGTGGTGTAGCCATTGTACCATGTTGGCACGGTATTGATTTGGTAAACCCGGGTCATTGCGAGGACAAACAGCAGCCCTAACAGCATGGCGATCGCCAGCCAGACTTTACCCAGCGTCGCCGGCATTTTTTCCAGCACCGCCAGCAGCCACCAGAATCCGCCCACGGCGAAGAACAGAGCGCCGCTGGCGATTTCGTTGCTCAGCGCCGAGGCGCCGATGCGGTTCAGCGAGTTAAACGCGCGCAGCGGTGAACCGAGATGCATCACCGAAGCAAGAAAACCAATGCCCATCAGCAGCCAGATAAAAAACATATTGCGCACCAGCCGCCGCCGGGCTTCCCGTTGGTCCCCCAGCGCCAGCCAGCCAAGACCGCTGACGATGGTCGCGCCGACCACGCACTGACCCAGCACCGTAAACAGCACCAGCGGCCATTCATGCCATCCGTTTCCCATCTCACACCTCCTTCGGGTTCGCCAG
>OFOU01002068.1_pt1 | contig 10598 bp, 8 predicted proteins | sample 1542061 | NCBI WGS metagenome assembly OFOU01 (sample SAMN04209239, study PRJEB22552) | human gut metagenome | biome: gut; material: feces | host: Homo sapiens | place: USA: Oklahoma
CAGTGCCCGCTTCCCCCGAGAACAATTATCAGTGCAGGTAGAAAGCCTGCGGTTTTTCGTAAAACGCGGTCATGGTCGGGGGTATCAAGCTAAACGTAGTAGATGGGCCAGTTTCGTGGTAAGCGCCGCCAACTGATTCCCCGGGGACGTCTGGGGACGGAGGAAAACGGATCGATTTGGCTCTCTGAGGGCCACGATGCCCGTCATACCAGCCGGCCATTCCAAAACTATGCCGGTTTACGGGGCTGAATCGCGAACCCCCAACCATACGCAATTCCGAAATAATAAAACCTCAGGTAAACGGCTTGCTCTATTTTGAAAAAAGCCGGTATGGTCGGCCTACGCTAATCTAGCCCCGTAAACCGGCATAGTTTTGAAATGGTACTTCGGAAGTATTGATTCACGCCCCGGCGCAACCAGCCCTACAGCCCGTATTTCACGACAACGCGGTTGATCCGTCGACACCAAGGCTTGTAGAGGGCGGCCAAGAACACGCAGGTCGCGAGGCCGTGTGTGATATCGAACGGCACTGCCGTGGCAAGACGCGCCACGACGCCCGCCCACGTGAGCGGTTGTACAAAACCGATAATGTCGTACGCGTTGATCACCACGCCGTACAGCAGACCCGAAGCAAAGCCGTACGCCATCAGCGCCGGCATGCGCACGGTTCCATCCGCACGGTCGAACGCACCGGCATGCGCCAGCGCACCGCCAACATAGCCAACCAGGCCCCAGGCATACATCTGCCATGGCGTCCACATGCCCTGCCCAAAAAAGAAATTGCTGGTCAGCGCCGCCAGCGCGCCAACCATAAAACCATTGCGGCGACCAAGCGTCGCCCCCGCGATAATGGCGATGGCGCTCACCGGTTTAAAGTCGGGAATGGGCCCAAACAGGATGCGCCCCGCCGCCGCCAGCGCCGCCAGCACCAGCGTGGGCATAATCTGGCGCAAACCCGGACGAGATGCCTCGTAACCCGCAAAGAACAGTGCAAGCACTAGCGCCACCACGACAAGCATGGCAAGCGCCGCCTGCTCAACGCCCGCCAGCAACGCCGCTGCCATCACCGCCGGCACCGCCAACAACAGCGGGATCTCCAGTTTTGTGAGTAAACGCGAGAAACGACAGTCCGTCATCCCATCACGCCCTATAGAACACGTTGTCGGCAAAGAAGTCGGCCGGGGGCTCCATGCAGGCAATCTCGCCGTCAAACATCATGGCGACGTCGTCGGCTACCTGCTCGGCAAAGTCCAAATCGTGCGTAGCCATGATGACGGTGCCGCCAGCCTTCGCATGGTCACGCAGGGCGCGGGCGATAATGCGGCGGCTGAACAGGTCTAGACCCTTGGTGGGCTCATCGAGCAATAGCAGTTCGGGGCCGATTAGCAGCAGTTTTGCCAATGCAAGCAGTTGACGCTGCCCGCCCGAAAGATCGTACGGATGGCGCCCATCCAGACCCGACAGCCCCAAGCTCGCCGCACGCTCCCGCGCCAAGTTCTCGTCATATCCGCAGGTCGAGGCCCATTCCATCAGCTCGTCGCGCACCGTCTCGGCAACCAGCAGGGCCTTGGGGTTCTGCGGCAGCAGCGCAGCCGAGGCCGCCCCGCGCACCATACGACCACGCTGCAGCTTGGCAGTCTTGGCCAGCACCGAAAGCATCGTCGACTTGCCGCAGCCGTTACCGCCCACAACCGCATGCACCGCGCCAGCCGAAAACGACGCATCGAGCCCGCGCAGCACCCAGCCGGACGCTCGATCGTAGCGAAACCAGCCTTCCGACAGGGTGGTAGCCGACCCGCCGTGCATTTTTTGGAGTATTCTGCTTCCATCCGTGCGCAGGAAGGCTTCCGAGCCGTTCTCGAGCGACGTTTGCGCCACAAATTCGGACGATTTGTCCAATTCCGAACTTTTTTTCGCGCTCGATACGTCCCCGGGCGGCTCCGGAGAGCCCAAATTGTCCTCACGCCTGCTGAATACTCCTTTATTTGCACATCGGATGGCACCCCACCCCAACATGTCATCGGAAAACAGCGATTCTCGGCGTCCCAAAGAAGCCATATCCGCCAGCTCGCGCACGCGACCGTCCTCAATCCGGTACGCACACGTCGCGTATTCGAGCATTGGGCGTGGCTGATGCGTCGCCACAACAACCGTGCAGCCCAGCTCGCGATTCACACGAAACAGCGCGTGCAGGAAATTCTTCTCCGCAACCGGATCAAGCTGAGACGTGGGCTCGTCGAGCAGCAGCACACGCGGACGCAGCGCCAGGACGGCCGCAAGCGACAGCAGCTGCTTGCGACCGCCCGAAAGCGTGTCAGTATCGCGGTGAAGCCAATCTTCCAGCCCAAAGAAATAGCTGGTCTCAGCTACGCGACGGCGCATCTCATCACGCGCTAGCCCCAAGTTTTCCAGGCCAAACGCCATCTCGTGCCACACGGTTTCGCACACGATCTGGTTCTCGGGATCCTGGAACACATAACCCACGCGCTCCGCCGATGCCCGCACATCCATGTCGGCGACGGGCTCGCCCAGCACGCGCAGCTCGCCGGAGCGCTCGCCCGCCGGAGCGATCTCGGGCTTGAGCAGCGACAGCAGCGTCGACTTACCCGATCCGGTACCGCCAACAAGCAGCGCAAATGCACCTTGGGGAACAGACCAGTCGAGCCCCTCGAGCACCGCAGCATCAGCATCGGGGTAGGCAAAGCTCAGGCTCCGCACCTCAATCGCCGGCATATCCGGGCCGCACGCAGCGCCCGACACCGGGCCCCTATCCAACCGAGCCATCAGCCAAACCTCTTCTCATCAATCGCGTGCAACGCGCAAGGCAGCACCATCCAGGCAGCGTACACGACATAGCCCGGCCACGGCGCCGGCACCGAGAGCTGCGGATAAAACGAATACTGTGTCGTCGCGGTCCATGCCACCGCCACGGCAGCCGCGCCAAACAGCGCAAGCCCCACCAGCGCGGCAACGTCGCCGCGCCCCAGTCGATACCGCGCATACGTCGTACGACGCGTCGCGGCACCCCACCCGCGCGAGCGCATCGTGTCCGCGCGCTCCAGCGAGTCTTCCATGCCCCAGCCCATCAGCACGCTCGATGCCCGCAGGCGCGAACGCACGGGGTCGGCCGGCGCGCGACCCGGCACATCAATCGCGTCCTGCACCGCCAACACGGTGCGACCACGACGCAAAAACTGCGGAATCAGCCGCATGCACATCGAAATCATGAGAGCAACCACCGGTGCGGCGTTACCCAGCAGCGCAAGCACCTTGTCGTAGCCGAGCATCGATGCCGCGGCCTCAAACCACAGCACGCTCGCCACAAACAGCCCGCCCATGCACAGGCCGTATATCATGCTCTCCAAATACACCGCGCGCATGCCAATACGGAACAGCTCCGTCGAGCCCGAGGCACTAAACAGCGGGTTGAGCACCGCGATAATTAAAATCACCGGCAGCTGCCAGCGCAGCGCCCCCAGCGTGCGCGCGGCGCCGCGGGTCGCAAAGCCGTACGCCAGCCCGCCCGCAAGCGACAGGGCGATCAGCACCGGCTGCATCGAGAACATGGTGAGCCCCAGCGTCAGCACCATATAGAGCGCCGGCACCGCCGGATGCGACATCGAGAACGCCTCGACGGGCTCACTGGCCGATTCCTCTCGCGTGATGTCCACAGGCACCCCCGTCCCCTCGCTCAAACGCCAACGCCGCAGTGCCGCCGGCACCATGCACAACCAGCGCAAACGTCACGCCGGCGGCACCGATATCGGCCACCGCGCGCCAATCGTTACGCGCTCATCATATGCCTGCGGTATCATATTGCGCCGTGTATCGTTTCCAAACACACGTCTCTATAACGTAACAGGAGATCACATGGACGCAACCGCAATTATCCTCGCTGCCGGCGAGGGCACCCGCATGAAGTCGAACCACTGCAAGGTTTCGCACAAGATCCTGGGCAAGCCCATGGTCCAGTGGATCGTCGACGCCACCATCAAGGCCGGCTGCAGCCGCGTCGTGGTCGTCATCGGCAGCCACGCCGACGAGATGCGCGCCCTTATCGACGGCACCTACGCCAACAGCGCCACCAAGGTCGAGTGCGTTGAGCAGACCGAGCGCCTGGGCACCGGCCACGCCGTGAAAGTCGCGCTCGAGGCCTGCGGCATCACGCAAGGCCCCGTCGTCGTGCTCAACGGCGACTTGCCCCTCATCACCGCCGACACCGTTGCCAAGTTCGCGCAAACCGTCGCCACCGGCGAGCTCGCCTGCACCGTCATGACCATGACCCCACCCGACCCCTTCGGCTACGGCCGCATCAAGCTGGGCGCCGACGGCCAGATCGAGCGCATCATCGAGCAGAAAGACTGCACGCCCGAGCAGGCCGCCACGCTGCTGGAGTGCAACGCCGGCTGCTACGCCTTTGACGGCGCGCAGCTCGCCGCCCACATTGACGAGATCGGCAACGACAACGCGCAATCCGAGTACTACCTGCCCGACATGCTCGAGATCCTCAAAGGCCATGGTCAGGCAGTCTCCATCTTCCACTGCGATGACTACCGCGACGGCCTGGGCGTCAACAGCCGCATCCAGCTCGCACAGCTCACCGCCATCGCGCGCGACCGCATCAACGAGCACTGGATGGCCGAGGGCGTCACGTTCATCGATCCCACGCAGGCCTGGATCGGTCCCGACGCTACCATCGGCCGCGACACCGTCGTGTGGCCGCAGACGCATCTGATCGGCCACGTCACCGTGGGCGAGGAGTGCCAGCTCGGCCCCAACAGCCGCCTCACCGACACCACCGTCGGCAGCGGCTGCATCATCGATGAGACCATCGCCATCGAGGCCGCCATCGAGAACGGCGTCGACTGCGGCCCGCGCGCCTACCTGCGCCCGGGCACCCACATGCTCGACGGCTCCAAGGCCGGCACGCATGTGGAGATCAAGAAGTCCACGATCGGCGAGGGCTCCAAGGTGCCGCACCTGTCCTACATCGGCGACACCACCATGGGCTCCGGCGTCAACGTGGGCGCGGGCTCTATCACCTGCAACTACGACGGCGTCCACAAGCACAAGACCGTCATCGGCAAGGATGCCTTCATCGGTTCCGACACCATGATGGTCGCGCCCGCCCAGATCGGCGACGGCGCGCTCGTGGCCGCCGGCTCCGTCATCACCGAGCCGGTCCCGGCCGACGCACTTGGCCTGGGTCGTGCCCGTCAGGTAAACATTGAGGGCTGGGCCGCCGATTATCGCCGCCGTCTGCACGAGGACGACGAGGTATAACGTTTTACCAAGCATCTAAGGAGCTGTTCCCATGGGGGCGGCTCCTTTTTCTATCGTGACCTGCGCAACCGGATGAGTGGTCGGTTCGTGTCCGTTGACGGTAAAGACGTTATCAAGACCCGATTAACCCCGTCGCGCGGTTACAATGCAACAAGGCATCTATATGGCATTCGATATAAAGGAGAAGGGTAATGCCGATTAATGATCCCGAGAAGTCGGAGAATATGCGCAAGTCCATCCGCGTGTATTCCGGTTCCTCCAACCGTCCCCTCGCTCAGAAGATCGCTGAGTTCCTTGGGGTCGAGCTTTCGGGCCTTACGCTAAAGCAGTTCGCCAACGGTGAGATTTACGCCCGCTACGACGAGACCGTCCGCGGCGCCGACGTCTTCCTGATTCAGTCCGTGGCCGGCGGCAACGTCAACGACATGCTCATGGAGCTGCTCATCGCCACCGACGCTGCCAAGCGCGCATCCGCCCGCTCCATCACCGCCGTTATCACCCACTACGGCTATGCCCGCCAGGACCGCAAGGCCGGCCCGCGCGAGCCCATCACCGCCCGCCTCGTCGCCAACCTGCTCGAGCGCGCCGGCGTCAACCGCATCATCACCCTCGACCTGCACCAGGGCCAGATCCAGGGCTTCTTTGATATCCCGGTTAACCACCTGTCCGCGCTGCCGCTGTTTGGCCAGTACTACAACAACATGCACTTCGACACCGACAACCTGGTTGTCGTCTCCCCCGACGTGGGTCGTGCCAAGGCCGCCAAGAAGCTGTCCGACATGCTCGGCTGCGACCTGGCCATCGCCCACAAGGGCCGTCCGCGCCACAACGCCGCCGAGGTCATGGGCATCATCGGTGACATCAAGGGCAAGACCTGCATCATCAACGACGACATGATCGACACCGCTGGCACCCTGTGCGCCAACGTCAAGGAGCTCAAGGCTATGGGCGCTGGCGATATCTACGTCTGCGCCACCCACGGCATCTTCTCCGGTCCGGCCATCGAGCGTCTGAACGACGCCCCGATCGTCGAGTGCCTCGTCACCGACGCCATTCCCGTTGAGGTCGGCGGCAAGATCAAGACCATCTCGGTCGCCGAGGAGTTCGCTCAGGCCATCTCCGCCGTTTACCACGAGGAGCCCGTCTCCACGCTCGTCGGCGGCGACTTCGCGCTGTAATCCAGCGTGCATCTCATCATCTTTGGTGTTTTTAAAGGGTCGGAAGCTCGCTTCCGACCCTTTTTCTACCCCTCGACAACCTTCCCTGGACAATTAGTTCAGATACGTATTTTTTTAAAGCTCCAAAGGCCGTTCTGAGCTCCCCGGCGAACGCCATACTGCCCAAAGCTCATCGCTTTCGAGTACGACCGCCGCATATTTACCCTCAAATCGCCCTAGAAAGCCCTTAGAAACGCCTCGAACGCCCGCCGTCTTATACGTATCTGAACTAACTGTCCAGTAGCTATCGTCAACCTTCGCGGCAGAGCTCAATTTCCTGCAATCCCCTCAACCGATTCCACCGATTTCATAACACCCAGCCGTTCATGGCGCGCAGCGCCCCGCTGAGCGAAAAAAACGGTATGGCGGTCGCATTCTGCCGCCAACTTAGTACGTTATAGCTATGACGACCGTGATTTCACATCTCTCCGCCCTCCGCGCAATTCGTCGCGCACGACGGGCGTACTCTGCCCTACCCTGGGACTCCGTTGATAGCGAACAGCAAGCACAGGCCTTGGCTGGCTGCATTCCCAACAATGACGCGATAGACTTTGGCGCACTTTCGATACTCGACGCCTGGAATGAAGATGATTCCGAACTGCTCGATCTTCTCGTTTCAAACGAAGACAACAGGCGCCCCGACAAGCGACTTCTTCAGCATATTCTCTCCACTCCTCTTCCTGAAGGTGCAATTATGCACGTCGAGGCCGACATCTACGCAACGTCTCCTGCCATGACAGCCATGCTTTGTTCCAAAAATGAATCAGTCGCCAAAACCTTGATGCTCCTTATGGAGCTGCTCGGAACCTACTCACTTCCGCCCGAGGCAACTTACCCCATCGCCTACGACGACACGTGGCCCAAGGCCAACAGCTTCGAAGCGATGGACGACCTCGATTGCCAGGGCGACCAACCGACACCCGAAAAGCCAGCCGAAACACGCTACGAACAGGCACACTATAGATGCGAACCCGCTACAACCATCGAAGAACTCGAGGCAGTCGCACGGTTTGCCAAAAGTAGTTCCTACGCCTCGTTTCGTACGGCTGTCAAACTCGCCCGGGCCGGATCCGCATCCCCAGCGGAATCATTGATGTTCGCCGTCCTGGGCGCGCCCATGCGCTTTGGCGGATTCGGGTGTTGCAGTTTGCCCATGGGAGGCCTGCTGCTCAACTATCGTGTCGATTTCGACACCCTTGCGGTCAACATGTCCTCGGGCATCCCCTACGCCATCTGCGACTTATATTGCCCGGCCGCCGGAATCGACAACGAATACAACGGAATTGGACATGAGCTTCAAAACGCCCGCATCCACGATGGCAATCGCAACAATGGCCTTAAAGCCATGGGTATCCACGTCCTGGTTATCAATCGTGACCAAATGAAGGACCTTGTTGCACTCGAAGCCTTCGCCCAGACGATGCATCGACTTGCGGGGGTTCGATTCCGCTACCGCATCAAGGGTTATCGCAAGCGTCAGGCTGCCTGGCTCAACGCCCTGCGGGCCGGAATCGGCCTCGCGCCGGTCTAAAAGACTTTTACCCAGTGTTACCTAGCATGGCTGGACAGTTAGTTCAGATTTGTATAAAAAGACGGCTAATATCGAGGTAGTTTGCCGCCATCCCGGCGCCAGTCACCTCATTTGAAGACTCGAAAGATCTGAAATAGCGCAAAATGTGCTCCCCAAAGCGCCGTGGCAGTTCCGCGGTCCCAATTTTGACAGTCAAAGACCTCTTGGTTTATACAAATCTGAACTAACTGTCCACCCCGGCTTCTGACGACCCTGACGACTGCCCAAACGCCCTCATACAGCCTCAATCACCCGCCATTTGACAGCAGCAACAGGGTCGCTCACCATAGCAGGCGACAAATCAACGAAAGGATGAACATGGCAGCTGCACAGCCGCTTAAGATTCGCATGGTTGCCGGACTTGGCAACCCTGGCGAGGAGTATGCCGAGACCCGTCACAACGCTGGTTTCAAAGCAATCGACGAGCTGGCCCGTCAGGCCGGCGTCACGTACTGGAAAAACCAAGCAGGCGCCGAGGTCGCGCTCATCAACATCAACGATCCCGAGGAAGAGGGCGGCAAGCGCCAGATTGTACTGGTCAAGCCGCAGTCGTACATGAACACCTCGGGCGGGCCCATCTCCAAACTCTGCCGCGAGTACAAGATCAAGGCCGAGGAGCTGCTCGTCATCCACGACGAGCTCGATATTCCCGCCGGCGACGTGCGTGTTAAGGTGGGCGGCGGCCATGCCGGTCACAACGGCCTGCGTTCCATCATCGACAAGATGGGCAGCCGCGACTTCAGCCGCATCCGCACCGGCATCGGCAACCCTCCCGGCAAGATGGCCGTCGCCGACTACGTGCTCAAGCAGCCGCGCGCCCGCGAGGCCGAGGATTTCCAGGACACCTGCGCCCGCGCGGCCGACGCCGCCGGCCTGGCGATCGTGCACGGCGTGGTCTATGCCCGCGACCATGTCAACGGCGCCGCCTCCGCCAACGGCAAGCACTAAAACCTATCATTTAGGAACAGGTTTATTTTGGCAGGTTTTACCTGCGGAAACGCCCCAGTTGCGGCATCGCAATCAACCGCGCGCCGACATACATGCATAGCATCCCAAAGGGGGCCTGCCTCATCACAACCCGAGGCCGGCCCCATTTGCCGTTTTACCTGATAAAACCGACCAAAATAAACCTCTCCCCCTTTGGTAGGCCAAAGTGGATAAACCCTGCTCCCAACCGCCGAAGACACACGTAAGTGACATGTCCATGAGGGTATAATTTGCACCGTATGTCTGCACAACGCCTGTGCGCGTACGGTTTTATTCGGGCTACCGTCCATTTCCGTGGAGGCACGGTTCGGCGGCCCTAACAAGAGAGGGGTTCTATGTATAAGATCCTGGAGAAGACGCAGTTCTCGGAGAAGGTGTTCAAGTTCCGCATCGAGGCGCCTGCAATCGCCAAGCATGCGCACGCTGGACAGTTCCTCATGGTTCGCGCCAACGAGACGGGCGAGCGCGTCCCGTTTACCCTGGCCGGCTGGAACGGTGACGAGGGCTGGGTCGAGTTCATCTTCATGGTGATCGGCAAGACCACCGAAATGCTTTCCACCTACGAGGCCGGCGAGTCGCTGCGCGACGTCGTGGGCCCGCTGGGCGTTCCCACCGAGATGGCCGAGGGCCCCTGCGCCGTCATTGGCGGCGGCGTCGGCCTGGCAATTGCCTTCCCGGTCGCCAAGCACCTGGTCGAGACCGGCCACGAGGTTCACGCCATCATGGGCGCCCGCACCAAGGACCTCCTGCTCATGGAGGACCAGTTCCGCGAGCTCCTCGACGAGGACCATATCCATATCACCACCGACGACGGCTCCTACGGCGAGCAGGGCGTTGTCACCGCTCCGCTGGAGCGCCTGCTGCAGGACAAGGCCGTGAGCCAGGTCTTCTGCGTCGGCCCCGTTCCGATGATGAAGTTCTCGACCCTCACCGCCCAGAAGTACGACACCCCCATCACCGCGTCCCTCAACCCCATCATGGTTGACGGCACCGGCATGTGCGGCTGCTGCCGCGTCGAGGTGGGCGGCGTGACCAAGTTCGCTTGCGTCGACGGCCCCGACTTCGATGCCACCCTGGTCGACTGGGATGACCTTCGTGCCCGCCAGGCCGCTTACCGTTCCGAAGAGGGCGAGTCCCTCAAGGCCTATGAGGAAAAGAGCTGCGCATGCCACTAGTTAACGGTCGTTTCGTTGCCGATATGAAGTCGCCCCGCACCCCCGATAACGAGGAGCCGGCTGCCGAGCGCGCCTGCGACTTCCGCCCCGTCGACAAGGGCTTCACCGAGGAGATGGCGCTGGCCGAGGCCGAGCGCTGCCTCAACTGCAAGAAGCCGTTCTGTGTTGAGGGCTGCCCCGTCAACATCAACATCCCCCGCTTTATCGAGCAGATCCGCGAGAAGGACTTCGGCGGCGCCCTCGATACCATCCGCGAGGACTCCATGCTTCCCGCCATCTGCGGCCGCGTCTGCCCGCAGGAGAACCAGTGCGAGGGCAAGTGCATCCTCGGCCGCAAGGGCGAGGCCGTGGCCATCGGCCAACTCG
>OFOU01002070.1_pt1 | contig 10595 bp, 8 predicted proteins | sample 1542061 | NCBI WGS metagenome assembly OFOU01 (sample SAMN04209239, study PRJEB22552) | human gut metagenome | biome: gut; material: feces | host: Homo sapiens | place: USA: Oklahoma
CATTCCGGCCGGATTCCCCCTTCACGACCAACCTCCCACGGGGACGGAAGACTCAGCCGGCCCCCTTACCACACCGGCCCCCGGACGCGTCCTCCGTTCTCAACGAAATTCTTGTTCTTCATACGGCTCTATGGTAAAATATCTGTAAACCATATGCGCCGGCAAATAGGGTGAGCTGCGGGAATGGACAGTCCATATACGGAGGATAAATTTGTGATTCATTATAAGAACTATGTTAAACCAAAGGATTTAGAAGAGGCATTTGCACTGAATGCCGGAAAATCAGCAGTGATAGCAGGGGGATTCTGCTTTCTGAGACTGCAGCAAAAGAATATCGGCACGCTCCTGGACCTCAAGGAGCTGCTTTCGGATCAGATAGAGGAGACGGGGGACGGATTCCGGATCGGAGCCATGGTTTCCCTGAGACAGATAGAACTGCATGAGGGATTGAACCGCTATACGGCGGGCGCTGCAGCAGATTGTACACGCCACATAGTCGGGACGCAGTTCCGCAACTGCGCTACGGTGGGAGGCAGTATTTTCGGCAGGTTTGGTTTTTCCGATCTGCTGACCTGTTTTCTTGTCATGGATTCATGGGTGGAGCTATATAAAGGTGGACAAGTTCCACTGGCCGAATTTGCTGAGATGAAGCCGGACGGGGATATTATGACCGCACTGCTCATAAAGAAAACGGGGATGAACATGGCCTATGAGATGATGCGCAACGAGGCGGTTGATTTTCCGGTGCTTTCTGCTGCTGCGGCTGAAGACGGCGCGGGAAATACGCGGATAGCCGTCGGCGCAAGGCCGTCCAGAGCCGGGCTTGTGACCTGGGAAGGTCAGCTGTCCGCACTGGACGCAAAGGAGAGACAGGAGCAAGCCGCCAGGCTTGCAGATACATTTAACTATGGAAGCAATATGAGAGGCAGCGCGGAGTACAGAAGGTATCTGGCGGGCGTCCTTTTGGACAGGGCGGCTGCGCGCATTGCGGCGCAGAAAATGAACCGGGAGGAAAAGACGAGATGAATCTGACATGCAGTATTAATAACAAGACGGTGAGCCGGGAAGTGGCTCCTGATATGATGCTTCTTGACTTTCTGCGTTCCCAGGGCTGCTACAGCGTCAAATGCGGCTGTGAAACAACGAACTGCGGACTCTGTACCGTCTGGATGAATGGAAAGCCGGTGCTAAGCTGCGCTGTCCCTGCGCTTCGTGCCGGGGGATGTGAGATAACGACCTTGGAAGGCGTGAGGGAAGAGGCGGAAGAATTTGGACGGTTTCTGGCAGGTGAAGGCGCGGAACAGTGCGGATTCTGCAGTCCCGGATTCATTATGAATGTGCTGGCGATGAAGAGAGAGCTTTCAAATCCGGACGATAGGGAGATTCGCGAATATCTGGCCGGCAACCTCTGCCGGTGCACCGGATATGCAGGGCAGATGCGCGCTGTCAGAAAATACCTCGAAGCCGTCGGAAGACAGGAGGCAGAGAAACAGGAGACAGAGAAACAGGAGGCGCAGAAATCATGAACCGAGAAAAGAATGTGAACCGCGCTGTGATGAAAAAGGATGCCATGGCTCTTGTGACGGGGGCGCCGGTTTATACGGATGATCTGGCGCCGAAAGACTGCCTGGTGGTAAAAGTCCTGCGAAGCCCCCATGCCCATGCGCTGGTTAAGACAATAGATACAAAACGGGCGTCTGCCGTCCCCGGCATTGCATGTGTGCTGACATGGGAGGATTCCCCGGCGTGCCGTTTTACCCAGGCAGGGCAGACCTATCCTGAACCCAGTCCCTATGACAGGAGAATTATTGACCGGAGACTGCGTTTTGTCGGAGATGTGGTTGCCATTGTGGCCGGCGATACGGAACAAGCCGTGGATCGGGCATTAAAATTAATAAAAACAGAGTATGAGGTGCTTAAGCCGGTTCTGGATTTCAGAAAGGCAAAGGACAACCCTGTACTGGTACATCCGGAGGAAGACTGGAAGTCCCTCTGTCCGGTGGGGGCGGACAATAAAAGAAACCTCTGTTCCAGCGGAAGCGAATCGGATGGCGATGTGGAAGCCGTTTTAAAAGACTGTGATCTGGTGATTGAGAGGACATACCATACAAAAGCCGATAACCAGACCATGATGGAAACATTCCGGGCATTTACGTATCTGGATGCATTTGGCAGGCTGAATGTGATGGCTTCTACCCAGATCCCATTCCACATAAGAAGAATCCTGGCGAATGCCCTTGGCATACCTAAATCTGCCGTCCGCGTCGTTAAGCCGAGAATCGGAGGGGGATTCGGAGCGAAACAGACCGGGGTGGCGGAAATCTATCCGGCCATCGTCACGATGAAGACCGGACGCCCTGCTAAAATGATATATACAAGATATGAGTCCATGATAGCCGCCTCGCCCCGCCATGAAATGGAGGTGACGGTCCGGATGGGTCTGAGTAAAGAGGGAAAAGTCCGGGCTGTGGATATGTATACTCTGTCCAACACGGGAGCTTACGGCGAGCATGGACCAACCACGGTCGGATTGAGCGGCCATAAGGCAATACCGATATACACGCCGGAGGCATTCCGGTTTACCTATGATGTAGTCTACACGAATTACCAGTCCTCCGGGGCATACAGGGGATACGGCGCCACCCAGGGGCTGTTTGCCGTGGAGACGGCTTTAAATGAGGCGGCTGCGCTTCTGGGTATCGATCCGCTGGAAATCAGAAGGAAGAATTTCCTCCGGGAAGGACAGATTATGCCGGCTTATTACAATGAACGGCTGGAGAGCTGCCATGTCAGCCAGTGCATGGAAAAAGCCAGGGCCATGATGGATTGGGATAAAAAGTATCCGTTTAAGGATATGGGAAACGGCAAGGTGCGCGGCGTCGGTGTCGGAATCTCTATGCAGGGCTCCGGAATACCCTGTGTAGATGTGGGTACCGTCACGATACGCCTGAGCGATGAGGGCCACTATAATATGATGATCGGGGCGACCGATATGGGAACCGGCTGTGATACGATTCTTTCCCAGATGGCTGCTGACTGTATGGATTGTGATGTGAAGGATATCGTGGTGTCAGGCGTTGATACCGACGTATCACCCTACGATTCCGGTTCCTATGCATCCAGCACTACCTATGTGACGGGAATGGCCGTTGTGAAGGCATGCAAGGAGCTGCGGGAGAAGATTATCGCACAGGGGGCGGAGCTTTTGGGCATACCGGCAAAAACAGCAGACTTTGACGGCGCCTGTGTTTATGCCGCGAACGAAGATAACGCAAATGATGGGTCAGCAAGTATTTCACTCAAGGATATATCCACAAAACGTATGTGCGGTTCGGGCCTGGCTCTGGAAGCCACGGTTTCCCATTCATCCCCTACCTCTCCGCCTCCGTTCATGTGTGGAATGGCGGAAGTTGAGGTGGATCTCCAAACCGGGAAAATTGAGCTCCTTGAGTATAAAGCGGCCGTTGACTGCGGTACGGTTATCAATCCGAATCTGGCGAGAATCCAGGCGGAGGGCGGCATCGTCCAGGGAATCGGCATGGCGCTTTTTGAGGATATAAATTATACGGATAAGGGAAGACTGAAAGAGAACTCCTTTATGCAGTATAAGATACCGGCCCGAGTGGAGATACCGGATCTGGAGGTGGAATTTGACTCCAGCTACGAGCCAAGCGGTCCGTTCGGCGCGAAGTCGGTGGGTGAGGTCGTTATGAATACGCCGCTTCCGGCCATCGTACAGGCGGTTTATCATGCTACGGGTCTTTGGTTCCGGGAACTTCCCGTTACGCCGGAAAAAGTGATAAGGGGGCTGGGTAAACTGCGATGATACATGTGATACTGCTGGCAGCCGGATATTCCAGCCGCTTCGGCAGCAATAAGCTGCTGCATATAGTTGACGGCACTCCCATGTACCGGCATGCGCTGGAAACTGCAGAGCAGTTCAGGCAGCGTTACTGTTGTGAGCCGGTCAGGCTGATTTTCGTGACGGCTTATGATGATATCGGAAAACAACTCAGGGAGAAGGACGGGTTCTGCCTGTTCGGGGCTGCCAAGGCCGGGAACACGGCAGGCCGGGATCTGGTCGTGATGAACCCGAACAGCGGGCTTGGCATATCCCACTCGATTGCCCTGGGGGTGAAGGCTGCAGGCGCGGACCGGTTTCAGGAAGATGACAGCCTGATGTTCATGGTCTGCGATCAGCCGTGGCTGACGCCGGGCGATCTCTTAAACCTGGCAGCCTGTTTTAAAAGGTCGGGAAAATCAATCGGCTGTATGGCATATGGAGAACAGACGGGAAACCCCGTCCTGTTTTCGGCCGTCTACCGGGAGGAACTGCTTGGGCTCAGGGGAGACACCGGCGGAAAGGCCATTGTCAGGCGGCACCCTAAGGAGGTATGTCTCTGTCCGGTATCAAATCCCAGGGCGCTGGAGGATATGGATGAATTGCAGTAACAGTTCATGCTGTCCGAACTGTTACGAAATGCCGTAACAGTAACGGTAAAAATTGACAATGACATTGACAGGGAAGAAGATGAGTGAGACTGTATGAATCTCTATAAGATAATGCTGGTGGATGATGAGGAAGAGGTAAGAAAGAGTATTATAAATAAGATTGACTGGGCGGATGCCGGATTTGAAGTAATCGGGGATGCGGAGAACGGCAAGGATGCCCTGGAAAAGATTGAACAGAATGAGCCGGATGTGGTTCTGACCGATATTAAGATGCCGTATATGGACGGACTGACAATGGCGGAGACAATCAGGCAGCTGTATCCGTCTGTTAAAATTGTGATTTTCTCCGGGTTTGATGAATTTGAATATGCAAAAAAAGCAATCAAGCTGAATGTAATTGAGTATATCCTGAAGCCGGTGAATGTGGAAGAACTGACGGCCATCCTGAAGAAAATCAAGAAAAATCTGGATGAGGAGATTGAACAGAAGCGTAATGTGAATCTGCTCAGGGAGAGTTATATCAAAAATCTGCCGATTATCAGGGAGCATTTCCTGAATGACCTGATCCACGGCGGAGTACCCCGGGATATTATCCCGGAGAAACTTAAGGAGTATGATATTGATATCGACAATGCCCAGAAATGGGTAACGGCAGCCGTCCATCTGGAACCCGATGAAAATGTGGATAAGGCATTGTCGCTTCATAAAGAGAGGGAGCTGATTCCGATTTCGGTAAGGAATATGATTGAAGAGAAGCTGGATGGACAATTCCGCTTCATCATGTTCCACTCGTCCTTTGAGAGCGTTCTGATCGCGGCCATAGATGAAAACAACACTCAGACGGGGCTGGTCGCGCTCCTGGGCGATATCTGCAAGGAGACGAAGAAAATACTGGAGGTTTCCGTCACAATCGGAGTCGGGGAAGCATGTAATTCCCTGGCCGACATAGGGGGTTCCTTCCATTCCGCCCTGAATGCGCTCGGCTACCGGGCCGTGGCCGGTTCAGGCGGCCTGATTTATATCCGCGATGTGGAGCCGTTCAATCATGGAAAGCTCCAGTTTGACAGCCGGATGGAGTCGGAACTGATTGCAGCCGTAAAATTCGGGCCGGAAGATAAAATACGTTCCGTTGTCGGAGACGTGGTGGGAAAAATGGAGGAGACAAAGGTTCATTACCGTCAGTATCAGGCATATATCCTGGCTGTTATCAACGCCCTGACCCAGCTGTCACAGCAGTATGATCTGAGAATTAATGATATGTTCGGTGTGCAGACCGATTATTTTGAGATCCTTACAAAGGTGGAAAAGACGGAAAATATCAGGCAGTATCTCACCGAAGTCGCTTTCAAGATGAACCGGGCAATGGAGGAAGAGCGGAGTAATACGACAAAGAACGTAATTCAGGAGGCCAGGCAGTATATTCAGGAAAATTTCCGGGATCCCGATTTATCGGTGGAAAAAATCTGCCGTCATCTCCATATGAGCCCGGCCTACTTTTCAACCGTCTTCAAGAAGGAGACAGGACAGGCCTACATCGCCTATCTGACCGACGTGCGCCTGAACCGGGCGGTGGAGCTGCTTATGACGACGGAGGATAAAACTTACATCATTGCAGAAAAGGTGGGATACCCGGAGCAGAATTATTTCAGTTATGTCTTTAAAAAGAAATTCGGGGTATCTCCGACAAAATTCAGGGGAGCCAGATAAATGGAAAAAAAGGATAATAACCAGAGGCGGCCGTTTTTTCTGAATAACAGTATACGCACCACGATTTTTATTTATTTCACGGTGACGGCGCTGGCGGCCGGCCTGCTGATTACATTTTCCCTGTATCAGAGACTTTCCGGGCAGGTTACGGCTATGGTACAGGATGAGAATCAGAGGCTGATCGGCCAGGTGGCCCGTTCGGTGGAATCTTATCTGCGCACAATTATGAAGCTTTCGGATTCCCTTTATTACGGGGCGGTTAAGAATGCGGATCTGTCGTCGGAGTCGGTCGGTTCTGAGCTGACGCTGCTCTATGACAACAATAAGGATAATGTGGACAACATAGCCCTGTTTTCGGAGGACGGCATGCTGGTCGAGGCGGTGCCTGCCGCCAGACTGAAGCCGAATCTGGATGTGACGGGGGAGCCGTGGTTCAGGGATGCCCTGGAAAAAACGGAAAACCAGCACTTTTCGCTTCCTCATGTGCAGTACATTTTTGACAATAATGAGAACCAGTACCGCTGGGTTATCTCACTGTCCCGCGCCGTGGAACTGACAAGCGGCACCTCCACGGCTCAGGGTATCCTTCTGGTGGATATCAGTTACTCAAGCCTGGAACAGCTCTTTGACGGCGTAACAGCCGGAAAGGGCGGCTATGTCTATCTGATCAGCAGTGACGGAGAGCTGCTGTACCATCCGAAGATGCAGTTGATTGATTCAGGAAGAATGCAGGAAAACAATGTGGCGGCGGCAGCCTATAAAGATGGAAACCATATGGAGGAATTTGACGGAAGCAGCCGTTTTGTGACAATCAAATCCATCGGTTATACCGGATGGAAAGTGGTTGGCGTGACGCCTGAGAATGTCGTCACACTCAACACGATCAAAACCCGTCTTTTTATTGTATTTATCATAGCCCTGATTCTTTTTATCCTTGCCCTTATTAACTCCTACATCTCTTCAAGAATTACCAATCCAATCAAGGAACTGGAAAAGTCGGTGGGAATCCTGGAGGAAGGCAATCTGGATGTGCCGGTCTATGCGGGCGGCTCTTACGAGATACAGCATTTGGGTAAATCCATCGGGGATATGGCGGCGCAGATCAGGCTGCTGATGAAGGATATCGTCACGGAGCACGAGGCAAAACGAAAGCAGGAGTTTGATACCCTTCAGTCGCAGATCAATCCCCATTTCCTCTACAATACGCTGGATATTATCGTATGGATGATTGAAAATGAACAGAAGGCGGAGGCAGTTAAAGCTGTAACCGCGCTTGCCAGGTTCTTCCGAATCAGCTTAAGCAAGGGAAAAAGCATCATAACAGTGCGGGATGAGCTGGAGCATGTCAGAAACTACCTGATGATCCAGCATATGAGGTTTAAAAATAAATTCACCTATGAAATTCAGGCGGAGGACGGCGTATTGGAGCTTGCCAGCCTGAAGCTGATGCTGCAGCCGCTTGTGGAAAATGCAATCTATCACGGCATGGAATTCATGGACGGAGACGGTGAAATCCTTTTGAAGGTATGGAAAGAGGAGGGGGATCTCTATTTCAGCGTTATCGACAATGGTCTTGGCATGACGGAGGAACAGGTGGGAAATCTTTTTACCGGAGCCTCCCATGTAGATTCGAAACGCGGTTCGGGTATCGGAGTCAAGAATGTGAATGAGAGGATCAAACTCTATTTTGGGGAGAAATACGGCCTGTCCATCGAATCGGAACCGGATGAGGGCACAACGGTAAAAATACATCTTCCGGTCGTGACCTACAGTGAAGCCGTGGAGAGGGGGATGGTGTGATGGCAAAGCAGGAGAAAATCCTGTGGGGGGTTTTTGCGGGAATACTTGTCTTTTTATATCTCTTATCCTCCACTGATTTGATCATCAAAGAGAAGAAGACGGAAATTTATCCCGTTTCCATTGTAATCGGTGATACGACGGACGACTATTATGTCAATTTCCGCAAAGGTGTTGAACAGGCGGCCGATGATTATAATGTTGACATTAGCTTTATTACTCTTTTTGAAAAGGAAGATGCCGACAGCCAGATGGAGCTTGTAAAGCGCGAGATCGAAGACGGAGCGCTTGCAGTTATCCTGGAGCCGGTCGATCCGGTGGAATGCATGAGCCATATGGACACAGCGGCTCTCGGAAGTCCTGTCATTGTCGCCGGAGAACTGCTCCCGGTGGACAGCGTAAAGGCAGCGGTTTCCATTGATCATTATGAGGCCGGTAAAAAGATGGGCGAGGCAATCGCTGCGGAACATGAACCGGAGCTGCCGGTTTATATATTTACGGATAATCAGGGACACAGCTACAACGGGGAGGTATTTGAGGGGCTTAAATCGGTTTTGGAGGAGAAGGGCTTTGCCATGGCGGTCTATGAGCGGAAATCGCCCGACACATTCCGTAAGGTGATTGAGGAGACGGTGTATCCCGGAAGCGGTACGGCAGTCGTGGCCTGTCTGGATGCATCCAGCACAAGTGAGGCAGCCGATATAATTGGCGGAAGCCCGGTCTACGGGCGGTATATTGCCGGCCTGTATGGTACGGGGACGACGCCGTCCCTCCTGGGCCAGATGGACAAAGGGGTAATCCGCGGAATGATAGTCTCAAATGAGTTCGATGAGGGTTACCTCTGCGTGGAGAAAGCAGTGGAAGCCATCCGGCGCGGCAGCGCAAGGGAACAGATTACGCTTGAAACGTATTATATAGAAAAAACGGATTTAAGGGAAAACAAATTTGAAAAAATTCTGTATCCGATAGACTAGGGGGGGGGGATTTCTATGAAGAAGCGAACGCATATCTGGCTTGCGGCGGCCGCCGCAGTGATTGCCGTGCTGGCCGGGACCATGATTATGAAGAATAACGGCGGGGAAAAGAAGGAGGACAAGAAATCAATCCGCGTCGGCGTGGCGCTGTACCGAGGCGATGATCCTTTTATCAACAACATCCGTTCAAAGCTGGAGGAAAAGGCTAAATCATATGAAAAGGGAACCGGAGTTAAGGTAGTCATGGATGTGGCCGATGCTAAGGGAAACCAGAATACGCAGAACAGCCAGGTGGACCGTTTTCTTTCCCTGGGCTATGACGCCATCTGCGTAAATATGGTGGACCGTTCCGCCGCCTCCTATGTCATCAACAAGGCGATGGATGCAGATATACCCGTGATCTTCTTTAACCGCGAACCGGTGGAAGAAGATATGAAACGCTGGGAGAAGCTCTATTATGTGGGAGAGGATGCCAAGGAGTCTGCGGTACTGCAGGGGAATATACTGGTGGATCTCTACCGGAGCAATCCCGACGGACTCGATTTGGACGGCAACGGAAAGGTGAGCTACGTGCTGTTAGAGGGTGAGAGCAGCCATCAGGATTCACTGATCCGGACGGAGTGGTCGATCCAGACATTGAAGGATGGAGGTGTTCCCCTGGAAAAACTGACAGGCGGAATTGCCAATTGGGACAGAAGCCAGGCCTCGGCTCTGATGGAGCAGTGGATGGAGGAATTTCCGCGGGAAATTGAGCTGGTGATTTGTAATAACGACGAGATGGCTTTGGGCGCCGCTGATGCCCTGGAACGGGGCGGTGATACGAGGCCGGTCAAAATTGTCGGAATAGACGGAACGCCGCAGGGCCTGGAAGGATTAAAGACCGGCAAGTTGTTCGGGACGGTCCAGTGTGACAGCGAAGAATATGCGGACGTAATATTTGAGATAGCCGCCGCCGAGTCACTGGGGCAGAATGTGCAGGATAAGGTGGAGCTCAAGCAGGGGAAATATTATCAGTGCAGTCAGATGGCGCTGACGTCGGACTCAGTAAGATAAGATTTAACTGAGGTTGGGAGGACGCATCCGGAACGGACCATGTCCGGTGTGGTGAGGGGGCTGGCTGAGTCTTCCATCCCTGGTTGAAGGTTGTCGTGAGCAATGTCATTAAGATAAGAAAATATCACTATATTAGAACAGATATGTCCATTAAACATATCTGTTTTTTTATGCAAAAAACACTTGACAAACCAGCCCCAAAATGCGGCGAAGCCCCTTGAATGTACTACATTTTAGGAGGTTACCGCTTATGCGATTTTCGGAAGAAGTAAAAGCTGCTTTATGGGAATTAATTGATGAAATGTCTTTGAATGTATCAGAATTCACGGTGCATCCAGAAAAAGATTTTACCAGAAAGAAAAAGTGGGATTTTCCAACGCTGATGAAATTTACTATTTCTATGGAAAGCCAGTCATTAAAAAATGAACTTCACAAATATTTTGGTTATACTACAGATTGTCCAAGCACAGCATCATTTAACCAAAGAAGAGCTCAGATTCGTGCTGAGGCATTTCAATCTCTTTTTACATCATTTACAGCCAAGTATAGTAAAAATCAAAATCTTTTTAAAGGTTATAGACTTATAGCCTGTGATGGTTCTGATATAAATAT
>OFOU01002073.1_pt1 | contig 10577 bp, 6 predicted proteins | sample 1542061 | NCBI WGS metagenome assembly OFOU01 (sample SAMN04209239, study PRJEB22552) | human gut metagenome | biome: gut; material: feces | host: Homo sapiens | place: USA: Oklahoma
TGGTGATCGATGGAGGTGCGGGCGATGCGGTGCCGACGACCGTCGTAGATCTGACGGGCGGTGAGCCGGAGATTTTGCGGGAAGGTAAAGGTATATTGCGGGAATAAACATATGCTAAAAATAGAAGAAGAATGACAAAATTCAAATTCTGGAACGAGGTCTGCAAGTACGGAGCGATCATCGGACTGGTCATGTCCGTGGCTTTCGTTATAGAGCAGTCCTTGATGTTGTCGGGATGGTTTTCGACGATGGGGCTGGTGTGGATCTTGGCCGCAGTCGTTTATATCGCGCTGCTTTACCGTTTCGCCAAGCGCCGCCGTGAACAGTACGGTCACGAACAGGGATTTCCTTTGAGCCGCGGGCTGGGTTTCATTCTGGCCCTGATTCTGTCGTCGGCCCTGATCAAGGGGGTGGTGGAATACCTCTATCGCAGTGTTTTCATCGGATATTCGGAGTATATCGACCGATATACTTCCGCATTGATCCGGTTCGCCGAGGACGGAAAACTTCCTGCGTCGATGGAGGGCGTATTCGCCGAAATGCTGAAAACCATACAGGAGGCGCCGGAGCCTTCCATTCTGGCTACCGTATGGGCTTCGATCTGGGGCAACCTGATCGTCGGCCTCGTCCTGGGGCTTATTTTGGCCGGTATCCTGGCGCGTGCACCCCGGCCTTTCGGTCCTCAATCCGAAGAGTAGAAGAACGATGGATGCTACGCTCGACATATCGGTCGTCGTTCCGCTTTACAACGAGGAAGAGTCCCTGCCGGAGCTGGTCGAATGGATCGACCGCGTGGCTCGCGGCGAGGGTTTGTCCTACGAGGTGATCCTGGTGGACGACGGTTCCGGCGATGGTTCGTGGCGCGTGATCGAGAGTCTGCACGAGCGGTTTGCGGCGGTGCGGGGGATCAAGTTCGCTCGCAACTACGGCAAATCCGCCGCTCTGTATTGCGGTTTCGCCGAAGCACGCGGCGAGGTGGTTTTCACGATGGACGCCGACTTGCAGGACTCGCCGGACGAGATTCCGGCTCTGCGGCATATGGTCCTCGACGAGGGGTACGATCTGGTGTCGGGCTGGAAAAAGAAGCGTCACGACCCGGCGGGGAAGCGGTGGCCGAGCAAGTTTTTCAACTGGACGGCCCGCATCGTTTCGGGAATCCGACTGCATGATTTCAACTGCGGACTGAAGGCCTACCGCCGCCGGGTGGTCAAGGCGATCGAAGTCTATGGCGAGATGCATCGTTATATTCCGATTCTGGCAAAACAGGCCGGATTCAAGCGGATCGGCGAGAAGGTCGTCGAGCATCGCGTCCGCAAGTACGGTCATTCGAAATTCGGTATGGAGCGGATGGTGAAAGGGTATCTGGATCTCATTACGGTTTCGTTTCTCTCGCGTTTCGGCCGTTCGCCGATGTACTTTTTCGGCAGCCTGGGAACGCTGATGTTCCTTTTCGGCGGCTGTACGACGGCATGGGTGATCGGTGCCAAATTGTATAAACAGTGCCATGACCTGCCTGTGCGGGCCGTAACGGATCAGCCGCTTTTCTACCTTTCGCTGCTGGCCGTCGTGCTCGGCGTGCAGTTGTTCCTGGCGGGATTCCTGGGCGAGTTGATCGACCGGAATGCCGCAGACCGTAATAAATACCTGATCGAAAAAACATTGGATAATCAATAAACCTCGCAGAGCCTGTGATTTTCGGCAGGATTCGAAGAGGTTCGCATAAACAAAATAGAAGTTATATGATTCAACGTATTCAGACTCTGTATCTGTTGCTGGTCGTCGTACTGACGGGATTGGCGCTGTGGCTGCCGCTGGCCGATTTCACCGTCGGGGCGGACACTTGTACACTGACTGCTTTCGGCCTGAAGGATGCCGCCGGTATCACGTTGTTGCCGACGGTGTATCTGGGGGTTGTTCTGGCTGCCACCTGTCTGTTGCCGCTGGTGACGATTTTCCTTTTCAAGCGCCGCCTGGTGCAGATCCGGTTATGTGCCGTCGAGTTGGTGCTCCTCGTCGGTGCCGGAGCGATGATGGGAATCTATTTCTACCTTTGTAACCGTTACTTCGCGGAAAGTGAATTTTACTCTCATACTCTTAAAATTTCGCTCGTTTTCCCGCTGGTCTGCCTGGTTTTCGACTTGCTGGCTTTGCGGGCGATCTTCCGGGACGAAAAGCTGGTGCGGTCGCTCGACCGGATTCGTTGACCGGACGTATTTCTCGGAAAAAAGGCGTGCGGTCAAAACTGCACGCCTTTTGCGCTTATTTTGGCGGAGAGAACACGGTTTGGTGGGTTTTTTGATACGAAATAAAAATCCGTTGTGTTGTTATATTCGATTTAATGGCATTGTAATATGAAAATAGTATTTAACCCATTGGTAAAACAGGAAAAAATAGTATTTTTACAAAAAGTTTAAGAATAAATACTTTGTGTAAAGTATTATAAAACGAAGTTATTTTTAACCTATTTTTATATCACTCTAAAATTTAATTGTTTATGAAAAAGAGTAGCATTTGGAAATTGCTCTTCAGTGCATTGACCGTGTTCGCCGTAGCGGTGTTCGCGGGATGTACCGACGACAATGACGACATGGGTGCTCCCTATCTGAACGTCACGCCGGAGAACCTGACGTTCGATGCGGAGGGACAGCCCGCAGATGAGTACAACGGTACTTTTATCGTTGAAACGAACCGTCCCTGGCGTGCTATCGTCGAGGACGAACAGACTTGGGTGCGCCTTTCGGCTACCGAAGGCGAGGGCGACGCTGCCGTGACCGTTACGGTACCCGCTTCGAACATCGGTCAATCGGCCAAGGTGACTTTCGAGGTTTACAACTCCTACGGCGCATTGATTCAGAAGGATGTCAATGTGCTTCAGGGCGAAGTGGTGCCGCCGACGCTCATCTTCAACGAGACGGCGGGTAACGAAGCCGTTGATGATAAGCCTCTGGTTTCGGCTTACACGGGTTGGAACACCACCGGTGAGGGTGCTTCGAAGGTTTCTTACGAGGGTACGAACACCTCGATTCGTTCTTCCGGCAAGAGCAGCGCGGGTGCTTATGACGGTGCTTCGGGTCCGAACGTGATCTTCTTCGGCTCGGCTCCGGCAACCTTTACGGTTAAAAACATAACGCTCGCCTCCGGCCAGACCAACCTGAAGCTGACTTTCGGCGGACAGTATTACGATCAGGACAATAATGACAACGGTTTCAACAAGGACAACTTCGTGGTTTATCTCAGTGCGAACGGAACGGACTATACTCCGCTGTCTTACGAGGTAAACGACGGTGATCAGGTCGATCCTTACTGGGTATTTGCAACCAAGAACTTTACGCTCAAGAATGCGACTTCGACGCTTTACATCAAGTTCGAGGCGAAAGCATCTTCGAAGTTCCGTCTGGACGATATCACGCTGATGACCGGCAACGGCGGCGAGGAGATCGACTTGGCGGGTGGCGGTGTCGTGCCTCCCGATCCGAGCGGCGATGCGATTTACGAGAACAATTTCGATAAGACGCCTGCCGAGAAGGTCGATAATAAATGGCCGTTCCTGGATCAGACCGACGCATGGCAAAATGCTTCTGGTACGGGTAATTCGACGGTGACCTATACCTCTACGAACGTATCGGTGCGTACTTCCGGCATGCTCAGCGGCGGTTACGACGGTGCTTCGGGTTCGAACAAGATTTTCTTCGGCTCTGCACCTGCGACTTTCGACATCAACAATATTACGATGCCTGCGGGCAAGACCAACTACCGGATCATCTTCGGCGGTGCTTATTCGCAGAAAAACGGCGATACTTACGACAACATTTTCAAACCCGAGTCGTTCCACGTCGCCGTAGGTAACGGAACCGACTGGTCGGGCAACCTGACTTACGAGAAGATCGGCGGCAGCGATACGACCGATCCTTACTGGGTCCAGTTCGCCGTAGATTTCACGCTCAAGGAGGCTGTCAGCCAGCTTTCGATCCGTTTCACGGCAGATCTGGCGTCGGGATTCGCAATCGATGACGTACAACTCGTCGAGGGCAACGGCGGTCAGGAGGTCGATCTCGAAGGCGGTGTGGTTCCGCCCGATCCGGGTGAGGCTACGGCCATTACCATTCCCGAGCTGATCGCGCAGATGACTGATACGGAGGCTCCGGTGGATGCCAATGCAGATCGCTATCTGGACGCTGTGGTGATGAACGACGTGGCCGGTGCCAATTATACCTTCAACAACCTGATCCTCGCTACCGAGAATGCGACGGAGGCCGGTAACGGCATCACGCTCTACGGCAGTCAGGTAGAACCTTCGACACTTGGTCTGAACAAAGGCGACAAGGTGCGTGTAACCCTCTATAAGGGGCTTGCCAAGGTAGAGAATTACAATGGTATGTACGAAGTGACGGGCGCTAAGGAAGCGACTTGGTGCAAGGTCGAGAAGACCGGTACGGTGACTTCGATTCCTACGGCGACGATCGCTGCTGCGGATCTGGCGAAATATCAGGGTATGGCCGTGACGATCGCCAATGCGTCGGTTGCCCAGGCAGGTGTTTGGGCGAGCGCCAGCGCACTCTCTTCGCATACTTTCACTGCCGATGGAGCCAATTTCACCGTATTCTGCAAGAAGAGCGATGAAAAGAACCCGAGCGTGTTCCTCGACGTACCTTTTAAGGCTGGCTCGGGTAATATCTCCGGTCTGGCTGCTGTATATATGAATAATTCCCAGCTCGTTCCGCGCAATCTGGACGACGTGGCCGCTTTCAGCGACAGCTCGACCCCGATGATTACGGGTGTAACTCCGGCCAGCCTCTCCTTCGAGGCTGCGGGCGGCGAGAAGACGCTCACGGTTTCTGTTATCAACCAGGGTGACAACCAACTCTCCGTAAGCGGCCTCACCGCTCCCCTGAGCGCTACGGTCAGCGGCCTGACCGTGACGGTCAAGGCCGATCCGAATACCGGTACGCAGCCCGTTAATCAGACGCTGACAATTACCCTTGCCGGCAGCACCAAGACCGTGCCGGTTACATTGCTCGGTGCCGGCGGCGGAGGAACCGGTGAGGTCGTTGCGTTCTCGATCACGGATATTAAGGCGGATAATGCGGATCTCCCGACCAATGGTTACGGTTCGCAGGTTGTCGCTACGCCCAGTACTTGGGTTAGTTGGACCGTCGGCGGCATCGAGTTCACGGGTGTGAAAATCTGTGAATCGCCCGCTACCAACGGCTCGATCATTCAGATGCAGGGTAATGACTCCGATGCGGCTAAACAGGCGAAGCTGCAAAACGTGACGCCGATCGACGGAATGTCGAAGATCAAGATCGTTTTCCGGTCGTATCCGAATAAGAGTGGCAGCTACTACAACCCGGGATATACGATGACCGTTGCCGGGGCTGCTCAAAATCCTGTGGAAACATACACGGATAAGAGCGGTTACAGAGAGTATGTACATGAGTACGATCTGACCGGTTTGGGTGCGGATTCCTTTGAGCTCGACAATAATAAGGTCGGAGCCTTGTATATCGAATCGTTCGAGATTACCAAATAGTTTTTAATATGCTGGATACCGACTCTTGGAGGGATTATCCCCTCCAAGAGTTTGGTTTCTCGGATAGTTTTTTATAGTTTACCGATGATGTCGATGTTCAGATATTGTGAGAAGGGATGGAAATGGCTGTTCCTGACGATGATTGCGCTCTCTGTTGTAGCTTGCGGCGACGATACGGACGATTTTTCGGGTTCTGCCGTATGGCGGACCTCTTCGACGGTCGGAGCTGCGGAAGGTTCGGCAGCCATACAGATTGCGGGGCCTGTCGGCGCCGGATGGCGTGCCGAAATCAAGGACGGAGGTGCGTGGTGCTCGTTCAGGCTCAACGATCCGACGGTCCTCGTGAAGGAGGGCACCGTACAGAGTTCGAACATCAGCAATATCCTGGACGTTTATTATACGCGGAATACCGGGAGCGGGGAACGTTCGGCGACCATCGAATTCCAATTTTTCGGCGGTGAGCCGCAGGTGCTCGTGCTGACGCAGTTTTCGGCCTCTTCGACCAACGATCCCTACGATGAAGGTCATGCGAAGGCCTGGACCGAATTGCCGGAAAAGCGAGTCGATGAGAATTTCGTTTACGTCAGCCACTTCGCTTCGCTCAATAACCGCACCGTGCGCAACTATTCGTTCTGCTACGACAAAACGCTCCATGTGGCGCATTGGGTGGCTTATCCGCTGCATTCGGTATATAGGGGGTCGATAGACCGTACCGACGATTTTCAGTACGATCCGAAGGTCGATTATCCCTGGCAGCCCAACCTCGTGGCCGGTTCCTATCGGGGCAGTTACGACCGGGGACATCAGCTCCCTTCGGCGGACCGTACGGCTACGCGGGAGTTGAATCTCCAGACGTTTTATGCGACCAATATGACGCCGCAGCTCAACCGGCTCAACCAGGATATGTGGGCCAATCTCGAAGCCAAGGTGCGTGCGCAGATATGCAACGACACGCTTTATGTGGTGACCGGTTGCTATTATGCCAATACCAATACGACGACGACCGACCGTGACGGGAAAGTTTGTCCGGTCCCGACGAATTATTTCAAGGTATTGCTTCGCACGCGCACCGGTACGACCGGTAAACGCATCGCGGATTGTTCGGCCGATGAATTGAAGACGATCGGATTTTGGGTGGATCAGAAGAGCTACGGCGATATTCAGCCGCCTGCGTCCATTTGCATGAGCGTGGCGGAGATTGAAAAGAAGACCGGCTTTACGTTCTTTCCCAATATTCCCGAGTCGGCTGCGGAATCCGTAAAGGCACAAAACTCTCCGAGCCAATGGGGAATCCAAAACTAATTTGACTTATGAAAAAACGACTGATTTTTACAGGACTACTGGCCTTACTGTTCGCAGCCTGCTGTTTCGCGCAGAAACCGTACAAGGTGGTCTTTTACAACTTGGAGAACTTTTTCGATACGATCAACGATCCTGAGGTCAATGACGACGAATTCACACCGGAAGGACCTAAAAAATGGAATTCTGTCAAGTATGCGAAGAAGTTGGGCAATACCGAAAAGGTGCTTTTCGATATTGCCGGTATCGATAAGGATTATCCGATCGTGATCGGCGTATCGGAGGTGGAGAACCGCTCGGTGCTCGAAGATATCATCGCTACGCCGAAGATGGCTCCGGGCAATTACCGGATTTCGCACTACGACTCTCCCGAAGCTCGCGGTGTGGACGTCGCTTTTATGTACCGTCCCGATGTCTTCAAGCTGGAGGGCAGCGCACCGATCCGCACGCAGATTCCTTCGCTTCCGAATTTCAAAACCCGCGATATTTCGACCATGTGGGGGACGATCGACGGCGAACCGTTCTTCTTCATGGTGGCTCACTGGCCTTCGCGTCTGGGCGGCAAGGACGCTTCGGAGTTCAAGCGTATCGCCGTCGGCGAGCAGATGCGTCGAATCGCCGACTCTGTCCTGAAGGTCAATCCTGCGACCAAGATCGTGGCGATGGGCGACTTCAACGACGATCCGACCGATCCGAGCATGTTGGAGGGGCTGAATGCCAAACCCAAGGTCAAGGATCTTCAGCCGGGCGATTTCTTCAGTCCGTTCCACGCCGTGCTGCGTGCCGGTATGGGAACGCTGGCTTACGGCGATGCCTGGAATCTCTTCGACAATATCGTAGTGTCGGAAAACCTGGTCAATGCGAAGCCCGGCGAGTTGCGTCTGGTGCGGGCTCCGGGATCGAAGTACTACGGGAATGTCTTCAAGCGTAACTATATGATCCAGCGGGAGGGGCAGTTCAAAGGCTATCCTTTGCGCACGTACGTCGGAAACAATTTCCAGGGCGGTTACAGCGACCACTTCCCCGTTTATATCTACATCGGTAAATAAATACCTTAACTTGAAAGGATATGAAAATAAAAAGTTTACTAATTTTTGTATTTACCCTGATGTCGCTGACCGCGTTCGCTCAGAGCGGCGGTATCAAGGGTAAGGTCGTTTCCCGCGAGGGACGTGTCGCGGTGGACGGGGTGAAGGTTTCGGTCACTCCCGGTGAAATGACTGCCACGACCGACGGCCGAGGTGGTTTCGTGATCGAGAATGTCGAGCCCGGCGAATATACGTTGCAGTTCGAGGCTCCCGAATTCGAGCCTTTGACGCTCGTGGTGCGCGTGGACAAGATGGTGCGCGACATCAATACGGTGATTCTGGTCCCCGAAGTGCTTTCGACCGTAATGGACGATTCGATCTTCGCAGAGTTCGACACCGAGAGCGGCAACGATGCGCAGTCGCTGCCTTCGTCCCTTTCGGCTTCGAAGGACGTTTTCAACAACATCGCTTCCTACCGGTTCAGCGAGATGCGTTTCAACGTGCGCGGTTACGATTCGCAGTATTCGGACGTTTACTTGAACGGTATTCGCTTCAACGACGCTATGACGGGCTATACGCCCTGGTCGTTGTGGAGCGGTCTGAACGACGCTACGCGCAACCAGGAGATCACCAACGGTTCGGTCATGTCGGATTACGGCGTGGGTAGCATCGGCGGTACGACCAACATCAACGCCCGTGCTTCGCAGGTGCGCCAGGGACTTCGCGTGAGTCTGGTGAACGCCAATTCGATGTATCGCTTCCGTGCCATGGTGACCTATGGTTCGGGTCTGCTGGACAACGGCTGGTCCTATGCGTTGTCGGTATCTACCCGTCAGGGCGGCAACTCCTACGTGGACGGCGTCTATTACAACTCCTACGGATATTTCGCTTCGGCCGAGAAGATTTTCAATTCGCGTCACCGGTTGGGCTTCACGATTATGGGTGCTCCCACCGAGCGCGGTGCGCAGCAGGCTTCCACGCAGGAGGCTTACGATCTGGTCGGCAACAACTATTACAACCCCAACTGGGGCTACCAGGACGGCAAGATGCGTAATGCGCGCGTGCGTAACAGCCACGAGCCGATCGCTATGATCAACTATACGTTCGATCCCAATGAGCATACCCAGTTCAACCTGGCCACTTCGTTCCGTTTCGGTAAGAACGGTTATTCGGCGCTGACGTGGTACGACGGTGCAGACCCCCGTCCCGATTATTACCGCTATATGCCGAGCTACAAGTTGCTGAACGCTACCGACCTGGAGGCCGCTTCGATGGCTGCGGCCAGTCTGGCGGATCAGTGGATGCGCAACGTGGGTAATATCCGCCACTTCGACTGGGACGAAATGTACCAGACCAACATGAATTTCCGCAATGCCGAGGATGAAGCGATATACGGTCCCGGCGCCCGTTCGAACTATATCATCGAGGAGCGCCATACCGACCAGTTGGACTGGAACCTCGCCGCGCAGATCAGCCGAATCTATAAGGATAACTCCCGTCTGACGGCCGGAGCCAACGTCCGCATCAACCGCACGTGGTACTACGACGAGGTGAAGGATCTGCTCGGCGGCGACTATTACGTGGACGTCGATAAATTCGCACAGCGCGACTTCGGCGATCCGATCATGGCGCAGAACGATATGGATTATTATAACCAGTACGGTCATGCAAGAGCCGTCAGAGAGGGCGACAAGTTCAGCTACAACTACAAGGCGCATCTGCGTTCCGGCGGTGTATGGGCTACTTATGCCACCCGTTTCGGCGGTTTCGGCATGAAGTTGGGCGCCGAGCTCGGCGGACTTTCGATGTGGCGCGAAGGTCTTTGGCGCAAGGGTCTCTTCCCGGATAATTCGAAGGGCAAATCGGAGAAACTCGAATATTTCGTATATAAGGCCAAAGGTAATTTCGACTATGTCATCAATGCCAACCATACTTTCGAACTCAACGCCGTGGCGATGCAGAATGCTCCTGCGTTCCAGTCGGCCTTCGTTTCGCCCCGTACGCGTAATTCGGTAACTCCGGGGCTTACGACGGAGAAGGTTTACGGCATCGACGCTTCGTACAACCTGCGTTACGGCGATTATAAACTCCGTGTTTCCGGTTATTATACGAAGGTGAACGACCGTTCGAAGGTGATCTCCTTCTACGATGACGTGCTGAAGACCTATACCAATTTCGCCTTGAGCGGTATCGACGAGCAGTATTTCGGTCTGGAAGTCGCCGCTTCGATTCCGATCTACAACGGTTTGTCTTTGAACGGTGCGATCAGTTGGGGTCAGTACACTTACACGTCGAATCCCAATTACGTGCAGATTGCCGACAACAGCGCCGAGCCGCTGAACTCCGGTACGGTCTATTGGAAGGATATGCGCGTGGAGAGCACTCCGCAGACGGCTATGAATATCGGTTTGTCGTACCGCGGTCCTCATAACATCTACGCATCGATCGATCTGAACTATTACAACAATATGTATCTGTCGATGAACCCGCTTTACCGTACGGACGAGGTGTTGTTGCCTACGATGACGGACGAACAGATCCGGGAGCTGCGCAGTCAGGAGAAGTTCGATTCGGCCTACACCTTGAGTGCGAGCATCGGTAAGAATTTCTACATTCAGCGTCGTTATACGCTCGGCTTCAGTTTGCAGGTGAATAACATCCTGAACAACCAAAATATCAAGACCGGCGGTTATGAGCAGATGCGTGTGCAGGGCATTAAG
>OFOU01002076.1_pt1 | contig 10568 bp, 4 predicted proteins | sample 1542061 | NCBI WGS metagenome assembly OFOU01 (sample SAMN04209239, study PRJEB22552) | human gut metagenome | biome: gut; material: feces | host: Homo sapiens | place: USA: Oklahoma
GCCACAAGGAGGTCATCATCCAGGACCTGCCTGGCATCTACTCCCTGTCCCCCTATACGCTGGAGGAGGTGGTGGCCCGCAACTACCTGGTCAATGAGAAGCCGGACGCCATCCTCAACATCGTGGACGGCACCAACATCGAGCGCAACCTGTACCTGACCACCCAGCTCATCGAGCTGGGCCTGCCCGTGGTAGTGGCGGTCAACATGATAGATCTGGTGCGGAAGAACGGCGACAAGATCGACACGGACAAGCTCTCCAAGAAGCTCGGCTGCCCGGTTATGATGATCTCGGCTCTTAAGAACAAGGGCATCAAGGAGCTGTTCGAGCAGGTCAAAAAGTCCGCTGCTTCCAAGGGGCAGGTGCCGGAGCACAAGTTCGACTCCTCCATCGAGGACGTTCTGACGCACATCGAGAACAACCTTCCGGCGAGCGTTCCCGTTAACAAGCGTCGCTATTACGCCGTCAAGCTGTTTGAGCGTGACGCAGACGCCTGCAAACTCATCAACCTCACCAAGGAGAAGGCTGCTCGCGTGGAGCAACTGGTCGCCCAGTGCGAGCAGGATTGCGATGACGACGCCGAGTCCATCATCACCGGTGAGCGCTATGGCGTCATCGCGCACATCATCGATGAGTGCCTCACCAAGGCCCCGGCCAAGATGAGCACTTCCGAGAAGATCGACCGTGTGGTTACCAACCGTATCCTGGGCCTGCCGATCTTTGTGGTCATCATGTTCTGCGTGTACTACATCGCCGTTTCCACCCTGGGCGGAACGGTGACCGACTTCACCAACGATCAGCTCTTTGGCACTGACGGTTGGTATGTGCTCGGTCAGGGCCGCGATGCTTACGATGAGGCTGTCGAGGCCGCGGGTGACGACGCCGACTCGGTCGACCCGGCACAGTACGGCCCCTATGTCCCGGGTATCACCACCATGGTGCACGACGCCCTCGTGGCGGGCGGCACCGAGGACGGCGGCCTGGTCGATTCGCTGGTCTGCGACGGTATCGTTGGTGGTCTGGGCGCCATCTTCGGCTTTGTGCCGCAGATGTTCCTGCTGTTCGTCATGCTGTCCTTCCTGGAGGACTGCGGCTACATGGCCCGCGTCGCCTTCATCATGGACCGCGTGTTCCGCCGCTTTGGCCTGTCCGGTAAGTCCTTCATTCCTATGCTCGTGTCCTCGGGCTGCGGCGTCCCCGGCGTCATGGCTACCAAGACCATCGAGAACGAGAAGGACCGCCGCATGACGGTCATGACCACCACGTTCATTCCCTGTGGCGCCAAGCTGCCGATCATCGCCCTGCTCATGGGTTCCATCATCGGCGATTCTTCCACCACCGCCGCGTGGATCAGCCCGCTCTTCTACTTCCTGGGTGTCTTTGCCGTCATTGCTTCGGGCCTCATGCTCAAGAAGACCAAGCTCTTCGCCGGTCGCCCGACGCCGTTTGTTATGGAGCTTCCTGCCTACCACTTCCCGGCGATTCGCTCTTGGGCGTTGCATGTGTGGGAGCGCTGCTTGGCCTTTATCAAGAAGGCCGGCACGGTCATCTTCGCGTCCACTGTCGTGGTTTGGTTCCTGTCCAACTTTGGTAGCTACAACGGTTCCTTTGGCTTCCTGCCTGCGATGGACGGCATCCCCGAGGAGTTCATGGACTACTCCGTGCTTGCCATGCTGGGCAACCTGGTCGCTTGGATCTTCGCCCCGCTCGGCTTTAGCACCTGGCAGGCCACCGCGCTGACTGTCTCTGGCCTCGTCGCCAAGGAGAACGTCGTCGCCACCGCCGGCTCGCTGCTGTCCGTCGCCGACGCGGGCGAGACCGACCCGAGCCTGTGGACCGCGTTTGCTGGCATGTTCCCCACCATGGGCGCTTGCGTTGCCTTCGGCGCCTTCAACCTGCTGTGCGCTCCGTGCTTTGCCGCCATTGGCACCATCCGCAACCAGATGGATTCCGGCAAGTGGACTGCGATCGCCATCGGCTACGAGTGCGCCTTTGCCTGGGTGATCGGCCTGTTCATCAACCAGTTCTACAACCTGCTTGTTCTTGGGCAGTTTGGTATCTGGACGATTGTGGCCATCGTGCTGCTAGTTGCGATGCTCTTCCAGATCTTCCGTCCCATGCCCAAGCATGTCTGGACCGACGAGGACGAGACCAACACTGCCTCCGCCGCAGTTTCCGCGTAAGTCCGAATAAGGATTAGCCCCTTTCCACGAGCCCGGGTGTCCCAGCGACACTCGGGCTTTTTGGTAGGGGAGATGTGGCGTTTCCGCAGATAAAACCGACCAAAATAAACCTGTCCCTTTTTGGTAGGTGGAGAATGGGGTAAAGTAAGTGATGGTTAACTAGAGGAGGCTTGCTATGGCACCTATCGATATTGTTGTACTGGCTGTTATCGGTATTGCGTTTGTCGCCGTGTGCGTGCGCATCTACCGCAAGGGCACCTGCGCCGACTGCGCTCAGGGTGGCGTTTGCACGGGGCATTGCTCCAACAAAAAGACGTGCGCCGCACTTAAGGGCGTGGACAAAATCGCCGAAGACTTGGGCCGCGGAATCAAGTAAGGCCCAGACATCTAAGCGCCTCGCGAGCATCCGTTCGCGGGGCGCTTTGCGCATTTGAGGGAGAGCGCGGCGAGTCGAAGAGTATTTTGGGGTCTCGTTAAATCAGTTGCGGTGAAATACGGACTGTTTTGGCTGTCAAAAGCCTCATCTACTCCGTATTCCACCGCAACTTTTTTTGTGAGGCGGGCTAGAGACGCTGCATGCGGTACCCGACACCCATGTGCGTCTGAATCATCTTGGGGTGAGAGGGGTCTGCCTCGATCTTCTTGCGCAGGGTGCGCATGAACACGCGCAGGCTCGCCAGATCGCTGTCCCAGCTCGTGCCCCATATCTCGCGGGTGATGAAGGTGTGGGTGAGCACCTTGTCGACGTTTTTCGCCAGAAGGACGAGCAATTTGTACTCGGTTGGGGTGAGCGAGAGCTCGCGCCCGTCTTTCGTCGCGTATCCTGCGGCGTAGTCGATATGCAGCGGACCGTTGTCGAACGTGCTCGCTTCTGTCGACTCGCTCGACGCCATCGAGGAGCGCCTCAAATTCGCACGGACGCGCGCGAGCAACTCATCCACAGAAAAGGGCTTGGTGAGGTAGTCGTCTGCCCCTGCGTCAAGTGCTGCAATCTTGTCGGAATCTTCGGTGCGCGCCGAAATGACGATAATGGGGACTGCCGACCAGCTTCGGATTTTCGTGATGACCTCGATGCCGTCAATGTCGGGAAGGCCGAGGTCGAGCATGATGAGGCTGGGGCCGTGCGACACCGCATCCATGATGGCGGCCTGGCCGTTGCAAACCTTGCTCACGACATAGCCGTGGAGGTCAAGCGCGGTCGAAACGAGGTTTTGAACGGTCAGGTCATCTTCGACCAGGAGGATGCGTGGCTTAGCGGCATTATTCATGAATCTCGATCTCCTCGGCGGGCAGGGTAAAACGGAAGACGGCCCCATGGGGGTGGTTGTCGCGAACTTCGATGACGCCGCCATGCGCCTCCACGATGGAGCGGCAGAGCGACAGCCCAAGGCCGATGCTTCGACGCGAATCCACGGGCCGCGTATTGCTTGAGGTGAAGAAGCGCTCAAAGATATGAGGCTTGTCGCAGTCTGCTACACCCGGCCCATCGTCTGCGACGTCCACCACGATGAACTCACCCTCGCGACGTGCGCTGATGGTGACAGTCGAGTCCTCGGGCGTGTATTTGAAGGCGTTCATGATGAGATTCGTAAGCACCTGCATGATGAGATGGACGTCGATGCGTACCAGCAGGATGTCGTCAGTGTGCTCGATGGTGACGGCACGTCCATGCGATGCTTGGGCGACATGGCTGAGGGCGGCCTCGATGACCTCGTCGATGAGCTCGGATGTTAAGTTGAGGCGAATGGTGCCGTCCTCGACGCGTGTGATGGCGAGGAGGTTCTCCACGGTATCGATAAGCCAGAGGGAGTCGTCGTAGATGGCATCGGCAAGATCGCAGCGTTGTTCGAGGCTGAGCTTCTCGTCGCTCTTCCGAAGGATTGCCGCAGATCCGGATATAGCCGTGAGGGGTGTCCTCAAATCGTGGCCGATGGAGCGCAAAAGGTTGGCGCGCAGCTGCTCGTTTTTCGCCAAGACCGCAGCCTCTTCGCGCTCTTGCGCCGCCCGGTCGCTTTCGAGCGCCAAGGCGCATTCACCTACGATAGATAGGACGATCGAATGCTCGAAGGCTTCGATCTCGCGCCCCTCCAGGGCGATGCCGATGACACCGAATACCTTGTCGCCGGTGCGAACCGCGAGGTAGAGACAGCGCGCCTCAGGCAGGGTCCGCGTGCTTGCGCCCGCGCGCTTGTTGTTGGTGTAGGTCCAGGTTGCAACGGCGCGCTCGTAGTCGGTGAGCAGCGACGCGGATCGGTTTTCGGTGCCAGCGGACTCATAGAGCGCCTTGCCGAGCGTGCCGTGTTCGGCGGGGTAGAAGACCACGTCGAGTTTTAGCAGTTTGACGAGTTGGTTCATGGCGACGCGGGCGCACTCCTCCGCGCTATGGGCTTGCTGCAAGAGCTGGTTCGTTTCGAGGAGTACGCGCGTTTTGAATGCGTTCTCGGCGGATGTACGGGCGTTGTCGGCGATGCGCGCAGTTAACTCGCCGGCGACCATAGCGGTGGCGAACATGATGCCGAACGTGACCAGATAGCTTCGGTCGTAGCTGGCGAGCGAAAACAGAGGCGTGACGAAACAGAAGTTGTAAAGCACTACAGAGAGCACGCTCGATACGATCGTGCAGATACGCCCCGTCGTGGTGACGGCGGTCAGCAGGGCCGTGAGGATATAGAGGGATATGATGCTGGAATCGGCAAATCCCAGATGGCGGAAAGCCGTGCCGATCGCCGTGGCGGCAAGAGAGAGAGCCAGCGTGCGAAGCACGTTTCGGCTGCTGGGCGGCTGCAGGGCGAGCGCATGGCGGCGTCCTTTGGGTCGGGAGGGCGGAGTCGACTGTTCTGGAATGATGTAAATGTCGAGGTTCGGGGCGAATGTTATGAGCTGTTCTACGAGAGATTTGCGGCCGAAGAGGGCCTGACGGACGCTGCTGCGCTCGCCCGTGCGCCCCATGACGATCTTCGAAATACCCGACAGGCGCGCGAACTCGGAGATCTGAAACGCGATGTCGTCGCCATAGACGGTTTCCATATGTGCTCCGAGCTGCTCGGCTAGGGCGATATTGGCTGCAAGCTTGGCGCGCTCATCATCGCTCATGGCTTGCGTGCGCGGGCTCTCTACGAACAGGGCGACGAGCTCGCTGCGAAACGCTTTCGCCATGCGTGCGGCGGCACGGACGATGCGGGGATTGGTCGGCGCCGGGGAGACACAGACTAAGATACGCTCCCTGGTGTAGTAGTCACGGTTTCCCAGCACGCGTGCGGCATCTGTGAGGTGGCCGGTGCGATCGGCGCAGCGGCGCAGCGCGATTTCTCGGAGTGCGGTGAGGTTCTCGACGGTAAAAAAATGCTGTTGCGCTCGGTCGGCTTGTGCGGGACGGTAGACGAGGCCGGCGCGAAGGCGCTCAAGTAGGTCTTCGGGCTCTATGTCGACGAGCTCGACCTGGTCGGCATCATCGAAGATACGGTCGGGGATTCGTTCGCTCACGACAACGCCGGTGATGGATGCAACCATGTCGTTTAGGCTCTCGATGTGCTGAACGTTCACGGTCGTATAGACGTCGATTCCCGCATGTAGAAGTTCCTCGACGTCTTGATAGCGTTTGTCGTGGCGAGACCCCGGCGCATTCGTATGGGCAAGCTCGTCGACAAGGATGAGCTGAGGGGCGCGTTCGATAGCCGTATCTAGATCGAACTCGCTGAGCGCAATGCCGTTGTGCTCGATGAGTTTACAGGGCACGTTCTCAAGCCCTTGTGCAAGATGGGCAGTTGCCGGACGTTCGTGCGGCTCGATGTATCCCGCGACGACGTCGACACCTCGCCGCTTGGCGGCGTGGGCGGCTTGAAGCATCGCATAGGTTTTGCCTACGCCGGCAGCGTAGCCAAAGAAAATCTTGAGGTGTCCCCGGCTGGTTCGAGCGTCATCGGCGGCCTCGTCTTTCTCAATTGCCTTGAGGATGAGGTCTGGGTTGACGCGAGTGTCCGATGCGTCGCGCTGCATAGCGTAGCCTTTCTGAAACGTTGTCCATGCGTGCATACGCGGTGAGGACGCCACTGTATGCTCGCGAGGTCGAGTATAGGCGCACTGCAGCCGCAATAGTGCTTTCTACCTGCATCTTTACGGCATCTTAAGGACGTGAGCCCCGGCCCTCACGCCTCTTTAATCCCTAGAAGCGTTTACTGTCCCCAGACGCTTGCGAGAGCAGGCGTCCGAGACATCGGACCGCGCGTGAAAGGGGCGGTAAATGGACATCCTCATTCCCATCATCGGAGTCGTCTGCATTGGACTCCTTATCTATTACATCTACATTCTGATGAGGAGTGATTCGTAAACTATGGACGCTGCGATTCAGTACATCTTGTACTTTGCCGTGCTCGTCGTCCTGGCCGTTCCGCTCGGTCGGTTCATGGCCCATATCATGGATGGTGAGCATACGTTCCTGTCGCCTGTGATTGCTCCTGTGGAGCGTGGCGTCTATCGTCTGCTTCGCATCGACGCGGCAGAGCAGATGGGGTGTAGGCGCTATCTGGCGAGCGTGCTGGTCTTTTCGGGGATCGGCCTCGTGGCTCTTGTGGCACTCCAGGCGTTTCAGTCCTTCTTGCCAGGCAATCCCCAGCACCTGCCGGGTGTGTCATGGGACCTGTCGTTCAATACGGCTGCTTCCTTCATAACCAACACCAACTGGCAGTCCTACTCCGGTGAGACCACCCTGTCCTACCTTGTGCAGTTCATGGGTCTCACCGTGCAGAACTTCGTTTCCGCCGGCACCGGTATCGCGGTCATGTTCGCGCTGATCCGCGGCTTCCGTCAGGTCAAGGAGCAGGGTCTGGGTTCCTTCTGGGTCGACCTCACCCGCACCGTCCTGTATGTGCTCATCCCGCTGAACCTCGTGTTCGGCATCTGCCTGGCTGCCGGTGGCGTCATCTCCAACTTCCAGCCGGCTCAGAAGGCTGAGCTCGTAGAGCCCGTCGCTGTCCAGCCTAATGCAGACGGCGGCTGGAGCGTCATCGACGGCGCCGAGATCGAGGGCGACACGGTCAAGGTCGACGGCAAGGTTGTCGAGGGCGCGCGCGTGGTCACCGAGCAGTTCCTGCCCCAGGGTCCCGCGGCTCCTCAGGTCGCCATCAAGCAGTCCGGCACCAACGGCGGAGGCTTCTTCGGAGTGAACTCCGCTCATCCGTATGAGAACCCCAGTGCCTTCACCAACATCATCGAGATGACCAGCCTGCTGCTGATCCCGGCCGCCTGTTGCTTCACCTTCGGTATCGGCGTCAAAAACACCAAGCAGGGCAAGGCCATCTTTGCCGCCATGTTCATCCTGCTGGTGATCTTCGCCGGCATCATCGCCCTCAACGAGCATGCGGGCACCCCGCAGCTGGCAGATGGCGGCGCGGTCAACATCGAGATGACCGATGGCCAGGCTGGCGGCAACATGGAGGGCAAGGAGAGCCGCTTCGGTATCGCCTCCTCTTCCACCTGGTCCGCTTTCACGACGGCTGCTTCCAACGGCTCGGTTAACTCCATGCACGACTCCTACACCCCGCTGGGCGGTTTTGTCCAGATGCTCCAGATGGCTCTGGGCGAGGTCGTCTTCGGCGGCGTGGGCTGCGGCCTGTACGGCATGATCGGCTTCGCCATCCTCACGGTGTTCATCGCCGGCCTCATGGTCGGACGCACGCCTGAGTTCCTGGGCAAGAAGATCGAGCCGGGCGAGATGCGCTGGGCAGTTGTCCTGTGCCTGGCAACTCCGTTTGCCATTCTGGTGTGTTCGGCCATCGCCTGCATGGTGCCCGGTCTTGCCGACCAGCTCAACAATGGTGGCGCGCACGGCTTCTCCGAGGTGCTGTATGCCTTCACCTCATGCGGCGGCAACAACGGCTCGGCGTTTGCAGGCATGAACTGCAACATTCCCTGGATCAACGTCATGCTCGGCCTCGAGATGCTGTTCGCCCGCTTCATGCCCATCATCGGTACGCTGGCTATCGCCGGCTCGCTGGCCAAGAAAGGTAAGGTCGCCGAGAGCGCCGGTACCCTGTCTACCACCAACGGCATGTTCGTATTCCTGCTCGTGTTCATCGTTCTGCTGATCGGTGCCCTGAGCTTCTTCCCGGCCCTGGCGCTTGGCCCCGTTGCCGAGTTCTTCCAGATGATTGCGTAAAGGAGGGCGCAGATTTATGGCTATGCAAAAAGACATGATGGGCCGCGCGGTCCGCGACTCGTTTGCCAAGTTGGATCCTCGCGTCCAGATTCAAAACCCGGTCATGTTCCTGGTGTGGCTTTCCGCCGGCATGACCTCCGTCCTGGCCGTCGCTTCCATCTTCGGTGTGCAGGACGCGGGTGTGCCCACCTACTATGTGGTCGCCATCGCGGTCATCCTGTGGCTCACAGACCTGTTCTCGAACTTCGCCGAGGCGCTTGCCGAGGGCCGCGGTAAGGCTCAGGCCGATTCCCTGCGTGCGGCCAAGAAGGATGTCGAGGCCCATCGCATCGAGTCCGTTGAGGACAAGGAGCACTTCACCGTCGTTCCCGGCACCGAGCTCACGCGCGGCGACCTGGTGATCGTACGCGCCGGCGAGCAGATTCCCGGCGATGGCGACGTCATCGAGGGCGCTGCCTCCGTTGACGAGTCCGCCATCACCGGCGAGTCCGCCCCCGTGGTCCGCGAGGCCGGCGGCGACCGCTCTGCCGTTACCGGCGGTACCACGGTGCTATCCGACTGGATCATCGTCAAGATCTCCAGCGAGCCTGGCCAGAGCTTCCTGGATAAGATGATCGCCATGGTCGAGGGCGCCGCCCGCAAGAAGACCCCCAACGAGGTCGCGCTCGAGATCTTTCTGGTTGCTCTGTCCGTCATCTTCATCCTCGTGACGCTCGCACTGTACTGCTACTCGAGTTTCTCTGCAGGGATCAACGGTATGGCGAACCCCACCGCTGTGACCACGCTCGTTGCCTTGCTCGTCTGTCTGGCGCCCACCACCATTGGTGCGCTGCTGTCCGCCATTGGCATCGCTGGTATGGACCGTGTGACTCGTTTCAACGTCATCGCTATGTCCGGTAAGGCAGTTGAAGCCTGCGGCGACGTAGACACGATGATTCTGGATAAGACTGGTACGATCACCTATGGCAACCGTCTGGCTGCTGACTTCTTCCCGGTGGGCGGCGCCAACCGCAGCGATCTGGTTCGTTGTGCAGCTTTGACCAGCTTGCATGACACAACGCCGGAAGGAAAATCGACTCTGGAACTTGCCCGCCGGATGGGGGACAATAGCGTGGAAGAGGAAGGTTCTACGTTCATTGAATTTACTGCACAGACTCGTATGAGTGGCGTGGATCTTCCCAACGGAACAAAGATCCGCAAAGGTGCGGCAGAAGCGATTGAAGAGTATGTAAAAGCCCAAGGGGGCAAAATCCCGGCAGATCTTCATGAGCAGGTCAACAAGATTTCCAGTTTGGGCGGTACGCCTTTGACGGTGTGTGAAAATGATCGTATCCTGGGCGTGATCTACCTCAAGGATACTGTAAAGCCCGGTATGGTAGAGCGTTTTGAACGCCTGCGTGCCATTGGTATTAAGACCATTATGTGTACGGGCGATAACCCATTGACAGCAGCCACCATTGCAAAAGAGGCTGGCGTAGATGGTTTTATTGCAGAGTGCAAGCCAGAAGATAAGATCGATGTGATTAAGAAGGAACAGGCAGAGGGCAAGATTGTGGCTATGACCGGTGACGGTACGAACGATGCCCCGGCTCTGGCACAGGCAAATGTGGGCCTGGCAATGAACAGTGGTACAACTGCTGCAAAGGAAGCGGCAAACATGGTCGATTTGGACTCTGACCCGACGAAGATCCTCGAGGTTGTCGAAATTGGCAAGCAGCTCTTGATTACCCGCGGTAGCCTGACGACCTTCTCTATTGCAAACGACATTGCAAAATATTTTGCAATTATCCCGGCAATGTTCATGCTTGCCATCCCGCAAATGAATGTCCTGAATATCATGGATCTGGCAACACCCTACAGTGCAATTTTGTCGGCTTTGATTTTTAACGCAATCATTATTCCTTGCCTCATTCCTCTTGCCATGAAGGGTGTCAAATACCGCCCGATTTCATCTGGAAAGCTGTTGGCAAGAAATATGATGATCTACGGCGTAGGCGGTGTGATTACTCCGTTCATTGGCATCAAGATTATCGATATGCTCATCCATCCGCTGCTTACCCTCATTGGACTGTAAGGAGGACGTTACGATATGAAAGACTCTGTAAAAGATTTTCTACACGGTACCAAGCAGGCTGTTCTTGTGACGATCGTCCTGTTACTGCTTTGCGGATTTTTGTTCCCGGTGGTTCTGTCCGGTCTTTCTTCGGTATTCTTCCCACATCAGGCGGGCG
>OFOU01002079.1_pt1 | contig 10550 bp, 10 predicted proteins | sample 1542061 | NCBI WGS metagenome assembly OFOU01 (sample SAMN04209239, study PRJEB22552) | human gut metagenome | biome: gut; material: feces | host: Homo sapiens | place: USA: Oklahoma
TTTTTAATAATTTTTTATTTTTTTGAATTTTAAAATCTATACTTTCCTAATTAATAAAAAATGCTGAGGAGAAAAAATTCTTTTCAGCATTTTTCATACATATATATTATTTTTCTAATATATTATTATCAAGTTCCCAATTATAGATAAATCCCTCTTTAGATAACATATCCTCTAGTTTAGCACAATAATTCTCTAAACTTATTATATCATTTATTGCACTATCCTTTTGCCCTAGAGAGTGAGCAATATCATTTCTAACCCTTCTACTGTGATCAAAAATCTTATAATACTCTATTATCTTTTTATTTTCATTATCTTTTTTAAAGTTTGGTCTTGAAACTCTAGGCTCTAATTTAAAGAACCATTTTCTAGCATAATCTAGTAATTCCTCTTCACTTTTATTAGGATAAAACTCCCTTAATTCATCTGCTACATACCCTTTTATTGCCTCATTAATATTGATATATGCCATAGCATATCTACTTTGTTTATAGTGCCATTTAGCCAATCTCACTTGAAGAATAAAATCTTTTTTTACTCCATCAAACTCTTTTACAAACTCTCTTACAATTTGAGGTATAAGCAATTTACCTGGTCCTTTCATCTCATCAATTTCAGGCAATAATTTTTTTAGAGAGTTTAAATTTTGCTTTAAAGTTCCAATATAATTAAGGTTCATAGCATGAGAGAAAGTTTTCAGTTTTTTTCTCAACTCTTCATTTTCAATATTATCTAATAAAAGATAACTATTTCCATAATTTTTAAAAGATTGAGCTCCTTTAATCCATTTTAAAAGTTTATAGAAAGCATTTAAATCAATAATTGGAGTGATATTGCTAGTTCTATCAGCTATTTCAAACATTCCATAAGAGATCATCTTTATCTCAATATTTTTATCCATAAGATCTGTTATAAAATTCATAACTAAAAACATCCACATAGCATTGGATCTAAAAGAGTGAGTAATATCAATATATACCTCATCTCCATCTTTAAGAGTGTCTTGTAAGTTTAAAATAATATTAAAGTTATCAAATATCTGCTCACTATCCACCCCATATTTTGTAACTCTTCCCTCTATCTTTCCATTACCATTAAATATATTATTGAACTTCTCTATTTTTAATTGAGAGATATCCATATCTTTATTAGCTTCAACTATTGTTTCAAATAGGCTCATAGCATACTCTTCATCATAATCTATATTGTATTTTTTACAATAATACTCATAAAGATTATCCCACATTGAACCTACTGTTCCTATAAAAATTGTTTTATCAATTTTGAAATGCTCTTCTATAACTGAGGCGATGAAACTTCTATTTTCATAGACTTTTCCTTCTAAAGAGTAGTTGGTTTCTCTATACTTTCCATCTCTTTTTTCTCCCCCACCTATACCTGCTATTAAAATTTTAGCCATAGTTATCCCCTTTCAAATTATTTTTTCTTTGAGTAATCTAATATTCTTGGAAGAACAGCATCTTTATTTTTCGTAAACCATTTTAATGTAGTATAACCTCTTTTATCATCTAGAGCTTCTGGGAATGGAGATTTAGAAAAATCTAAACTATTTTCCTTTGACAATATAGCTTGTAACTCTTTTATCTCTTTTCTATCATTAAGAATATACTGTTGTTTAGCTATATCTATATACTTCTCTTTATTACCTTTTTCATATGAAATAGTGAAATCACTATATCTATTTTGAGATTTTAATAAAAACTCTTTTATCTCTATCTTACTACTTCCAAAACCAAAGGCTTTAGCTTTTCCAAATTTATGTAATATTCCATCTTCTAACTCTAAAGAATAGATTAATACTCCTAACTCCTCTTCAGTTAAATTTTTAAACTCCACTTCAAATTCAAAAACATTATTTGGTTTTAAAAAGCTTAAACTTGAATTATATCTAGCTTTTTCCTCTGTTGTTATTGATTTTAAATAACTTTTATAGTTTTCTCCAGCTTTGATTTTATCACTATGATGCCAATAGAACTTTCTTCCTCTAATCTTAGCTCCATTATTATCATAATTATCTCCATTTAAATAGAATCTAGCTAATGATGGGTGTGGCTCTCCAAGAGGTTTCATTGTAATTACTTCACTTAATTTCTCTTTTTTCTCACTGCATTTAGCATCAGATATAAATACTCTTCCCATATATGAAGTCATATCATTAGATTTTTTCTCTTCATTTGAATTTCCTGTTGTTCCAAATAATCTACAAGCAAAACATAGATTATCTAAAGAGCTACAAGGTTGAAACTCCTTTGGAATTAAAGAGTAAGGACTATATTTATATCTCAATCTAGGTATCTCCGAAAAAGCTAAATTAATAGCATTTTCACCCTCTACTTGAAAAATGATAGGATCATTTATTTGAATCTCTTTTCTATCTATCTTTTTCTCTTTCTTACTTTCTTCCTTATCTCTTTCATTTCTTTGAGTTATTAAATATTTCAAATCTTCATATTCAGTTAAAGGAAACAAAAAATTTCTACCCTTTCCCTTTTCAACAAAATCTTTTTTTACTAATATCTTTTCATATTTTTTATTTCCAATACTTGCTGAAACCCAAAGAATAGCATCTTCAGTTCCATCTTGAGTAACTTTATTAAAAGTATAAAAATCATTTATAGCATCTGGATCTTTTTCTCCTTTTTTATAAGTTTTTCTTCCTGGTTTATCTATATGTCTTGCAATAGATTTATTAACTTTTATAGGATAAAATCCCGGAAGCCTATTTTTATCATCTATAGCCTCTTTATGTATTTTTATCTTTACAGACTCAACTATTAAACCTGCTTCTCCTGTTTTTTCATTTGGAAGTCTTTTAATTAATCCAAAAATATTTGTTCTTCCTCCTGCTTTTTCTCTCTTTTCTAGTCTATCAGTTTCAACATTTTTTATACAGCTATTAGTTACAACTTCAATTATATTTCTTATCTCACCTTTTAAAGAACTAGCTTGTATAATATAGTTTCCGTTATCTTTTAAAATCATCTCTGTTTTATGATCATTACCTGTACTTACTCCACTTCCCATAAATAGAGGTGTTATATTAGTAAGAGAGCATTTTAATTTTCCACTTAAATTCCCCCTATTCTCTCCATTTTTTACAGTTTTTCTATTTATCTTTTCAGCATCCCCTAAAGAAACAAAGTTATATGGATAGGTAAATAATTTATTTACTTTTGATCCTGTATTTCCATTATTTTTATTATCTACTCTTCTATTATTAGTTGTTCTATTGTTTTCTTTTTCAATAGAACTAATTTTTCTTATAAAATTAAAGTTTTTACCTTTCATTTCATAAGATATTTCATCTCCTACTTCAAAAGGTTTTTGAGTAAATATCTTCTTTCCAACTTCTATTTTTTCCTCTATTTTTCCACCTTTATTTAAAGTTATTGTTTTTTCTGCTTCATTCATATCAATAACTAATCCTTTATTAGCCATTATCTCTCACCTCCAACTATATCAATATATTGGAAAGTCTCTATCCCATTCTTTTTCCCAAATCTAACTTTTAATCTCTTTCCATCGTTTAGATAATAGTATTTAATCTCCTCATCTGTAATATCACTTTTTCTGATTTCACTATATCTAATCTCTCCATCTCCAAAATTAAAAGCAGTTATCATAAAGTTATCATTAAAAATATACAACTTATAGAAATTTGTATCCAGAGTTTCTAACTCTCCTCTATATATTTTTCCCTCTCTATCATAGTCAATATATTGTATAGTTAGATCTTTTTCCTCTTTTATCTCATCTAAATTAAACACTTTTAAATCTTCCATTATTCCACCTCTGCAAAAAGAGCCTTAATAAACTCATTTGGATTTTCCACATCTATCTTATTAAAGTTTTCCTTTAATTTTAAAACCTCACATAGATATTTATCTCCTATTTTTATTGATTTTTTCTCCACTCTTTCAAAGTATTTATTCATATCTTTTACAAGCTCTTTTTTCCCAAAATATTTATAATACACCATCTCTTCAATCTCTAACTCAATCTGTCCAAATCCCCTTGTTTTAGAGTTTCCGATTCTTAATTCCCCATTTATACTATCTCTTAAAATAAAGTATAAAGTTTTTAACTCTTTAAGAGAGATATTATTTACAGTTATTTCACTAAGAAAATTTTCAGTAGTGTATTCAAATTTTAATGGAACAGTTGCCTTTCCTGAAAAATGATCTATTGGAGTGATAGATCTAGATTTTAAAATATCCTTTAAACTTTCACTGATCTTGTCACTATCAGAATAAAATCTTTTTCTATCATCAACTTTATATAGAAAAGCATCTCCAATAAATATTCTTGTTTTCAATGCCTTTTCTCCCTCAGATACTCCATAAAGCTTTTCAATCTCATCTTCATTATTTTCAAAAATATCTAAAGTTCTATCTCTAAATGCTCCTCTTAAACTAGATCCAGGGATATAAATCTCCCCTTTTCTATTATCTTCACTGATTTTTTCACTACCACCATTATATTCTAATTTTGTTCCTGTACTTGATTCAGTAGTTAAAAATCCTATGTAGTTCCCATCTTTATCTTCACTATCTTTTTCTTTATTTCCTAATTTTATCAATAGGGGAGACAATGGTTTTATTTTTAATTTTAAAATTAATTTGTTGTCTAATCTTAAAAACTCTCTCATTATAGCTCCCTCCTATTCTATTACTAAATCAATATCATCTATTTTTAAGAAATCCTCTTTTTTAAGAGTTCCCATTTTTCTCTTGAAAATATATTCTTTTAGATTTGATCTATCTACATATTTAATCTCTTTTATATCTAATCTACACTTTCCTATACCTCTTGAAAGTTTTCCACCAAAAAGATCCCCTTCAAGAATATCTTGTAAAGCTAAAGCTACTAAGTTAATTTGATACTTTTCAAGATTTTCCAGCTCCATAACAAATTCAAACTTTGTTCCAGATGGTAATACATCATAGTCAAATTTAGCTCCCTTTTCAGTTGCTCCAGTATTTCTATCAATTTTTATTCCATCTCTTTTTATAGAATCAACATCAGATAATATTTTCATATCAGCTATATGTATTCTTCCAGCCATACTTTTAAAACTATCTATCTGTTTTAAATCTTTACCTAATTTTTTAGCTACTCTATTTTTAACCTCATCCTTTTCTCCATCTAAATTAGTATAACCAAAAATTAGTTTAACATCAGCAGAGTTTAATCTCTCATTTGTATTTTTATCCTTTAAAACTATTCCATTATCCTCTTCTAAAAATCTCTCTAACTTAGTGCTTAAATATCCTCTAAATGAAGAACCGGGAATATAATATAATTTTTCTCCATTTATCTCTAAATTCATAAATGGAGAATCTTGATTTTCCCCCTCTTTTCCACTACCAATATGTAAAGCTATTAAAACTACTAACTCCCCAGTTATTTTGTATCTATTCTCAAATTTTGAAAAATCCATATTAATTTTCCCCCTTTTCTCCATCTAATTTTTTTGCACCAATGCTATATCTAACATATCTTTTTATCATCTCAAAAATTACTCTATTCTTTTTATTTTCACTTTGGAACTCACTATTTTCTAAAAAATTTTTCTTAAAAAACTCATAGAACTCTTTTGTTCCTTTATTTTCTTCATTTCTTTCAATCTGCTCTTTTACAAATTTCTCTATCTCTTTACTTTGAAATGAAAAGTTTCTACCCTCTAAAATTGAATAAAATCTATTTAGTTGGCTAGAGTTTACCCCATCTAAAGCTCTTTTAAACTCTTCTCCCTCAATATATTTTTTTAATATCTCCTCTTTGCTCTCAGCTAATTTTTCACTATCTTTTTTAATCTCTTTTCTCTCTTCAAACTCTCCAAAAAGAAATTCACTTTTATACTCTTTTTTCTTTCTTACAACTTCAAATTCCACTATTTTTCACCTCTCTCACTAGAGATTTTCACTCTTCCAAATCCCTCATTCTTTCTAAGTCCAAGCCCTTTCTCCTCAATCTCTTCAAGTTGTGGTAAAATACTATTAAAATCATCTATCTCATAAGTTAAAACACTTCCCCTAGTGATTACCAACTCATCAACTTTTCTAATATTGTTAATTATATTGTATCCACCTAGTTTCCCTGTGTTAATATAACTTTTATTTTCTTTAAATTTCAACTCTGATATTCCAACTAATGTTTTAAATTGCTCTCCTACATTGTATATAGTGTTAAATGGTAAAATTAAATCTGATTGTAGATCAAAAGTTAAAATTTTTTCATTAGCTTGTTTTTGTAACTTTTCTATTCTAGCTTTTAAATTAGCTCTCTCTTTCTCATATTTTCCAAATGTTATAACAGCTTTTCCAAAACCTTTTGATTTCATCTTTCCAAGATAGATTGTATAATTCTTATTTTCATCAACCAATCCCTCTGGTAAAATTATATCTCCAATTAATTTTTCATCACATTGTAGATATTCACTATTAAACAGCATTCCATCTTCTACTGATTTTGTTTGTGAATTGATAGCTATGCTAATCTCATTTCCCTTTGCCTTTAGCATAGATGTTCCTTTTCTCTCTAATTTTACCCCTTTTCCCTTAGATTTATCCTCTATCTCATTTCTAGGATCTACTATCTTATCTGTCTCTATCTTATCTCCATTTATTGCATACTTAGTTATAAATTTACTAGCTAAACTTATATCTCCAGAAATTGCATCTGATGCCTCTATACAAATTAGCTTTTCTAGGGGAATATCTTTTGAACTTATAAAATGTTCTATCATAGCTCCTCTAATTGTTGATCCTTGAATAGAGTCTCTCACTTCCACATAGTTTCCTATCTCTCTACCTGTCAATATAAATGGTTCTTTTAAACTTAATATATAACTATATTTTTTTAATTTTCCATTTAATTTTATTTGAGAGTTTTTACTATTATCTCTATTAAAAACATCATCTATTATCTTATCAATTATATCTTCTTGCTCTTCATTTTCTTTATATTTTAGCTCTCTTCCTTTAATAAACAGATCTACTTTTCCAATTCCCCTAGATTTAAAACCACCAATAGTGTCTAAATGAAATAGGCAAGCTAATATAAATTTTAAGTCCTCTCTATCTATCTTATTAGGAACTTCAATATCTCCCTTAAACTCTGTTCCAGCTGTTATATGCTCATATCTAAAAAGAGAGTTGTGAACAGTTGTTCTAGTTTTTCTATCTATTTTTATTCCATATCTATCATCAATATTGTAATTATTCTTATCAACTAAAACTAAATTGGAAAATCTTATCTTATCAAAGTTATTATCTTTAATGTAATTTCCCTCTTTACCAAAATATTTATCTATAAATTTTTTTGTTTCCTCTTCAGATTCTCCCAATCCCAATTTAAATTGAGTTACTCTCTCTTTTAAAATCCCCTTTATATGCTTCCCATTAAAAAATGGTTTTCCTTTACTATCTACCTTTACAACTACATCTATATCTTTCCCTATTATCCCTAAAGATGCTGTAAGAGCAGGAGTTTTAAGTTTAACTGTGTAATTAATTTTCATCAACTTCACCACCTACAAAATCATATAGCTCTACAATGTCAAAAATATTGTTAAAATATTTTTCAAACTCTTGGTAATCATAGTCAATATTATAATTTTCCTTTATAAAATTAATGTGTTTCTTATCCATCTTAGAAAGAATATTTATAAACTCCATTTTCTTTTCAAAATCTTCTAATTTTTCATCTCTCTTTAGCTCATAAATATATCTTAATTTATTCTTTGGAAACTTAATCTTTTTAAGCTCATTTATTGCAGTAAATAATTTCTCTACATTTTTAACTTTTGAACTTTCCTCTATATCAATAGCATATGGTCTTTCCATAACTAGATTATATTTTTTATTTATTGTTTCTCTAAAGCTATCTATATCAACACAACCCTCTGATCCAATCACTTGGAAATCAATAAACCCTGTTTTAGCACTGCAATTATATCTTTTAGCCTTAGCACTTTTTTGAAGTTTTAATGCCTGCTCAAAAAGTTGGAATGCAGGGGTTTTAGATTTTGCTATAATAACTCCTGATGAAGATGTTATACTGCTATCTTTTGCCTTTGTTTCCTTTATATAATCTTTCATCTTCTCTTCAAATATTTTTTGAAATTTTTCAGAAAGTTCTAATACTAATTCTGGATTAAATACTGCACAAACGTCATCTCCACCAACAATTAAAAATTCTCCAAATCTCTTTTCATCTTTCTTTTCAGCAAATATCTCCTTTATAGCCTCAAGAAGTGCATCTTTTGTGTTTCTATCCAATGTTTCACTAAATTTATTTAAGAAACCTAAATACTCCTCTTCAACTTTTGGATTGTCAGTTTCTTTTTTAAACTTATCAGCTACATTTTTTAAGAAATCTCCCAAACCGTCTCCATCACTATACATAAACCCTATAAAGCTCTTTCCATTTTCATAGTCACTTATCTCTGTTCCAAGCTCAATATCATCTTTATATTCCTCTTTCATATTATTATAGAAACTTATTTTCTTTTTGCTTTCAGCATCTTTAACTTTATTTGAGAATATAAGCTTTCTTAAACACTCTTCACAGATGATTCCCTTATTATCTCTAGTTCCATTTTTTGTTCCTGTTAAGTCCTTTATTTGCTCTCTAAGCTTTGGAATTTCTATTGAATAACCATCTTCTATTATGTAATCATTTTCTACTGAAAAATCATCAAGTTTTACCCTTCCATCTTTTACATTTAAACCTATATTTTCTAAATCTCTCTCTAAATTCTCCACTGATATTTGAGCTGAGTTTCTTCCACAAAGTTCACACTTCTCAACTCCTATAAAGTCAAGATTCATCATTGGGAAACCTTTGCTCTTTTCGATTGCTGTATTTTTAGCTAGTTCATCTATATCTTCCCAAATCTTTCTCTTATTTTTGCTATTATCTCCACCAACTTTATACTCTATTTTAGCAAAAGAGGCTACAATTTTTGAATTAGGAGCTTTTATTTTATATGCTTTTTTTACCTCATTGGCTATTTTTTTAGCTATATCTTCACTATCTACAAAAAACTTAGCATTTCCAGCTCCAATATAGATAATATTCTCTTTTTTTACCCCGTTATTTTTTAATATTTCTGGAACAACTATCTGATTTAGATAATCTAAAAGATAACTTGCTCCTCTTATTATTCTCAATTTATTAGTAGAAAATAAAAAATCTTTAATCTTAACTGTTTCCACAGTCATAATATATCTTGACATAAATACCCCCTTAGCTATTTATTTTTATCTTTCCATAACCATTTTTATTTTTGTAACCTACTCCATTTTCAATCCCATAATTTAATATGTTTTCAAAATTTTCAATAAGCTCACTATCTATATTTTCAAAATCTAGTTTTAATTTTCCTTTAAAAGCTGTTGTTGTATAATCTTTTAATTGAACCTCTACACTTTCCAAACTATTTTCAACTACACTTATTTTTTCAATACTCTCTCTTGAAATATTGATTTTATTTTCTTTAGGAAGAAGTTTATTAAATTTTCTCAATAACCAAGAGAAAAATAGATAGTTGGAATACTCACCTTTAAAATTAGAACCAATCTTAAATAGTGTTGGAGTTAAAAAATTAACCACTAATACTTTATCTTCTAATAACTTTTTACACTTTTCTAACTTTACCTCTTGTATATCCAAATTAAAATCTAAGATCTTTAGTTTCCTATTTTCTAACTTTAATTTAGTAATCTCATTTATTAGCTTATTTAGAAACTCTTTACCATCTATTTTTAATGATAAACTATTTTTTTCTAACTTAATCTCCTTTAGGTGAAATACTTCATCTTGTAAATTTAAACAGCTTAAAACTTCAGATTTTAAAATATTTTCTCTTATTTTTAGCTCTTTCCCCTTAAATTTAATTATTAACTTATACATCTATCTACTTCCTTTATGTGCTTATAATCTTATTTTACAACACTATTTTTAAAAAGCAATAGAACTACTCATAAATCTTTATTTTAAAAAAATTTTCTATTAAAATTACTTGCTATTTCACATATAAATTACATCTTGTTTATAAAAATCATAGTTTGGAATATAGCCATATTTATAACTTCTTAAATACTCCTCTTTATTTATTGGCATACACAATAAACTATCAGTTTCAATCTCAAGTTGAATATTTATCTCTTCTAAAATTTTCTCAATTTTATTTCCAAAAATTTCTCCTATAAAAACTGAACGTTGAACTCTAACAAAACCTCTATCAATTAATAATTCTGATACTTTTCTTCTAATTCTATTGTTGCTTATATCATAAGTTAATATATAGTTCATATTCTCACCTCTAAAATCATATTTTTTAATTTTTTCAGTTCAAATTTTATAATATCATCAATGGTATATTTTTTACCATTATACTCTCTTCCATTTCTAAAAACGTTGTTAAAATAACTGCTTATTATACGTTTCCCATCAATAGTTAAACTACTTAAAGTGCTAGAAAAAATTCTTTTAGATAGCTCAATGGAAATTGCAACTCT
>OFOU01002082.1_pt1 | contig 10543 bp, 10 predicted proteins | sample 1542061 | NCBI WGS metagenome assembly OFOU01 (sample SAMN04209239, study PRJEB22552) | human gut metagenome | biome: gut; material: feces | host: Homo sapiens | place: USA: Oklahoma
AGTTTCAATTGGAATGTTTGAATGATAAGTAGTGTCCATAATTGAAGTATAGAATTAAATAGAGATGTAAACAAGACTTAGCAAATGAAAAGCGCCCATACAAATCATTTTATATGATTTGATGGGCTTTTTTTATCATGTTTCCACAAAATATCCATGACTTGACTTTCTCTTTTTGTTAATTGGGTATAACTCATAGTAAACTATTCTGCATTCAAAGAAATTATATCAAAGCTTTTGAAAATCAACAAGAAAAGATATAAAATTAAGACTTGCAAAATTACACAAATGTTATAAAATAAAGATGAAGATAGCGCTATCAAAAAAAGCTAGTCAGGTAATTTATATAATTACCATTAGCTTAGAAAGAGTTTATATTTGCGAAAAATTAAAAAAGATTTCATGAAAGGAGAAAAGTATGAAAAAATTGTTATCTTTATTAGTATCAATTATGACAGTGTTTTCTATAGCGATTATGCCGATAAGTGCAAAGGAAAAAGTAGTAATTGAGTCGCAGAATTATGAAGAGTTGGATCGCTATATTGAAGTTGTAAATAATGAATATGTCTTGAATCTTCCGGATAATGTATATCTAGAGAATGATGATTTAGTTAATGTTAAAAAAATGTTAACGGAATCAAATAATGCTATTAGAGAAAATGATTTAACAATTAATCCAAATACTAAGACGGCTATTTTAAGTGGAGTTCAGACAAGTGCATGGGGTAAAAATGACATTGAATTTCATTGGAATTTTGTAAGAGTTTATATTGATGCAGGTAATTTAAGAATTGCTCTAACTGTTGGTGTTGGTGGCTTAGGTGGAGCATTAGCGTTTTTAGCAACTTCAGGTTGGGCTGCAGGAGCGATTGGAGCAGCAACAGCAGCATTAGGAATTGCTGCAAATAATGTTACAGATGGAATTTGGTTTGATTATAATTATGCTTTCGGAGTAAATAATTGTGGATTCCAATAAAAAGATTAAGATTTGGAATATATTAAAATATATAATATTTCTATTCTTATCAATTCAATATTTCTCAAGTTTAAATATTCCTATCATAATTAGAAGTGTATTAGCAATCTTATTTGTCTTTATATATATCTTTATAGATAAAAAATTTTCTTAAATTAATTGAAAGGGTTGATTTCTGTTTAATTCAGAATCATCCCTTTTTAATAGTTATGGTAAATGAAGAGGATGCTTTTGCGAGTGTTTTAACACTGAAAAAGAATTATATGGTCATGGTCATCTGTGAAATATTGATTCTCTTATTGTATTGTGGATTCTATATCGCAATAGTTCGTAGAATTTCTAAAAAATCTGATGAACTTAATGAAGATTTAAATGGACTTAAAGAAATTAATGATAAAATAGGACATATCGCAGGTGATACACTCATTATTACTGCATCATATGCTCTACAAGAAATCTTCTTAGATAATTCCTATCGTGTAGGTGGAGATGAGTTTGTGGTCATTGGACAAGATGTATCCGAACTCTTATTCTTTGATCAATATGCAAAATTACTTAAACGAATGAAAGAATTAGAAATCAGTGTTGCGACAGGTTGTGTGTGGAAAGAAACTTGTTCAAATCTATCTGAAACTTTACAAGAAGCGATCAAAAGATGTATGAAGATAAAGAGCGATATTATTCTTTAGTTGAAAATGATCGAAGAAGACAAAAAAGATTGGAAATTAAACTCCAATCTTCTGTGTGTTTTTGAAATGAAGCTTTGCCACTTGGTAAAGCTTTTCTTTTCCAAATTTTTGTACGAATTTCTTGCCGCACACATCCACCTTGCTTCCGGCACCTTTCTCAAATTTAAAATCATATTTTTCTTCCATAAGATCCCACGTTTCTAGAAAGGCATTTCTTGCCAGGATACTCGCACAAGCTACTGCTAGGTATTTGTTTTCGGCCTTGGTCTCAAAAGTGATACCTCTAATGACTTCAGGAAAGCCTTGTAAGTAGCGATAGTAACTTTTTTCTTGCACAAACTGATCAATAACAATCTGCTTAGGAAGCGTATATCCTTTATGCACCAAATTTACATAAGCCTGGTTATGCAGGCGACACTTCATATCCACCATATTACAAGTATCATGCATGTCATTATATTTTGTATTGGGAACAATCAAAATACTATGTGGACATACTTCCTTGATGATAGGTGCAAGCTTACGAATCTTAACATCATCCACCTGCTTTGAATCTTGAATGCCAAGATGTGCAAGTTTTTTGCGAGCCTTGTTTGTGACAATACAGCTAGCTACTACAACTGGACCAAAATAATCACCAGTACCCACTTCATCGCTACCCGCTTGATCTTGTGCTTCACTATTTGTTTGTTTTGGTTCTAACCAAGAAAGATCGGCTCCCTGAAATACAACTTTACCACTTGTATATGCCGTAATCGAACATTCTTTCGTCTTGATTTGATAGTACGTATACTGTGGTGTACTTTCTTTTAATATAAAAGGAGATAATCTATTTTTTAATTGAAAGATCTCTTCTTTTGTCATATTCTTTGTCAATGTTGCCATTTTAATCACCTTATTTAGTTTACCATAAATTTTGTGTTAAAATAGGTGAGAACGGAGTATTTTATGGAACAAAATTTTAGAAACGAATTAAACCAGGCTATTGATTTTTCAAGTGTATTAACACAGGTTTCTGCATTTTCTAGCTTTTCTTGCACCAAAGAAAAAATTTTAAATGCGTTACCTGTATTTGATAAATTAGAAATACAAGAACAATTAAACTATGCCAAAGAAGCCATTCAGTTTGAACAAGCCGGAGGCTTACTTTCTTTATCAGGAGCGAATGATATTTCTTTACCAGTCTCAAAAGCTTCGAAACAGATGACACTAACAAGTAAAGAATTGATTTCCATCTACCATTTTTTAATGGCTGTTAAACAAGCCAAACAAAGCCTGGATGAATCTGACTATCCAAAACTGACAAATTTAGCTCAATCTATGGATGGATGTACACGTTTGATGGATTCTATCATTTCAAAGATTGATCTAACAGGATCAGTCAAAGAAGATGCGACACCCGCATTAAAAAGTATGCATAAGGCGTTGGTAGATACGCGCTTAGCATTACAATCAAAATCAAGACAGTTTTTAAAGAAGAACAGTTTAAAACTTATGGAAAATATGACGACAACTGTATCTGGACGTGTTGTTGTCTTGGTTCGTGCCCAAGACAAGAATGCCTTTGGCGGTATGATTCATGGACAATCAAGTTCAGGACTCGCCTATTATGTTGAACCATCCAGCTTTGTAGCTGATAATAATGAGATTTCTTCTTTGATGATTCGAATTGAAGAAGAAAAGAAACGAATCTGTAAGGAATTGTCGATGCAAGTTAAGAAAAATGCGTTGTCTTTAACTTCGGCATTAGAAACATTAACTGTAATTGATGTAGCTTTCACAAAGGCAAAATGGGCAGTACGCTATGATGGATGCATTCCATCTTTACAATCAAGAGATCACTCTATGTATTTAGAACATGCCAAACATCCTTTGATTGATGAAAAGAAAGTGGTTTGTAACACATATGAATTAAATGATAAACAAGCTTGCCTTATGATTTCAGGACCAAACATGGGAGGTAAGACTGTCACATTAAAGACAATTGGACTCTTTGTGGCTTTGGCCCATGCAGCCTTTCCCGTATTATGTCATAAAGCCATTCTACCATTCTATCAATCGATGTATTTTGACATTGGAGATCATCAGTCCATTGAAAATAACTTATCGACTTTCTCAAGTCATATTTCTCGTTTGTCTCATATTTGTCAGAAGAGTGATGAGAATAGTTTTATCTTATTGGATGAAATTGGAAATGGTACCGATCCATTAGAAGGAGCCAGTCTTGCGGTTGCGATTTTAGAGTATTTGATTTCAAAAAGAAGTACGATCATTACTTCAACTCACTATTCGCAAGTAAAAACATATGGAAAAGCAAATGATTCTGTATTAGTATCGAGTGTTGAGTTTAATCCAGAAACATTAAAGCCAACCTATAAATATATTCCTGGTGTATCTGGAGCAAGTTATGCCTTTCATATTGCCAGAGAATACAATTTAGAAGAGTCCATTTTAGAAAGAGCGGATTTTTTAAAGAATGAAAATGAAAAGCAGACAGAAAAAGAATTGGAGAAATTAGAAAAACTTCAAAATGATGTCTTGAAACAAAAGGAGCGTTTTAATCAATTGATTGAAGATGCGCACCGCGTTCAAAAGGAGGCTTGCGAAAAAGAAAAAGAAATCGAAAAGCGTAAGGCCCAATTGGATGCATCGTATCAGGAACAATTGAATGAGATGCTCGAAAAGAAAAAGGCAGAGGCCAAAGAAATCTTAACTGTGCTTCGTAAAGAAAAGACGGGTAAGCAGCATAAGCAGATTGAAAAGATGCATGAACTGGATCTTTTAAATGAGCATGTTGAAGAAATCGAAGACGATAAGAAAGAATTTAAGGTTGGTGATTATGTAAAAATCACAGGTTTAAATTCGCATGGTGAAATTGTGGATATTCGAAGAAATGAAGCTACCGTTTTAACGAATGGTATGAAGATGAAGGTGAAAATTTCTAAGTTGGAGCCTATGCATAAGCCACAAATCAAGAAAGCAACTTATAAAGCGCATGTAGAATCGGTATCCAGTCGTTTTCCTTTGGAGTTGAATCTAATTGGAATGCGTGTTGAAGAAGGCGTTGCTGCTTTAGATAAATATTTAGATCAAGCTGTCGTTAAACACATTAAACAAGTACGTATCATTCATGGTATGGGTACGGGTGCTTTGCGTACAGCCGTATGGAAGGATTTAAAGAAACAACCAAATGTTTCTAAGTTTAACAGTGCCGGTCCAAGTGAAGGTGGACTTGGTGCAACTATCGTTATATTAAAGTAGGGGATAAAATGAGTGTTTCTAAACATTTACAAGATAAATTAGCCTTACTTCCAGATTCTCCTGGTTGTTACATCATGAAAGATGAAAATCAGAATATATTGTATGTGGGAAAGGCCAAAGTATTAAAGAATCGTGTGCGTTCTTATTTTCATGGTACCCACAACAATAAGACGACGCGTTTAGTGTCGCACATTCGTGATTTTGAATTTATCGTGACGGGCAGTGAAAAAGAGGCTTTATTATTAGAAATCAATTTAATAAAAAAACATACGCCACCTTACAACATCATGTTTATGGATGATAAGACATATCCATATATTGAGATTACAAAAGAGAATAATTTTGTGGTGCGTACAACACGAAATATCAAAAATAAAAAGAGTGAATATTTTGGACCGTATCCAAGTAGTCAGTCGGCTTATGAAATCGTGAAATTGATCAATCAGATCTTTTGCGTACGTAAATGTCGTCATATTCCAGATTCTCCGTGTTTGTACTATCACATGCACCAATGTCTAGGACCTTGTATTCATGAGATTGATCCTAAGGAAAACGAAGTGACGCGTAAAAAAATTAAGAAGTTTTTGCAGGGAGACACCAAAGAGGTGATGGATTCTTTGCAGGCTAAAATGATGGAGGCCAGTGAAAACTTGCAGTTTGAAAAAGCACAGGAAATCTATAATACGATCCAAGCATTAGAGCATGTCATTGAAAAACAGACGATTGACTTTAAAGATCGTGCTAATCGTGATGTATTTGGATATTATGTGGATTCTGGATATATTTCTTTTCAAGGTTTCTTTATTCGTCAAGGAAAATTATTGGAGAGAAATATGTCAATTACACCGTTATATGAAGATGAGATGGATGCCTTTACTAGCTTTATCATGCAGTATTATGAAAAAAATGTGGTGCCAAAAGAAATTTTGGTGCCGTCCGGAACGCCTGTGGATGTTTTAAAGGAAGCTTTAAATACGAATGTGCATATTCCAGTTCGTGGTGAAAAAAAGAAACTGATAGATTTAGTTTATAAAAATGCCAAGGAAGCACATGAACAGAAGTTTAAACTGGTATTTCGTAAGGATAATGAGTTGCGTCAGGCCAATGAAATGTTGTCAAAAATATTCAATGCGGATATTCATACGGTTGAAATGTTTGATAACTCCCACATCCAAGGTACGTTTAATGTGAGTGGTTTGGTTGTCTTTAAGGATGGCTTACCCGATAAGAATTCATATCGTCATTATAAATTAGATGGGTATCGCAGTGATGTGGACAGTATGAAAGAAGTCATTTATCGAAGATACTTTCGATTGTTGAAAGAACATTTGCCGATGCCAGATTTATTGTTGGTGGATGGTGGTGCTGCACAGATTGCTGCGGCCAAAGAAATTATAGATATGTTGCAGCTTGATTTAAGAGTGGCAGGACTTGTAAAGGATGATAAGCATGCGACAAGAGCGTTGATGGATGTGAATTTAAATGAAATTCAGATTGATTCCAAATCGAGCTTATTCTTCTTATTAACACGTATGCAGGATGAAGTGCATCGATTTGCGATTTCATATCATAGAAAACTTCGAAATCAGTCTATGACAAAATCTGTATTGGATACGGTGAGTGGTATTGGGCCGAAGCGTAAAAAGGAATTGTTGAAGCATTTTAAAAGCATGAAGCAGATGCGTCTTGCGAGTGTAGAACAATTGAGTGAAGTGATTCCAGAAGATGTGGCTAAGATTCTATATGCTCGTTTGCATGAGAAGTAATAGTCTAGTATAATGGGGTGCGTGAGGTACTTATTTTGATTAGTAAAAAAGAATTGCGAGCACGTATTTTATTGATTGTGGTTTGTCTAGCGGTTGGCTTATATTGTCTATATACTATGGATAAATCGTACGATCCTTTAGCTCGATATCCTTATACAACCGATGAAAATCGTGATGTTTTATTAAAATATCTAGATAGTGATGATATTGATTATTTGGTAAATCAACATATTACTCCGGATAAATTTATGGATTTTATAGAGTTGAAAGATTTCGATTTAAAAAATACGTTATATTATAAAGAAGCCAAGGAAACGCAGGATGCAGATAATGAATACATCGTCAATTTTGTGAATCGTTTTCGAAAGAATTTTTCGTATGATTCTTTAAAACAAATGTTGATGCACTATTCATATATTGATTTAACGACGTTCTATGAAAACGAAGCTGTATTATATTCAGATTTAAGATTGATTGCTGATCCAACCAATCCGTATGCTGTATTAAATCAGGAAAATACGGTATATAAGTATATACCAGAAAAGATTACGACATTTAATACTATCTTTGTTCAAATATGTATGGTCGAAGATCTAACGAATATGTTAGATTCGTATGCGTCTGTTATGGATGGTCAGGATCATTTGAATTTGGTCAGTGGTTATTTGAATTATGAACAAATTCTAGATCAATATGTCAATGCATCCAAAGAATATGAGGGTGTTGATCACTATATGTTTAGTGCCGGCAAAAATGAGCAGCAACTCGGGTATACGATTGTATTAGAGGGCCATGATGAATGGATCGATCTATGTAGGCAATATGTCGATGATGAATATGATTATTCAAAAGTCGAAGAAGAACTGTCTGAAGAAAGTAAAAAGCGTATGGAATGGATTGAAGAAAATGCGTATCGCTATGGTTTTGTAATTCGTTACCAACAGGAACAAGAAAAGAAGACGGGACATTGGTATCAGCCTTTTATGCTTCGTTATGTGGGTGTAAAAACCGCAAAATTAATGCATGATAGCGGCAAGGGTATGGAACAAATGTCATTTCCGGATGAATTGGAGTAAAAGACTTTATGAAAATAGTAGTTGTGAGTGATTCTCATGGAAGAAACGATATATTAAAAACAATCCAGGAAAAACATCCGAATGCGAAATTGTTTATTCATTGTGGTGATTTAGAGGATGATCCGATGAATTTTCCAGGCTATATCATTGTGCGTGGAAACAATGATTATTTTGGTCGTTTTGAAAATGAAAGAATCATACCGATTGGTAAACATCAAATTTATGTAACACATTCTCATCGGTTCTCTTATTTTTTAAGAAGTGAGCAACTGGTGAATCGTGCTAAGGAATTGAATTGTGACATTGTATGTTTTGGACATACACACGTATCATTTTTAGATCGTTTCGATGGTGTTACATTAGTAAATCCAGGATCTTTATCGCATTCTAGAGATGGAAAGCCATGTAGCTATGCGATTTTAGATATAAATGAAGATGACGTTCAGGTTGAATTAAAATTTGAGCCTGAGTGGTAAGAAAGAGGGAAGTTTTATGTACAAAATAAGCGAATTATATGATTTAGATCATACTTTGGCAAAAGATTATTTAGCAAAGTTTGAATATCCTTGGCAAGCTTTGTCGGGAATCAAAGACTTGATTTTAGAACTGGGTAAAAACTTAGGAGAAGATTATGTGGAAGTCAAAGAACACGTATGGGTACACAAGAGTGCCAATGTCTTTGAAAGTGCATATCTAGGAGCTCCATGCATCATTGGTCCTGAAACAGAGGTTCGTCATTGTGCTTTTGTGCGTGGAAGTGCTTTAGTGGGCGCAAACTGCGTAGTTGGTAATAGTGTGGAATTAAAGAACTGTATTTTATTTGACAATGTAGAAACACCTCACTACAACTATGTAGGAGATAGTATTCTTGGATATCATTCTCACTTGGGTGCTGGGGGTATCACAAGTAATTTAAAGAGTGCTCGTGACAATATCATCTTAAGAAGAAAAGATGAAAATTATAATGTGGTTGAAGAATTTGAAACAGGATTAAGAAAAATCGGTGCCTTTATGGGTGATTATGTAGAAGTTGGATGTAACTCTGTACTTTGTCCAGGAACGATTATTGGTCCACACACAAATGTATATCCACTATCTCGCGTGCGTGGCCAGATTGCGGCAAATTCAATCTTTAAAGATGATTCACACGTGACTTTAAAGGATTAATCTTACGAACTTGTAATTTTACAAGTTCTTTTTCTTATGTTAATGTTTAGGTATGAAAAAGTTTGTTAAGTTTATATTTAAATTATTATTAATCTTGATTATTGCCTTTGTAGGCATCTTTTTCGGCAAAGGATATTGGGGTTATTTAGAATTAACAAAATCTCAATCTGTGGATGATGTGGTAAGTGAAGTCACATCTAGATCTACTTTTGTCGGATATGATGATTTATCACCTGAACTCGTACGAGCAACAGTGGCAATAGAAGATCGTCGTTTTTATGATCATAGAGGCGTTGATTATATTGGGCTTATGCGTGCACTTGTATCCCAATTTGATGATGATCTATTAAAGAGTGGTGGTTCTACGATTACGCAGCAATTGTCTAAAAATTTATATGGTATGTTTGATGGTACGTGGGATCGTAAAAGTACAGAATTATTTGTAGCGCGTTATTTGGAGAAGCATTATTCTAAAAATGAAATCATTGCCCTATATGTGAATGTGATCAATTATGGAAATAACTATACAGGTATCTATGAAGCAAGTTATGGATATTTTGATACAGATCCAGAAGATCTGACTATAGCGCAGGCTTCTTTACTTGCAGGGATTCCCCAATCGCCAAATAATTATGAATTAGTTTATCATTTTGCCCAAGCCAAACAAAAACAATATGCCGTATTAAAGGCGATGGCTGAGTGTGGCTATATTTCAGAGAGTGATATTGCGACATATTATAATGCATCTGTTTAAGGATGCATTTTTTTCATCTTTTCTAAAATAGTTTAATAAATTTCGTATATGAGTATGTAGAAAGTGCCTACTAGAAAAGAGATGCTCATGAGGAGTGCAAATTTATTAAATGATTTCGCCTTTAAATATGTCTTTGGCGAAGATTGTAAAGAGGTGAATAATTCCTTAAAATCATGACTCACGGTAATTTTAGAAAAGAAAGTAAAACAGTCGTTGTCTAAGAGTGAGAATGAAATTTTAGATTTCATGAAAGAGTCACTTTTTAGTGGCTTTTTTTAAAAAATCCTTGCATGAAATTCTATCTTTTGATATAATAGTCAAGCAATGCCCGGGTGGTGAAATTGGTAGACGCAGTGGACTCAAAATCCACCGGTAGCGATACCGTGCCGGTTCGAGTCCGGCCCTGGGCACCATTTTGAATTGTTGGATCAAGTTTTTCGGGCTTGGTCCTTTTTTATGATATAATTTTTGATAGTTGGAGGATTACATATGAAAGTATTAGTTGGATTAAGTGGTGGTGTAGATTCTGCTGTTGCAGCTTATTTATTAAAGAAACAAGGGTATGATGTGACTTGTTGTTTTATGCGTAACTGGGATAGTTTTGCGAATAATGATATTGCAGGAAATCCTACAATCAAAGATGATACTTGTCCTCAGGAACAGGATTATTTAGATGCGTTAGCGGTTGCCAATCATTTGGATTTACCTTTACAACGTGTTGATTTTATTGAAGAGTATTGGGATAACGTATTTAAAACGTTTTTAAGTGAATATGAAAAGGGCCGTACGCCAAATCCAGATATTTTATGTAATAAATATATTAAGTTTGATTCATTTTTTGAATATGCTATGAA
>OFOU01002086.1_pt1 | contig 10535 bp, 9 predicted proteins | sample 1542061 | NCBI WGS metagenome assembly OFOU01 (sample SAMN04209239, study PRJEB22552) | human gut metagenome | biome: gut; material: feces | host: Homo sapiens | place: USA: Oklahoma
CACCTTCGACAAGGACCACGACGAGAAGGGCCGACCCACCTACTACAAGAAGTAACTCCAGTATTCAGAGCAGGCAGAAAGACTTTCCGTTTTTCTGCCTGCTCTGGCTTTCCGAAGATGCCAGATTTCAGGTGTGCTCAGCAGACTCCCCGCTCTTCTCTCAGCGCGATGTATGATGACCGGGGTGTGTTTGACGCCTATCTGTTTTTAGATGCAAGCCCTGATATTGTTATGGTAGATCCCTGCATGATCTGCCCTCCTCCCGCAAGATTTTAGGTCGCAGGAATGGGTGACGCAATGGTGACATGGTTTGAAACCGGGGCTTGCCTGCACTCGAGAAGCAACAGCCGCGTCGGGGGGCCTCCGGCCATCGCGGATATATGGTTGGCCGCCCTCTGCCGGAGAACGGCTATGCGGCAACATTCGCAGGAGAACGCAAGATCTGCACATCTGCCACGGACAACATCATTGAGGCCAGCACCCATCCATCCGGCGTCGGTTTTGAGCGCGGCATTCTAGCGGTGACTCACAGCATCCGGAAATGCTATGCCCTTATTCCTAAGCTGCACAGAATTCTCCACGGCAAGCTGATTCCCTTCTGCACGATTGTTCAGTCGGTACCCAAAAACGCACCGAAAGCAGAAATTGCAGATGCGCTCTTGACTGCAGATACGGCAGGAAGCATTTTTAAGAACAGATAACCCCCAGACTGCTCTCCTTGTTTTTCTGCAGGAAGACGATCGATAATCATCGAACACACAATATCGCTGGGTGCCTATTGCGAAAAAACCGCTCCGCGCGGTACTGCGGCTTTTCCCTGCGCAGCTAATCAAGGTTATATTCAACAATTTGTGGCTGGGCAAATTTATTCCATATTGGCATCATAACGTTGAATGGTTTTTCCTTCTGAATAGACACATGTGTGGTTCTTTTCAAGCTGCGGGTTGGACAGCGCAATTTACTTCCATAAGCAGCTCAATGTTCTCTCTGGTATGACACCGCGGGAATACCGTGCCAATCACTCCACGCAAGTATGCGGTCCTTTGATAGGGCCGGCAGTATGACAACAGTTCATACAGTCCCTTCATCGTGTTTTGGCCGCCTTTTTACTTGGTTGTACCATGGGGCCCCGTATAAACTTTATTTTTATCCTCTTTAACCGCTCTCAATAGTATCCATCTCACAGCAAAGGAAGCCTGCCCCTTTCGGGACAGGCTTCCTCCTTCTCACAGAGCCTCCAGTTTCTGCGCATACGCCTCCCAGTTGATTTGTCGGCTCTTAAAAACTTGGAACCCCAATTTCCCCATCACGCCGGATAGGCCAGACAGGCAGCAGAAACAACCGCGCTTACGTTTCTCATCAGCCGAAATGCCCTGTACCTGCAGTAAAGACCGCTGCCGGGACGCCTCAGCCTCATGAACGCCGGGGCTGTCTCTTTCGCCTTTGTCACACTGCCGGATGGGACATCCCCCGCAGCTCCAATTTGTCAGTGGGCCGTTTTTCATAGCCGCAGACAAAGACCGCCGAAAATTTTTAATTTTCGGCGGTCCTTGGTGCGCCCAGCTGCATTCGAGGCAATGGTCTGCAAAGTTGGAGTTCTCAGTCCGTCAAAGAGAAACTCATTGGAGCACAAGGGGTTCCGTGGAGTTGCACAAATTTCGGCACATTGAGGAGAAGTACCCGGAACCGTTGCACCGCAACAGCTCCGGGTTATTTACAAATAGGTGTGAAACAGTCGTCCAGGCAATTTTTTTCAATCTCGACTCATTTATGCCCATGGAATCCAGTATTTCAAGTGCCGCAAAATGCATCACACATCACATGAAGAATAAAACGATCTTTTCACTGAAATTGGAATGCATCCGCTGTTACTCCACCTTTAGCATCCGGTACCCTACTCCAATGTGCGTCTGAATATATTGCGGAGAATTCGGATCCCGTTCCAACTTCTTGCGCAGGGTGGCCATATAGACCCGGAGAGATGCCACATCGTTTTCCCAACTCCTGCCCCAGATCTGCTGGGCGATGAAGGTGTGCGTCAACACTTTGCCCACATTCTTGCACAGCAGGCATAGCAGCTTGTACTCACTGGGCGTCAGATGCAGTTCCTCTTCGCCCAGAAACGCGCACCCCGCAGCATAATCCACCTTCAGCCTGCCGTTGGTGAATACAGCGCCTTCGTTCACCACTCCGGCCTGCAGGGTAGCCAGCCTGCGCTGGGTTACCCGCAGGCGGGCCAACAGTTCCTCCACGGAGAACGGCTTGGTCAGATAGTCATCTGCCCCGGCATCCAGCGCCTCAATCTTATCCGTGTCCTCGCTGCGGGCGCTAATCACAATGATCGGCAGATTCGACCAGGTGCGGACACGGTGAATCACCTCTACGCCATCCAGATCCGGCAATCCCAAATCCAACAGCATGATGTCCGGATTGTGCGAACTGGCTTCCAGAATAGCGGATTCCCCGTTGGCCGCAGAGAGAAAACGGTAATCGTGCGCCCGCAGAGTCGTTGTGATCAGACTGCGGACAGGCGCATCGTCCTCCACGACCAAAATCAAGGGTTTATTCATGCAATTCAACCTCCTCAATTGGTATGGTAAACGTAAAAACTGTCCCATGGGGCGCGTGGTCAGCCACCGTGATCTCCCCGCCATGGGCCGTAATGATAGACTTGCACAGCGCCAGCCCCAGCCCCATGCTGCGACGGCTGTCGGCAATCCGGTTCGAGGCGCTGTAGAACATGTCAAAAACGCGGGGTTTTGCCGAGTCAGGAATGCCCGGGCCGTTGTCAGCAACCGACAGTGCGGCGAACCGCCCCTGCCGCTCCCAGCTAATCTCAATGTCAGAGCCAGGCGGCGTGTACTTGATCGCATTGTCCACGATATTGATGATGACCTGCACGATCAAATGCGCGTCCATCTGCGCCAGCAGGTACTCGTCGCCGCTCTGGATATGCAGATGGTGCTCCGCGCTTCTGCGGTTGATGTGCCGCAGCGCCTCAGCCACCACTTCACCTATCAGCTCTGTGGACAGGTGCAGATTCATCTGCCCTCCCTCCAGGCGGCTGACGGATAATAGATTCTCTACCAGATTGATGAGCCACATGGCGTCGTCATAAATATCCACATACATCTGATGCTTGGTCTTTGCGTCAAACATATCTCCGTTGGAGAGAAGGTTGCTGGCATTTCCGGAGATGGAGGTGAGCGGTGTGCGCAGGTCGTGGGAAATCGAGCGGAGCAGATTGGCCCGCAGCTGCTCGTTCTTGGCCAGGACCGCAGCCGCCTCTTTCTCCTCCAGGTTTTTCTGGTTTTCCATAGCGAGGGCGCACTCCCCCAGGATCGAGAGGAGCAGTCCGCCTTCAAAGGAATCCATCTCCTCGCCAGAGGCCGCGACGCCTATGACCCCATATACCTGTTCTGCGGTCCGGACGGCCAGATATGTGCAGCACGCATCCGAAAACGTCTCCGTCCCGGCGCCCGCCCGCTTGTTGTTGGTCAGAACCCACTGGGCCGCCTGATGCTCCGATGCGGCGGAGTATTTGCTTTCGGAAAACGCATCATCAACCGGAAAGATCTTCGGCGCGTCCAGCTGTCCCTGATCTGACCGATAGGTGACAATATCGCGCTGAAAAATCTTCAGCAGCTGCCGTGCGGTGACAGAAAGGATCTCGTCCTGGGTTCCGGCCTTCTGCAATTCCTGATTCGTTTCAAACAAAAGCTTGGTCCGCCATGCCAGCTGGGCTGAGTGCTTCGCCAGAGATTTCAGCTTGGCGGCCAGAGAGCCTGTAAGAAGGGATGCCAGAAACATGACCAAAAATGTGACCATATAGTCGCTGGCGTAGATATGCAGTGAAAATCTTGGCTCCGTAAAAAAGAAGTTAAACGCCAAGACGCCCACCACCGAGTTCAGAAAGCTGCAAACCGCGCTCTTTGTGAAGATAGAGGTCAGCATCACCCCCAGGATATAGACTGTGATGATATTGGCCTCGCTCAAGCCCAGATAATAGAAAATAAGGCCCACCAGCGTAGACAGCACCAGGAGCAGAGTGCTTTTCAGCAAATCCAGGAGGGGGACCGCGGGTGCATACAGCTCTTTTTTGTAATGGGAGGCAAACCGCCTTGCTGTTCCAGTGTCAGGAATGATGTGGATGTCCAGTTCCGGTGTGAGCTCAACCAGCCGTTCCGTCAGCGAGGGCTTCCAAAACAGGATGCGGTTGGAAGTCTCTCCACGGCCCAGCACAATCTTGGTCACGCCGGACAGCCTGGAAAATTCGGCGATCTGGTAGGCCACGTCATCGCCATATACCGTCTCGACGGATGCACCCAGTTGTTGAGCCAAACGCAGATTGGCCCTCAGACGGTTCCGATCCGGCTGCGGTATGGACTGAAAATTTTTAGTCTCAACAAACAGCGCCGTAAAGCCGCAGCGGAACGCGTCGGCCATCCGGGCAGCCGTTCGGATGACACGTTCATTGGAAGGTGCTGCGGAAAGGCAGACCAGGACATGCTCCCGGGTCCGGTACCTCTCTCCGCCCCGGCTTTTTTGTGTATCCAGAGCCGTCCGGTCCGCGCAGCGGCGAAGGGCAAGCTCCCGAAGCGCGCTCAATTTGGGCTGTGAATATTCAGACAGCAGATCCGTCCGGTCCTGCCGGATCAGGCGTTCCCGCAGGTCTTCCGGTTCACAGTCCACGAATTCCACGCGCGCGGCCTGATCGAACACCCTGTCCGGAATCCGCTCCTCGGCCGGAGCGCCCAAAATTTCGGAAACGGTGTCCTGAATACTCTCAATGTGCTGTACATCCAGCGTCGTATAGATATCAATCCCTGCCTGCAGCAGTTCTTCAATATCCTGGCAGCGTTTTCTGTGGCGGGAGCCGCCCGCGTTTTCATGAGAGAGCTCGTCGATCAAGAGAAGCCTTGGGCCGCGCTTCAGACAGGCATCCACGTCAAGCTCATAAACGGTCTTCCCCGCCTCCGAAAACGCTTTGAGCGGCAGCGTCTCAAAGCCATCCGCCAAGATCTGCGTCTGCGGCCATTGGCTGCAGGAGAGCAGGCCGACGGCAACATCCTCTCCAGCCCGCACGGCGCGGCCGGCAGCCTCCAGCATCCGGTAGGTCTTTCCCGTGCCGGAGAAATAACCGGCAAAAATCGTAAGGGATCCTTTCCGCCTCCGCTCTCCCCGTCCGACCTGCGCAGAAGTCTCCATATTACCGCCTCCCTTCAAACGGCTCTATTATAGCACGTTTCTACGGTTTCTGTTCACAAATTCTCTGAACAAATTCCGCAGCCAGGGAAGCAGATGTATTCTGTTTCAGCAATACCCTTTGCCGCCGCACGCTTGTGTCGATAGATGACAAGGTCGTGCAATCCTCCACCGCCCGGAAAGAAACCGGCGAAAACAGAAAGTCTCTGCTTTCAAACGCCGCTCCGCCCCCTGTCTCACCGGGGAGAATCGCAACGTCCACATTGCCTGTGCTGAGACATCCCAAAACCTCCGCTTCTCTTCCGAAGGACAGCTCACACCACAAGTCCGGGTGCTGCTCCTTAAGCGCCGACACAGTTTTAAAAACAGGCTGCATCACACAGGGGTCCGATGCCGCGATCTTCAAGCACTCGGTATGCTGCCGCCCCTCCTGCTCTGCCCGCGCCGCATTCAGAAACCTGTCAACCCTTCCCATCATCCAGAAACCGACCAGCGCAAACACGAGAAGGCCGCCAAGCAAAATCATATACTCCATCCCAACCTGTCCTTTCCATGCCTGGAGCCGCAGCCGCTAGATGTGGAAGCATTTTTGAACGTTCTGGTTTGTTCCCAAAACCAGCATGGTGCTGTTGGCCGGGAGACAGGTCTCCGGCGTAATGACCGTCATGGCGAAGTGTCCGTTCTGCTTGATGGCCAGTATGCTCACATGATGCCGTTTCCTGACATCCAGCTGGCCGATGGTCTTGCCGACCCAGTTATCCGGAACCTGAATCTCAAAGATGGCATGATCGTCCCCCAGCGCGATATAGTCCGAAATATTATCCGAGCTGTATCGGATGGCGGTCCAGACCGCGATCTGCCGCTCTGGGTAGACGACCTCGTCCGCCCCGTTTCGCAGCAGGAATTTGGCCTGAATGTCCCGTGCGGCCCGGGCCACCACCTTTTTCGCCCCCGCCTCCTTCAGCAGGGAAGCCGTCTCCAGAGAACTCTGGAAATTATCGCCGATAGCGACGATACATACATCAAAGTTCCGCACCCCCAAAGAGGCCAAAAATTCCTCGTTTGTGCTGTCTCCGATCTGGGCGCTGGTCACATAGGGCAAAATCCGGTTGACTTTTTCCTCGTCCTGATCCACCGCCATCACCTGATGGTTCAACTCGTGGAGCTTCATGGCCACATGGCGGCCGAAGCGGCCTAAACCGATCAGCAAAATTGTCTTCATGTATTTCATCCTCTTTATTTACAGATTCACCCTACCGTAATCCGCTCCTGCGGCAGTCGGGCGCTGGAATTCTGGGTGCTGGAAAGGGCAGCGAATATCAGCGTCAGACCCCCTACCCGTCCAAAGAACATCAGGCCGATCAAAATCAGGCGTGAGACTGTATGCAGCTGCGGCGTCAGTCCCAAGGACAGGCCCACAGTTCCGATGGCCGAAGCCGTTTCAAACAGGCTGTCCAGAATAGGCTGCCCCTCCATTCGGCTGATTACCAGTCCTCCGGCCAGAAACAGCCCCAGATACATCGCAAAAATTGTCGCCGCTTGGGAGATGGTCTCTTTGGAGATCCGGCGGTTAAAGAAATGCGGATACTCATTGCGCCGAAAAACCGCCAGCGCGTTCGCCAGAAGAACCGCCAGCGTTGTCGTTTTCATGCCGCCCGCAGTGGAGCCTGGCGAACCACCTATGAGCATCAGCATGGTGATAATCGTCTGCCCGCTTTCGCTCATAGCGGTCAAATCCGCCGTATTAAAACCCGCAGTTCGGGGCGTGACCGCCTGGAAAAAGGATAAGAGGAGTCGCTTCCCCACAGGCTCCCGCGCAAACTCGAACAGGAAGAAATAGATGCCGGGAAGCAGAATCAGACTGCCGGTGACCACCAGAATCACCTTGCTCTGCATCCGGTATCTGGTTATGTGCAGGCGGTTCGTACGGATGTCATCCCAAGTCAAGAATCCAATGCCGCCGATGATAATCAGCAGCGGGATCGCAACGGAGACCACCGGGTTGTCCGCGTAATCCACAAGAGACGAAAAGGGCTCCTTGATCCCCATCAAGTCGAATCCCGCATTGCAAAAGGCGGAAATAGAGTGAAACAGGGCATACCAAAGTCCCTTTACCAAGCCGAATTCCTGCCAGAAAACGGGGAACAGCGCGGCAGCCCCCAACAGCTCTACCACCAAGGCAGTTTTCAGGATAAAACCTGTCAGGCGCACGACCCCGCCCACATTCGGCGCAGCGATGGCCTCCTGCATCGTGCTGCGCTGCATCAGGCCGATCCGGCGCCCGGAGAGGATGCCGAAAGCACCGGCCACGGTTACCACCCCAAGGCCTCCGATCTGGATAAGCAATACGATGATGAACTGTCCGAAATTCGACCAGTAAGTAGCAGTGTCGTGAACAACCAGGCCTGTCACGCATACCGCCGACGTGGCAGTAAACAGAGCATCCGAAAACGGCGTGACAACACCTTCTTTTGTGGCAACCGGAAGCATCAGCAGGAAGCTCCCCAGCAGAATCACCAAGAGAAATCCGAATATGATGATCCGAAACGGAGACGACCAGCTTTTATGAAAAGGCCGCTGCGTAAGCCCCACCCCTTAATATGTCTTTATGGAGTCTTAATCACATTATCCACTTTTCGTCTTAAAGGGGCATTAATTTTTAAGGGCTCGTATTAAAATTGTATTAAGGCCCTCTTCACAGGTACCCAAACGCCAAGGCCAGCGGCAGTACAAGAACGGTGGAGCAAATACATACTGCCGACAGCGTCACCAGGGGCATCCCGATAAAAATCAATAGAAATCCAAGGATCTTGTGTTGAAGCAGGAAATGCTCCACGAGCCCATCACACATGCGCTCAAAATGCAGGAGCCTCGTTTTCCAGGTCATCATAATCATCCCTTCCTTTGACCTTATCATACTGCTTTTCAGCTTAAATCGGGAAAAAGAAAGCGTTTCCCGTATTAAGGAATCATAAGAGGCTGAAAGGCGAACCGGATGTACCGGTCCGCCTTTCAGCCTTATTTCAGAATCTCTCGGTCATTGGTTGAGCGGGAACAGGACTTTCATCAGCACCTGCTCTGCCGCCTCGGAATGGTCTACACCGAAATAGATGCGGTGTCCTTCCTTGTCCAGCAGCTCAAATTGTCCGTCCTTACAGAAAAAGCGAATGTTCTCTTCCTCCAGAACACGATAGAGCGCTAAATGCCACTCGATCCAGTTTGGAACAGCTCCCTGGAGCATTGCATCTCTGAGCCATTCGAATTCCGGCAGAAATAGCCGCTTTCCCAAAAACATCCGCCACAGTTCGCATTTCTGCTGAAGCGTCAGTCCGGAAAGCCATCCGACCGGGTCCGCGCTCTCCTCTTCTTCAAGGGAGACGTAGCAATAGGAGAGTGTCCGGTCAATTCTTGCCAGCCGCTGCTGTTCCAGAAAATCGGCGTACTCCCACTCCAGGGCCACGGCAGCAGACTTTTTCTCTACCGCGTCCAGCAAACGGAACATACAGTCCGCCGCCAGAGGATCCGGGAACTTCACGCAGAAGTACAGGTCTCTCAATTCCGCACATGGAATCCCGGAGACGTTCTTCTGCTGGATAGTGGGGGCTGTCCCCTCCTTTGTGAAGGACAGCTCGACCAGCTCATCCTGGCTTCCCATTCCAAATACCTGCACAGGCCATGCCTGATTGATCGCATAGATCAGCGGGCCGAAAATCTGTGCAAACTCCGCAACCGGGAACGTCAGCACCTCATAGCCGAACTGCAGGTACGGCTCCTCACTTTTGCAAAAGATTCTGGGACTCTGGCCGATCCAGTCCTTTATGGACTCCGCCAGGCAAATCATCAGCCACGCCGGGGTCTCATTCGTAACAGTGACCTGCGGCTCATACCGCTTTTCCAGCGTTTTCTCAAAATGAAACTGCATACCAGTGTCCTCTGCCCAAGAAGGCATCCGGGGCCCGTGATTACTTGGAGATCTCGCCCACCAGGCCCATGGCCAGGGCGATGTCCAGATTCACGCCCAGCACGTTGACGGTCTCTTCTCCGAACACGCCCAGGGTCTTGCCCTTGGTGTTGTCGGCGATGATCTGGCGCACCTCATCCTCACTGAGGCCGGAGGCCTCCACAATGCGGGGAATCTGCACCTCCGCAGAGGCGGGAGAGATGTGGGGATCCAAGCCGGAGCCGGAGGCAGTCATCAGGTCAGTGGGGATATCCTCCCGGCTGACACCGGGATTCTTCTCCAGGAATTCCTCGATGTCCGCCTCCACCCGCTCCGTCAGGGCGGGGTTGGAGGGGGCGTAGTTGTTGGAGCCGGAGCTCAGGCCGGCGAATTCAGAACCGTCGTTGTAGTACTGCTCCACCTGGCCGTCGCCGTCGGTGTCCTCTTCATAGTAAGTATTGTAATTGTACGCGGAGGGACGGCACCACATAAAGTAATCCTCGGTGAAGTCCTGACCCACGTTCTTGGCGCCCACGGCGATGCCGTCTGCCGTCACCAGAGAGCCCTTGGCCTGGCTGGGGAAAATCACAGCAGAGAGGCCGCTGAGCAGCACCGGAAATACCAGGCCGCACAGCACCAGCAATACCACGGTGACCAGAACGGCCTGCCGGATATTGTGGCCAATGCCATGTTTCTTCTCGTTCATCATTCAGGTTCCTCCTTACATACCAAAGCCGAGGGCAGCCAGCACCGGGGCGATGATCAGGTCAATGATCTTGATGCCCACGAAGGGGGCGATGATGCCGCCCAGGCCGTAGATCATCATGTTCCGGCCCAGCATCTTCCCGGAGGACATGGGGCGGTACTTGACGCCCTTCATGGCCAGGGGGATCAGACAGGGGATGATAATGGCGTTGAAGATCAGCGCGGACAGAATGGCGCTGTAAGAGGTCGCCAGCCCCATGATGTTCAGCACATTCAGCTCAGGAACAGCCAGCTTGAACATGGCCGGGATGATGGCAAAGTACTTGGCCACGTCGTTTGCGATGGAGAAGGTGGTCAGGGAGCCGCGGGTAATCAGCAGCTGCTTGCCGATCTCCACCACTTCCAGGATCTTGGTGGGGTCGGAGTCCAGGTCCACCATGTTGGCCGCTTCCTTGGCGGCAGTGGTGCCGGAGTTCATGGCCAGGCCCACGTTTGCCTGTGCCAAGGCAGGGGCGTCGTTGGTGCCGTCGCCGGTCATGGCGACGATCTTGCCCTCGGCCTGCTCCTTCTTAATCAGGGCGATCTTGTCCTCAGGCTTGCACTCTGCCACAAAGCCGTCCACACCGGCCTCCTTGGCGATGGTGGCCGCGGTCAGGGGGTTGTCGCCGGTGCACATGATGGTCTA
>OFOU01002089.1_pt1 | contig 10520 bp, 9 predicted proteins | sample 1542061 | NCBI WGS metagenome assembly OFOU01 (sample SAMN04209239, study PRJEB22552) | human gut metagenome | biome: gut; material: feces | host: Homo sapiens | place: USA: Oklahoma
CGGACGAAGCCTTCCGGCTCTTCTTTCCTTAAGTCTGTCTGACTGATGCGCGCAGGGTCCGGAGACCCGTCGCGACGACCGCTTCGCTGCCCGCCCTCTCGTGCGTGACCGCGTCGGTCCAAACAATCTATTTTACCAGTTATTCGCCGATTCAAACCCGAATACAATTGGCTGAAGTCCCGCACGGCGACAGGTTCCCGACACCGTCCGAAACCCTGTCGGCCCGCGCCGTTTTCGAGTCAAAAATCATGAGGTTGCGCATGACCGCCGACACGCTCGTCGAGGCCCGCTGGGTCATTCCCGTCATTCCCCGAAACACCGTTCTGGAGAATCACACCGTCGTCTTCTCGGGCGGCCGCATCGCAGACATTCTTCCGACCGAGGCCGCCAGAGTCCGCTACGCGGGTCTCGAGGCGAAGACGATGCGCCTGCCCGCAGGCGTCGTCATGCCCGGCCTCATCGACACCCACCTGCACTTCTCCGGCAACCTCACCGACGATGACACCGACTGGGTCATGCAGCCGCTCCTCGAGAAGCAGGCCGTCGCCGTCAAGCAGGCCTACGACTGCCTCACCCACGGCCTCACCACCGTCTGCGAGATTGGCCGCTTTGGTATCCAGGTCCGCGACTGCATCGACAAGGGCGTCTTCAAGGGCCCGCGCGTTCTGGCTACCGGCCTTGGCTTCTGCCGCGTTGCCGGCCACGGCGACTCCCACCACTGCAGCCAAGAGCTCAACAAGGAATCGCACCCCTGGGGCGACCAGGTCGACGGTCCTTGGGATCTGCGCAAGGCCGTCCGTCGTCGCCTGCGCGAGAACCCCGATGCCATCAAGATCTGGGCTACCGGTGGCGGCATCTGGCGTTGGGACTCCGGCCGCGACCAGCACTATTGCTCCGAGGAGATCCAGGCCGTGGTCGAAGAGGCAAAGATGGTCGGCATCCCCGTGTGGAGCCACTGCTACAACAACCACGCCGCTGCCTACGACTCCGTCCGCTTTGGCTGCGAGCAGCTGATTCACGGCTTCGACATCGACGAGCGCACCATGGACCTCATGGCCGAGCAGGGCACCTTCTTCACCCCGACGATCGCCTTCCTGCCCACCTGGTACGCCACCTATCCGCCCGTCTACGTTCCCGAGCTGCACGACAAGTACGAGGGCACCCTGGTCGAGAAGGAGCTGCAGCGCAACTACGACTGCCTGCGCGAGGCCAAGAAGCGCGGCGTCGTCATGACGATCGGCTCCGACTCCTTCTCCTTCGTCACCCCGTACGGCACCTGCTCCATCGAGGAGATGTACGAGTTCGTCGACAAGATCGGCTTCACTCCGGTCGAGACCATCACCTGCGCCACCCTCAACGGTGCCAAGATGTGCCACATCGAGGACGAGACCGGGTCCATCGAGGCCGGCAAGTGCGCCGACCTGCTGGTCGTCAACGGTGACGTCGCCGCCGACATCCACGTGCTCAACACCGACAACATGGACGTCATCATGAAGGACGGCTGGATTGTCGAGGGCGGCACCTTCGGCGAGGCAAACAAGTACAGCGCCTAAGCTACCGTTCATCGATGGCTTGATGTAAAACACAGTATTTGATTGCATAATGCAATGGAGAGGGTCGCTTGCGGCCCTCTTTATTGCTATGGGGTGCGTCAGTAAGAAGGAGATGACAGTGGATCTCAATAGGCTGATTCTGGGCAAGAGCTACAACTCTACCAAGGTCTTTCGTACCGCTCAGCATGTGGTTCAAGCCATCTTGCTCGGTATTGTCGTTCCACTGCTTATCCTGCTACTCATCTGGGATCTAACCGATAATCCCAATCCCGTTCCGGCCGTTGTCGTCATTGCCGGCTTGGTCATGCTGTGCTTCTTCTTCTCGTACGTCTTTGTGGTCCCCGACGACCTCACATCGAGCGCAACCGACCGTACGCTCGCCATCGCATCAAAAATATTCGCCTACACGTCGCGCGGCCTTACGCCCGAAGCTGCCCTGGGCGCCTCTAAGATCATCCTGTCCGAAACTATCGCCTCTGCCATCTGCTTTACCGACGGCAGGCAGGTGTTGGCGAGCTGGGGCGAGGACTCGGCAAAATGCCCCGCGGGCACCCCGGTGGTACTGCGGACTACGCTCAACGTGATCAACAGCGGTGAGCAGAGCGTGTTTTCGCGTGACGCCTCCAATGAGACGGGCGGCTATTTTCCCCGCCTGCGCGCCGGCATTGTCGCGCCGCTTACCGTGCGCGGGCATTGCGTGGGCACGCTCGAGCTGTATTACCCCCGCCTGAGCAGCATCGATATGCGCCAGACGGCGCTTGCCTCGGGCTTTGCCGACCTCATTTCCACGCAGCTTGCAAGCTTTGAGCTCGAGCGCCAGGACGAGCTTACGGCCCGCGTGGAGCTGCGCGCCTTGCAATCGCAGGTCGATCCTCATTTTCTATTCAATACCATCAGCACCATCGTGTCGCTCGTACGTACCGAGCCGGACAAGGCCAGGTCGCTGCTGATCGACTTTTCCAACTACTACCGTCAGACGCTTTCTGATTCCGATACCCTCACAACGCTCGAGCACGAGGTGGAGCAGGGCACTCGCTATATCAATCTTATGCAGGCTCGTTATGGCGACGGCCGTCTGCGCGTCTCGGTCGATATCGACTTTGAGGTGCGCGATTGCATGGTGCCGCCGTTTATCTTGCAGCCGTTGCTCGAAAACTGCATCAAGCACGCGCAGCGCGAGACCGAGCCGCTTTCTATTCATGTTAGGGCTTTCGAGACCGATGACGGTTTGGAGATCATCGTCGAGGACGATGGCATCGGTATGAGCGAAGAGGTCTGCGCGCATCTGTTTGAGCAGCATCGCCGAGAGGAGCCCGAGAGCATTACCGCCGACGGCTCCGTCAAGCGAGGTTGCGGCCTGGCGCTCTTCAACGTGCTTCAGCGCATCCATTTCTTTTACGGAGAAGATTCCGGCATGCGCGTGAAGTCCCAGGAGGGCGTGGGAACGCAGGTCATCGTCGAGCTGAACGGCGAGCCGCATGAGCCGGCACCGTTGACGGCGTAGCACGCGGTTGGATTGAGAGAAAAAGAGGGGAAGCACATATGTCCGAAGGCTGGAACATCTTGGTGGTTGATGACGAGCCTCCCATTAGGGCTGAGCTACGCTATCTGTTGGAAAAGGATACGCGTGTGGGTCAGATTGCCGAGGCGGGCAATGTCACCGAAGCCGTGGAGTCGATTCTGTCGAACAAGCCCGACGTGTTGTTTTTAGACATTACCATGCCCGGTCGCTCGGGAATTGAGCTTGCCGAGACGCTGCAGAACCTAAAGACGCCGCCGGTGGTTGTGTTTGTGACGGCGTTTGCCGAGTTTGCCGCCGATGCGTATAACCTCGATGCGGTCGATTACATCGTCAAACCGGTCGAGGATGCCCGTCTGTCAAAGGCGCTCGACAAGATCGAGGCCGCCCTGGGCGCCCGCCGCGTCGTCCATGCTCCGCGCCAGCCTTTGCGCCTGACGGTGGATCGTGGGGGTAAAAAGGTGTTCATTCCCGTGGCGGATGTCTGCTACTTTGAGGCGCGCGCCGATTTTTGCAACGCCGTCTGCGCCGAGGGAACATATCTGATTAACGAGTCGATTTCATCGCTCGAGCGGCGCTTGGCCTCCGAGGGCTTTATCCGTGTCCACCGCAGCTATCTGGTCAATTTGGAAGACGTGCACAATGTCGAGATTGGTTCCACGGGTCTTATGGAGCTCAGGCTCGATCGCGTAACCTCGACGGTGCCCGTGTCCCGTCGTCGTGCTGCCGAGGTTAAGGCGCACCTGGGGCTTGCGTAAGAGGCTTGCGTGCCGTCGTTTACCATCGCAGGTTTGGCATGGGCGCGCGGTGGGCATAATGGGTGGCATCGAATGAAATCGAAAGGATCATTATGCCCGCGCTTATCACCCATCATCTGTTTGGCGAGGAAAGCATCGACCGTCTTCCACAGGGCGTCATCACGTCCGATGAAGAGCGCATTGCCTTTATCTTGGGCAACCAAGGCCCCGACCCGTTTTTCTTTCACATTCTGACACCGCGTGTTTCCGACTGCACGCTGCTGGCGCAGGTCATGCATCGGTCGCGCATGTCTCGCCAGTTCGCGTGCCTGCGCGACGGCGTGTCGCATCTGCTGCCGCGCGACGCCAGCTTGGGTCGTGCCTTTGCGCTGGGCCTGCTGTCTCATTACGTGCTCGACCGCAACGCCCATCCCTTTGTCTATGAGCAGCAGTTTGGCATCGTGGAGTCCGATTCAGAGCTTGAGGATTCGAGCAGTCAGGTCCATGCCGTGATCGAGAGCGACCTGGATGTACTGATGCTGCAGCTTAAACGCGCCGGCGCTACGGTCGACGATTACCCGCCGGCGGGCGAGATCGTCACCACCGATCGCATCAATCGCGTGGCCGGCGTGCTGATGAGCTATGTTGCCGGACGCGTGTACGGCATTGACATTCCGGCGGGGGAGTACGGTGCCGCCGTTGCCAATATGCAGCGACTTTACCGCGCGATTGAGCCGGCCGGCTCCGTAAAGACGCGCGCGATCTCGCTGGTTGAGGGCTTGGTGCACGACTACTCGCTGCTCGACGGCCTTGCCCATCGCGTGACGACGGAGCTGCCCGAGCGCACCGGTAACCTGGGCCATCTGACATGGAAGAATCCCTTTACCGACGAGGTCTCGAACGAGAGTTTCCCCGAGGTCTTTGATCGCGCGCTGGTCGATTACGAGTGCACGGTCGCACGTTTTATCGAGACCGGTGACATGGATGCCGTGACCAGTCACGTCAACTACAGCGGTCGCGTGCTCGAAGCCGATGAGGAGTTCGACCGCGAGGAATAGGGCTCGTGCGTGCCCCTTTGCCGAATCCTTACCGGCGGTTCTGGACAATTGGGGTACGATGAACTAACTGCATATCGGGCAAATACGAAGGGTCCCTGTCCATGAAATACACCAAGCTCGAGCGTAACTGGGTTATGTACGATGTGGGCAATTCGGCCCTCGTGCTGCTCAATACCTCGGTGGTGCCCATTTACTTTAACGCCATCAATACCGGCGCTTCCTCGGCCGACCTGGTGGTCGCTTGGGGCAATGCGCAGACGATCGCCTCGCTGGTCATCGCCATGCTCATGCCCGTTCTGGGCGCGCTTGCCGACTACGCCGGCAACAAGATCAAGTTCTTCTTGGGCTTCTTCCTCACGGGCCTGGTGCTTTGCTTGGCGCAGGCTATCCCAATGTCCGCCATGGCATTTTTGACCGTGTACGTGCTGTGCACCATCGGCCTTAACTCTTCTATGACGTTCTACGACGCCATGCTGCCCGACATTACCACCGACGAGCGCATGGACGCCGTGTCCAGCTCGGGCTATGCCTGGGGCTACATCGGTTCCACCGTGCCGTTCGTCATCTGCCTGGCGCTCATCATGGGCGGCCCCGCTCTTGGCGTCCCCACCATGCTGGCAACGCGTCTGTCGTTTATCATCACTGGTGCCTGGTGGCTCATCTTTACTCTGCCGCTCATTCGCACCTATAAGCAAAAGTACGGTCGCGAGCGCGGTCCCGAGGACACCATCGGCCACATCGTGGGCGGTGTGTTCTCCGAGGTCGGACACACCATGCGCGAGATCGCCCACAACAAGACCGTGCTGGTCTACATGATCGCGTTCTTCTTCTATATCGACGGTGTGCACACGGTCATTTCCATGGCAACCAGCTACGGATCGGCCTTGGGCATCGATTCGACCCAGTTGGTCCTGGCGCTGCTCGTCACGCAGTTCGTGGCCTTTCCGTCCGCCATCATCTACGGCAAGCTCGCCGGCCGCGTGGGCACGCTCAACATGATCTTGGTGGCAGTCGCCGCCTATATGGGCATTGTGCTGTTCGCCGCGTTCTTCCTAAAGACCGCCTTTGAGTTTTGGGTGCTTGCCATTATGGTCGGCCTGTTCCAGGGCGGCGTGCAGGCGCTCAGCCGTAGCTACTTTGGCCGCATTATCCCCAAGGAAAAATCCAACGAGTACTACGGCTTCTTTGACATCTTTGGTCGTTATGCAAGCGTTATGGGCACCTTCCTGGTGTCGGTCGTCACCTCGCTGACCGGCAACCCGTCGCTGGGCGTCCTTTCCATTGGCGTGCTGCTGGTCGTTGGCTTTATGCTGCTGGTCCGCCTGTCCCGCATGACTCGGGCGGCAGAGCATGCCGCATAGGAGCGAGCGGCTATTGTGCCTGTCCACGGTACTCTTTTGGGGTTATCCGCAATAAACATTGCGACTTGCGAGCAATGATTTGCCCAAGTGGGTATGATGGAATCAGCTAGGTCGCGGGGCGTCGCCTGTGTTTGGCGGCGTCCCGTTTTTGTGTTGCAGGGAGGGTAAGGCATGAACGCCACAGTCGTGATTCCAACGTATTGGGCGGGCGATGACGCTTGCGCAAACGCCCCTGGCACCTATGACCATTCGACGCGACTCAACGCCGACAATCCCGAACTCGACCGCTGCCTGGCCTCGCTTGAGCAGGTACGTGACATCCCGCGCATCATCCTTTTGGTGGTCTGTCCCGTTTCTGCCACAGCCGATGTGTCGCTGCGCGTGCACGAGATTGTCGACGCGCATCCCACGCTCAAGGTCACCGTTGTCACCAACACCCAGGCCTCGCGCATTGCAGACCGGGTTGCTCAGATCGCGCCCAAGGGTTCGGGCGAGTGCGTGAGCCTGCGAGGCTACGGTGCCATCCGCAACATGGGGCTAGCCTGTGCCGCTGTGCTGGGGCATGACGCGGTTATCTTTTTGGATGACGATGAGACTGTCATCGACGCCGACTTTATGAAGCGCGCGACCTATGCGTTGGGGCAGCAGACACGTCAGGGCTTGCCGATCTTGGTCAAGAGCGGCTATTTCTACGATCGCGACGGCTCGCCGCTGGCTCCCACGGACAAGGCGGGCATCTGCCATCGTTGGTGGACCAAGCGCATCGAGTTCAACCGTTGGATGAAAAAGGCGCTTTCGGGCACCCGCATCTCGCGCTCCAACTACGTGTGCGGCGGCCTGATGGCCCTGCACGCCCGCGCCTTTACGCGTGTGGCCTTTGACCCGTTTATCACCCGCGGCGAGGACTTGGATTACCTCTTTAACATGCGCATGTTTGGCTACGACGTGTGGTTCGATAACGAGTGGACCGTGCGCCATCTGCCTCCGGAGTCCGAAAAGCGCTCACCGCGCTTTATGCAGGATGTATACCGTTGGTACTACGAACGGGCCAAGTTGACATTCGCCGCGCATCAAAAGGAGCTCATTCCCGTTACGGCGGCATCGCTCATGCCCTACCCGGGCCCGTGGATTTCGCGCGAGCTCGACGACCGCGTGCGCAAGACCGCTATGGTCCGCAGCGTGTTTACCCGCGAGCATGAGGGCTACCTGCGCATCTGGCGCCATGGTATCGACGAGGCAAAGGCCTATGCGCGCCAAAACGCTGCAAGCTACCTGCGTTTCCAGAGCTTTTGGCCCAAGATCATGGACGGGCTTTGGCGTGACGCACAACTGATCAGTATCCTGGAGGGGGCCGAATGATCGACCGCCGCGCCCAGCGCGATAGTTCAATATCAATCTTTCGCATCATTGCCGTTGCCTGCGCCATTTGTGTGCTGGTGTACTTTATTTTTGCCTTGGTGACCGGTATCGAGCCGATCGCCACGGTGATTGCCTGCGCGCTGCTGTGCATCTTTCTGTGCATCTTTATCTTTTTGACGCTCAACCCCGATTCGGTGCGCTCCCAGTACACCGAGGAGACGCTCTCGGTGGCCTCGGCCATGCTCGAGGACATTAAGGGCGGTCTGACGCAGGAGTCGGCGCGTTTGGTGTGCCGGCGCATTTTGCCCGAGACGCGCGCCATGACGGTGGCCATCACCGACGAGGACAACGTGCTTGCCTGCGCGGGCGAGTTTGAGGAAAAACTGCTGCCCGATACTCCCATCCACACGCTTGCCACACGCTACGTTATCGAACATGGCATCGTGCAGTCGTTCAACCGTATGGTGGATGTCGTGGGCTCGGACGGCTCGCACAACCAAGTCCCCGCCGGCATTATCGCCCCCATCAAGGTGGGCGATCGTACCGTCGGCACGCTCAAGTTCTACTACAAGACCCCGCGCGCCGTCGACCGTACCCAGTATGCGCTTGCCTCGGGCTTTGCCGAGATCTTGTCCACGCAGCTCGCCATCCACGAGCTCGAGGTGCAAAAGGAACTCACGGCGCGCGCCGAGGTGCGTGCGCTGCAGGCGCAGATTAACCCGCACTTCCTGTTCAACACGCTGAACACCATTGCATCGTTTACGCGCACCGACCCGCTGCGGGCCCGCGAACTGCTTCGTGAGTTCTCATCGTTCTATCGTGCCACGCTCGACAACTCGGGATCGCTTATTCCGGTCTCGCGCGAGGTCGCACAGACCAAGCGCTACCTTACCTTTGAGAAGGCCCGCTTTGGCGAGGATCGCGTGCTTGCGACGTTCGATGTGTCCGAGGACGTGGAAGATACGCTGGTGCCGGCGTTCGTGATCCAGCCGATTGTCGAGAACGCCGTGCGTCATGGTATGGGCGATGACGACGCCCTGAGGATCGACGTGACCGTTCACCAAGACGGCGAGGATGCAATCTTGATTGCCGTGGCCGATAATGGCGTGGGCATGGATGAGGGTACCGCCGCCAGACTGTTTGACGAGCGCTCTGCCCGTCCCGACGCCAGCTCTCCCCAGGGTGGCGGCGCCGGTGTGGCCATGCACAATATTTCGGAGCGCATCCATCGCTTTTATGGGCCGCACTCCTATACGCGTGTCGAATCGGCGCCGGGCAAGGGCACCAAAGTGCTCCTTCATCTTGATTTGTCAGAGAGCATCTTTGACATTCAAGAGTAAAATAAAAGGCTACGGGCTCAACGTCATGCGACGGATGCCCGGCGTAGTTAGTTGACGAAAGGTTTTATCCCTATGCTGCGTGCGATGATTGTGGATGATGAGGCGCCGGCTCGCTCGGAGCTTCGCTTCCTGCTCGAGCAAACGGGCAAGATCGGCACGATCACGGAGGCGTCGAGCGTCCGCTCCGCCATCGAGATGCTTATGGAAAGTCGCGTGGATGTCGTGTTTCTCGATATCTCGATGCCCGGTGCCTCGGGCCTGCAACTTGCCGAGGCGCTGCATAAGCTCAAAAATCCGCCGGCGATCGTGTTTGTGACTGCGTATAGTGACCATGCGGTCGAGGCATTCGACGTGGATGCCGTCGATTATCTGATGAAGCCGGTCGAAGAAGCTCGCTTGGATCGCGCGATCGAGAAGGTCATGCAACGCGCCAAGCCGGTTACGGACAGCAAGGTGACCATCGAGCGTATCCCGGTGGAAAAGGGCGGCCGCAAGGTGCTCATTCCCGTGGACGACATTCGCTTTATCATGGCCAAGGACGATTACTCCTGCATCTATACCGTCGATGATCGCTTTTTGTCGACGACCTCGCTGGCGCAGTTTGAGGCCAAGCTCTGCGACTTTGGCTTCTTCCGTGTTCACCGCCGCTATATCGTCAACTTGGCGTGCGTCACGGATGTGGAGACGGTGCCCTCGGGCGCCATCCAGCTGGGCATTACGGGCGTCGACGAACGCGTGCCGGTTTCGCGCCGCCGCGTCGTGCCGCTTAAGAAGGCCCTGAGTCTCTAGCACACTGGCCCCGCAGCCCTGTAGACCTATCGTCTGCGGAGGCGTGGGGCCTTTTTGTATGTATCTGCCGAATCGTTTTTTGCGGAAGGGATCCCATGAACAGTGCACGCGCCAAGCGTATCGACATCATCTCGGACACCCACGGCTATTTATCGCCTGCGCTCCTGGATGAGCTTGAGGGCGCAGACCTGATTATCCACGCCGGCGACCTCACGTCAGAGATGGACTACGAGCACCTATGCACCATCGCCCCCGTGCGGGCCGTACTGGGTAACAACGATTACTACCGCGACTACGGCCCCGATGTAGACCGTCTTGCGCTCTTTACCTACGAAGGCCTTAAATTCGCCGTAGCCCACTACCGCGAAGACCTTCCGGTGGGATCCGTAGACGTAGCCATCAACGGCCACACCCACGTAACCAAAGAAGCCCAAGTGGGCCGCTGCTTAGTTCTCAACCCGGGCAGCGCCAGCTACCCCAGAGGCACCCGAGGCCCCACCATGGCCAGAATGCTCGTCAAAGACGGCAAGATCCTAAGCACCAAGTTTATTGACCTAGACTAACCGCAACAAAAACGGGGGATGCAGATGCGTCCCCCGTTTTTCTTTGAGCCAAAGGCGGAAGTTCAACAAGATCCATCAGACCAACCCCGTTGAGGAGCATGCGGGCTAGCCGCGCAGCGGCGCACGCCCGCAAAACTGATTGAACAATGTGACGGCAGGGAGGGTCTCCGGGGCTGAGGGCGGGGGTTAAGTTTGTCGCGAGTTCCGCACGCAAAGGAAAGCACTTAATGTGCTTTCCGTC
>OFOU01002092.1_pt1 | contig 10511 bp, 16 predicted proteins | sample 1542061 | NCBI WGS metagenome assembly OFOU01 (sample SAMN04209239, study PRJEB22552) | human gut metagenome | biome: gut; material: feces | host: Homo sapiens | place: USA: Oklahoma
ATCGAACGGAGTTCGATGAAGAGTCCGGATGCAGAAAAGCAAAAACCCGCCTTTTAGGCGGGTTCTTTAAATAGTGGTGCCGGACTCGGAATCGAACATTTATACAATCCTATGTTTTGTCTAATAAAAATTAGAATATGGTGTTTTTTACCAACGTACATTTACCAACAAATCATAGGTGTTGTCAATTTAAATCAATAAGTTACGCTATTATTCGTTAGTAGACATCAGTAAACATCGGTTTTTAGATAGTGTAAACATCGTGTTGTCAAATAAAAAAGCACTTTTTGCTAAAAATGATAACTAATTGTTTTTAATTAAGTTATCTTCTTTTATCTCCGTTTCCATCCTAAAAAAATAAAAATGCTAAAAATAAGTGTTGATCGCCATAAGCGATATTCGAATAATACCTTCTATCAAATAACAAAAGGAAAAATATATGAAAGAAAAAACAAAACTGATCCGCATTTCTGAAGTAATCGACCGTACTGGATTCTGTAGAGCTTGGATTTATCGGATGATTAAAAACAATAGCTTTCCATCGCCAGTTAAGACAGGTGAACGGTCTATCGCATTTATTGAAAGTGAAGTCGATCAGTGGATTGAAGAAAAGATTTTTTATTCACGTAATCAAGCAGCGTAAAACTAAATATAAGCCACGGAGTGGCCTATATTTGTTTTTCTTGTAATGCTAAATATCTACGATAATAAGCCATAGCACTATCTAAGGTAGTATCCATTTTTTCAGCTACCTCACGCCATTTAAGACCAGCTGATCTCAATTCAAAAGCAAGCTGTCTTTTTTCTGCTGCTTCTTTTTCATACTGTTCACGAGGCATAGCATAATATTTCACTATCGTTTTACGAGACACGCCAGCCATTTTTGCGAAATCTTTTGCTTTTATCTTTTTTCCGTTAATAATCATAATATCTCCCATATCTTATCTAGTTTTGTTTTTAAATTTGTGATTTTTTTCTTTCCTTTATTTTTCATTCCACGATTAGATTGTATCTCAGAAAATTTTTCTTTCGAAAAATTCATCCAAGTCCACTTACATATACTTTGACAGATCTGTTTTATTTCATTGTGAGAAAGTGGATCAGTAGCATTGCTAAAGTTATTTAATACAATAGCTTTTGAAAACATATCATTGAAGAATTCATTATATGATTTTTTTGATTTATATCTCAAAATATCTTTATATGCTATTTGTCTTAAATCTTCAAATAAATTAACGTTGCGACCCAATCCATATATATCACTTCGATTCTTCTTTTTATTTTGGGTTGAAAAATCTTCGCGTACGAAATCAGATAGATAATCAAGCCCATATTCTGGTATATCATTACATATTGTTCTTGATTCGTTTTTATTTAGTGGGTTTCTCATCAATATATCAGCATATGCTTTATCTGCTTTTAATCTTTCAGTTAGTCCCGCCTGAACATACGCCGCAAATTTCAACGGTTTTATTTTCGCTGCATCAGTTTTCAATACAGGACTTTTTAACGCATACAGAAGATGTGCATGACCATTATTTGTATTTTGAATAATAATATTTGGCTTCGGTAAACCTACTAAATCCCACGCTATTGCTCCGTATTCGTGGTCTACATCGAATACAAGACCGTTAACGAAAGAACGATTATTAAATCCAATATATTTCTTCAGTAATGCCTTTTCTTTAGGGTTTCGATACACACCATCATTAAAATCATCACAGCATAAAGCATATTCTTGTATTTGACTTTTGTATTTTTCTATATTATAAATATTTTGATTCAATATCATATTAAACAATCCTTATAAGTAATGCTCCTTATTATTTTCGTTTTAGTCGACTGTGAATAATAGGGGCTTTATTTTTTTATTTTGATTTTACATTCATTTATAATAAAGAAATAACAGATATTATATTCTAGTCAAGTGGTACTCTTAACCATATCAGATATTATGAGGTTATTGGTTAAAATAAATAACAGGGTGCCCTTTATTCTATGGCACTAATAAAAAACACAGTAAAACTAGAACTATAAAATATATAGGGCGAAGCCGGATAAAGTAAAAAGTATAACTAAATCTAAAATATCAAAATATCCCGCGTGCCAGATATCCCATCATAGAAATTTTCCCGCTGTTGTCCGTTCGAGATCCGAATCCTTAACAGGAATAGATCGGTATAAAAGATCGATAATTAGATATTGATAGCTTTTGACAATCAAACGATACCAGATCGATCGGTGTTTAATTGATATAAACGATCGATTATTTATTTATAATAGTTTTAAACTATCATGGTGTGATTTTCGATCGGTACAAACGATATGACGAACCATCAAAATAATTGAATTCTAAGACGTTTACAGGCCAAGCGTTGGCCTGTGTCTTACCAATGAAGGAAAAGGTATGCGGAAATTTATGTTAGTGGCAGGTCTTGCCGTCCTGTTAGCAGGGTGTGGCGATGATGGCATCTATGGCAACTATGTTAATCAACAGTTTGGCGTCAGGCTTGATATTCAGAAAGATGTGATCAAGTTTCGCGATGGTGTTTTTACCGTTAAAAGCTGGGATGAAAGCAAGAAACCCATCTATATCGCCAAAACGCAAAACAAAAATCTCGGATCTTGGACTTTTAAAATCGAAAAAGTCAAAGATGGAGTTGTTTACCAAGGTGCGGTTTTTAAGAAAGATTAGAGGAGTAGGAAATGGAAAATAATACCATTCAATGCCCATACTGTCTAAAAGAAAGTCAGAAAGGGGTTCACGTATGCACTGGATGTCAAGCAACTGTATTATACGGTGCTCCGCCGGGTTGGTGCGTATTTTTAATAGTGTTCAGCACCTTAATATTATCAGTTTTGATCGGTATGAGTTCAGGAATAATGGCTGGTAATATTAGTTTATTTGTTATTGCGATTGTTGGGTTTATTATTAGCAAGTTGGCTTTTTCTGACAGGATTTCTTTCAGAAGGAGAATGTAAAATACGTCTTCCAAGGTGATGGCTCGAAGTGTCGAACCATCACCCATATAAATTTTATTTCCTCCTCTATATCATCAAGCACTAAATCGGAACCCGCAAGCGGGACCCCACGATTTAGCCCTTGACGATTTCCCCCCAAAGTTGCCATAAAGACAATATATTATTTACCCTATCTTTTATTTGCATTTTATTTATCGTGCAGTGTATTTATTTATGTAGCAGCTATTGACTAGTTTTTTAGATCGGTTATTTATTTAAATATAAGTTGAGTTCAGCTTTTATTTTTTAGCTTTCGGAAACTGAGGCAAGGTGTAATAGCGTATCCGCTATTTACCCAATCCTTCGGATTGCCCTATCTCGCTTTGCTCGTAGGGTTGAAAAAGATCTACCCTTCCGCCTATTCCCCTTGTCAAAGGGGAGGCGGTAAACCATACAGTTTAATATTATAGGAGTATTTAAAATGAATGATGATTTAGGTTTTATAAATAACATAGATGGGAAAATTTTATTTGAGCATTATCAATATTTAACTAATGCCATACTGGGTGATGATGACACAAAAAAAGAATTTGTGAAATATGAACATTATGACTTGGATTATTTAAGGTATTATCTTGAAGCGAGTATCTATTTTTTAGGTGAGGCAAGAGATGAAGCAAATAGAGATGTTGAAATAAAAGATTTAAACGAAGCAGTGGAGATAATAAATAAATTATCAAATAGGGCTAAGGTTGCTTTAGCTGAACATATTATATTGTGGTTTGAAGATATTTCATTGGTAGGTTCTTATAATACACTATTTAGATTTTTAGGCAGGGAGAAAAGAATATTATGATGATTATGTCTGTAGCAATGGTAATACTTTGTATTATGTTGGGAGGTTTTATGATCCGTAGCTGTACTGGAAAAACAAACTCTTCAAGCGAAGCAAAGCAAGCAATATCAGAAGTTAGAAAAATGATAGATAAAAAAGCACTGATTAAATACAAAAGGAATAATAGAACATGAATGTAGAAAACTTAATGAATAGTATGACTATAGAATATAAGCTCGAAATACTGGCAAGGTTTTTTTATTACATAGAACAAAACAAAGATATACCATTTAATGAAATCAATAGTGATGAGCGAGATTTGTGTTATTTTGTAGCCAATAGATACATTACAGAAAATAAAGCTGATGAGCTTATTGAAGCATTAATTATTGAAAATGATAACGACTACATAAGAGCAACAGATGATTACATTATCCAGAGGAATAAAGAATGCGAACAGATAGAAAAAGAGGACGTATAGAGTTAAATCACGAAGAACGCAGAGATATATCTATACAGTTTAGAGTAAATAAAGCAGAGTTTGAATATTTAAAATCATTAGTGGAAGCCTCTGGGCTTGAAAGAGGCCATTACATACGAAGAGAAATATTAAAATCTGAACCTGTTGTAAGAAGGAAAATGCCAGAAGTTAACCAGAAAACATATATACAGCTTTCAGCTATTGGTAATAATATAAATCAATCAACTAAAAAACTAAATAGCAATGAGTATTTTGATAAAAATGAAGTTGATAAACTTATGTTTAATATAAAGCAAGTTAGCAGAAGGATATTAGAAATAAACAAGGATCTAAATTATGAAGGGATACGTAGCTAAATCAGGCAAATCATTTAAAAATAGAGTTGATTATATATTAAAAGATGATCACGATTTTGTTTGTAGCAATATGTCAGCAGATAAAAATAATGTTAGTGATTTAACTGATGAGTTCAAGACTGTAAGCAGCTTTAGACAAGATATAAAAAAACCAGTGTTTCACGCTTTTTTATCAGTTCCTCTTAATGAAAAATTAACAGATGAGCAATGGCAAGAGATAGCAAAAGACTATTTGAAAGAAATGAATATTGATATAGAAAAACATCAATATATTTGTGTGCGTCATAAAGATACTGATAAAGACCATATCCATATAGTCGCTAATCGAGTGGCTTTAGATGGTTCGGTATGGCACGGTCAACACTCAGCATTTAACACAATAGCAGCTTGTGAACATTTAGAGATAAAGCACGGTTTAACTATTACTAAAGGTTTACAAGGCCAAAAATCAGACGTATCAGCACCAACCAAGAACGAGATCGAGCAAGCCTTGAGGACAGGTGAGAAACCAGCTCGTCTCGTTCTACAGAACGCTCTACAAGCAGCTATGGTAGGAAAACCAGACCTTGAGACATTCATAGACAGACTGCAGGCTGTAGGCATCGATCCGGCCTTTAACGTTGCTTCTACTGGCAACGTCGCCGGAGTGTCATTTGGTATCAAAAATAATGAAAAAAATATTTTCTTCAAGGGTTCATCTCTTGGCAAAAAATTTAGTTGGAACAATATAAAAAGTAAGGTGAAATATGACAAAAATAGAGATGATGAACTCATTAGGAGCTTCTCAGCAAGAAAAGATGATGAACCAAATAGTGTTGGACGATCATTTGTTGAACCAAATATCAATGACGGTAGAACCTCTAACGGAATCAATGATGATTCTTTCGGAATCAGTCAGCACAGCATTAAATCAGACGCAACAGACACTAACCAGAGTGAACAACTCATTAGAAGCAACAACAACCACTTTAAACTCAGCGAAAAATATAATAGACCAACAAGCCATAAAGTTAGAAGGACAACACAAAAAACTGCACAAATACTCAACAGAGTTAAAAAACAATACAATAAAGAATCAATCAAAACTTATAATAAAAGTGGCCTCAATAGTTGGCGCAATAAATCTGATAGCGGTTCTATCAGTAGGATACTTGATCGCGCAGAAACAGCCACAACAGCCACGAATCAATTTAGACTCAAAAGCGGTAGCAGTTTCAATAGTAGAGCAGCTAAGATCGAAGAAATGAGAGAGCGATTAGGGGTAAAGAAACCAATAATAGTGCCTAAGAGTAGAGTAAAAATCATTCATGATGAAATAAAGAAAAACTCATATAATATAGCAGTAGGAAAAGATAACTTCAGAAAAAGATTAAAGTCAAAATTAAAAAAAGATACATTAAAAGAGATAAAATTAGATATGGATGAGTGTGTTAATAACTCAGTATATAAAATTTTTTGATTGTATACATTTTAATTTTTACCTTAATAAAATAAAACATGATACTTATTGTGTTCAAAAACATACTTTATTAAAGAGATGGGGTATCAATAGGCGGGCTAATGAAAGCCCGTATTTTATATTAAGTTGGATTTATTGCTTTAAAGATTTTGGAGATGATCCAATCTGTAAGATTATGTCAAAGACACTATCCTGAACTTTAATTAAGTCCTCATTCGTGATCTCTATTTCATCATATCTCAATGAAGCATCACCAATTATTGTAGGAATCTTGTATTCATCTATTTTATTTTGATAATTTTTGTTAAACATATTAACTAAATGATTCAATTGGTGGCCCTTTCCTTTAAGCTCTGGTCGTGTTGCTCCAGTCTTCAATAGCCATGATTTTAGTATTTTTTCCAAAAATTGATTATAGGCCCATTTAGAATTTGCCAGATGGGGTTGATTTAGAATGAAGTTATTCTTTATTCCTTCCAGATCGTTTGTCGCGGCTCTTATCATTTCTAAATTACTCAGTCTCCAGTCTGAGATAATAATTGCCGCATTTAATCCTTTTTGAAAGGATGAAAATATATAAGACTGTTCTTTGTCAGATAAAGAGTTTGAAAAATCTTGTGTAATACCATCTATCATTTCAAGAATGTTTGTTTCGTTCCTGTTTTTTTTGACATTTAAATCTTGGTCAATAAAAAAATTGCATTCACCAAAAAAGTTAGGAACTCTACAAGTCAATATTTGACCTCGTAAGAGCAACAATAAAAAGCCAATATCATAGTTGGCGTACAGCCTGTTTCCATATCTTTCTTTATACCACTCTTGAACAATATAAGTTACTCTGTGAGACTCATTCAATGACTTTTTTTCTATTGGGCAAAAAATAGGTAAACTAATATCGTATTTTTTGCTAACCTCTGATAAGCATCGCCCTATGCGGTGAGGTATAGGGGTTTTATCTGCGTCAAAACCTTGGTCGACCTTTCCGATAAATTTTTTTAGCTCTGATTCATTAATCATAAATCAAATCCTATTCATAGAGTTTTTTGCAAAGTCAAAAGGCATAATATGCTTTTCTTTGTTCATATCCAAATAATCGGACCACCACTGCAGCATTAACCGTCTTTGGGTAATATGTTTGGCTTTGTGAATATAAGCCGCACGAACATTATTTTGTTCCTTGTGGCTCATTTGCCGTTCTATGGCGTCTTCAGTCCAGATACCTGATTCAACCAGACTACTACAAGCCATCGTGCGGAAACCGTGGCCGCATATATCTTTTTGTGTGTCATAGCCCATAAGCCGCAATGCTTTATTAACTGTATTCTCGCTCATAGGTTTACGATAATCATGACAACCGATAAATATCAAGCCCTCACCATTGCTAATATCATAACTAATATCTTTTAGCTCTTTTAGTATTTCAATGGCCTGATGACTTAACGGCACATAATGCGGTATCCGCATTTTAGATCCTCGCTCAGAAAATCTAACGTTCTCGATCTCGTCTCTTTCTGGTGGAATAACCCATAACGCATTTTTGAAATCTATTTCAGGCCAACGAGCAAACCGCAATTCACTTGAGCGGATGAATACCAGCATAGTGAGCTTTAAAGCTAATACAGTGAGCCTACGGCCTTTATACGCATCTATACGACTTAAAAAATCAGGTATCTGCTCAAGTTCAAGCGCCGGGTAATGCGTTCTTTTAGGTGTGATTAGCGTACCGCCAAGTTCATTAGCGGGATTATGATTAATCATATCTTCTTGAACAGCATAACGCATGATAGCTGTAATACGTTGTTTCAGGCGTGAAGCCGTTTCGTGCTGCCCTTTACCCTCAATTTTGCGAAGCGGCAGCAACAGATCGCGCGTAGTCAACTTGGTAATATCTTTTGAACCAATCGAGGGGAAAAGATGATTAATAAGACTGTTTAAAATACGCTCACTATGCTGAGGTATCCACCGCTCACTAACAGACATTTTTTTGTGCCAATCACGAGCTACGGCCTCAAACGTAAAATCTCCACGCTCTTCGGCCTTTACAGCTTTTTTCTGTTGAAGTGGGTCGATACCACTGGCTAACAGAGATTTCATCTCTAAGAGGCTTGTACGAGCTTCTGAGAGCGATACAGAAGGGTAAGTGCCAATTGAGAAGACTTTTTGCTTACCATCGAAGCGATAAGCAGCTTGCCAGTATTTGGAGCCATTAGGATGCACTAGCAGGTACAGCCCCTTACCATCTGATAGCTTGATCTGTTTGTCGGAAGGCTTGGCGTTTTTTACAGCAATATCAGTTAAGCGCATAGCAAGCCTCCTGTGCAAATGTTGGTAAAAATCCCATCGAACTGAGATTACCAACATTTTTACCAACAAATAGGGGGCGCTGCCAGTAGATTTTAACAGACAGTAGTAGACAACTGGAAGGGGATAACTTGTTGACTTTATAAAGCAAAACGGACGTCAGTAGACGTCCGTTTCTAAATGAGTGGTGCCCGGACTCGGAATCGAACCAAGGACACGGGGATTTTCAATCCCCTGCTCTACCGACTGAGCTATCCGGGCAACGGGGCGCATTAAACCGTAATCGCCGCGCCTCGTCAACGAAATTTATCTGTTTTGCAGCAGACTGAACAATCTATCACCACATTGCGCTAAAAGCACGCGTTTTCAGGCAAAAAACAGCGTCCAGGCCGCGGAAATCGGCATCGCCAGCACCAGCGCAGGCAGCATATTCACTACGGCAAACATTTTTATCCCGCAGATGCGCAGCCCGGTGGCCACCAGCAGCATGCCGCCGACGGCGCTGAAATCCGCCAGCATCATCGGCGTGGTAAGCGGCATAATGATCGCCGCGCAGGCTGCAAGAGTCAGCTGGATAAGCAGCATCGGTACGCTGATGGCGGCGACGGCAATGCCCAGGGTGCAGGCGAAGATGGTGGCGGTGAAAAAGTCGAGAAACGCTTTGGCAATCAGAATGCTGGCGTCGCCGGTCATCCCTTCGCGCATGGCGCCGAAGACGCCGGTGCCGCTGGCGCAGAACAGGACGATAATCGCCACATAGCTCTGAATATAAGACTCATGAGCCGAGGCCTTTTTCTTGCCTTTCGCTGACATCAACTGCTGGAGTTTACTGACCAGCGTATTGATGCCTTTTTCCATATTGCATATTTCGCCGAGCAGCGTCCCCACCAGGGTCGACAGCACCATCACCGGCAGATTGGCGCACTTAATGACCAGTAAAATGCCGATGCCCAATGACGCCAGGCCAAAAATAGAGGTCATTGCGGTGCGGATCCGTTCCGGCAACCGTTGGCTGAGTAAGGCGCCCAGCACACCGCCGACCAGCACCGCGCTGGCGTTAATAAAAGGTCCTGTAACCACGCTGACTCCTGTTAAAAATCCCTGATAACCGCATTATTATGGCGTTAACTTACCGGGAAAGCTTGTGTATCCGTGATATAAGTGCATACGGTTTTCATCTTGCGCCTGTTCGGGAAAGGTGCCATGATTGCGCGAATTTTCTCCTCCCTGATATGAGGCCGCCGATGACGACACAGCCATTATCTCGCCAGCGACGCCGCGCCCAGATGCGCGGGCTGCCTCATCTTGCTACGCTTACCCCTCTGTTCACCATGCGGTGAAGGACACGTATGCTCACTGTAGGGCAACAGTAAGATCGGACGCGTCTGCTTTTACTGATGTCCGGCGGTCGGAGCTGAATCCGTCAGACCCGGACACATCGTTGGGCAAGGTCTCCCTTGTCTGAGATTTTTACACTCCCGATACGGGCATTTGCGCTTATGAAATCCATGCACATTGCCGCCAGCTGCGAGCTGGTCACCCGCTTGTCCACCCACCGTCGCGTTGTGGCGCTGGACAGTACCGATTTTACCGATGTGGCGGCAGTCGTCATCTCCGCGGCCGACAGTCGCAGCGGCATCCTTACTCTCCTCAGGCGTAGCGGATTTAACCTGCCGGTCTACCTGCTGAGTGAGACGGCGGTCGACAAGCCGGAGGGGGTGCAGGCGGTGATCGCCGGTAAAGATCAGGAGTGGCTGGAGCTGGAGGCGGCGGCCTGTGATTATGAAGCGCGTCTGCTGCCGCCGTTTTTCAATACCCTGACCCAGTACGTCGAGATGGATAACAGCACCTTTGCCTGTCCGGGGCATCAGCACGGTGCGTTTTTCAAAAAGCACCCTGCAGGCCGTCAGTTCTATGACTTTTTTGGCGAAAATGTCTTTCGCGCCGACATGTGCAACGCCGATGTGAAATTAGGCGATCTGCTGATCCACGAAGGATCGGCCAAGCACGCGCAGAAGTTCGCTGCGAAGGTGTTCAATGCGGATAAAACCTACTTCGTCCTCAACGGCACCTCGGCGGCCAACAAAGTCGTGACCAACGCGCTGTTGACCCGCGGCG
>OFOU01002095.1_pt1 | contig 10491 bp, 10 predicted proteins | sample 1542061 | NCBI WGS metagenome assembly OFOU01 (sample SAMN04209239, study PRJEB22552) | human gut metagenome | biome: gut; material: feces | host: Homo sapiens | place: USA: Oklahoma
AATTTTACCCCATATCCTCTTTTACCCGTCTCACATCTATGAAAAGGCCAAAAAATCGGGGTCAAAATCGGCCATTTTTTGCCCGATTTTTTCCTCGATTTTTGCCAAAAACCACTATATCTTGTGGTTTAACTTCTCTATTTTCCTTTCAAACCACAATTTCGCATCATTATTACCGACTCGACATGTGTGGAGTGTGTGATTCTGATTTCCAAAAGGCGCAAAAAGGGCCTTGGCGTAAACGTTATATTGCATTCCCCGCAAATAATCTTGCTGGAAAACGGATTCACCTCCATGTTCTGGGAGAATCATGTGATGTTATGCTCCTCCAAATACTGTTTCCGTCTCCAATACAACTTCAGCACCTCTTTTCATCAGATCCAAACTTACAATCTCTTGCTCCAACTTCACATTCTGCTCCAGCATGTATTGAACCACCTCAGCATAAGTATCCATTGTTTTCAACTCCTGAAGTCTGCTTCTGTCATTACCCGAAAGTTGATGCAGGCACATGGCATACTCGTAATTTTTCAACTCATCAACCGACATGCCAAACAGTTCAAAATTTATTCCGGTAACCTCACGCAAATTATGATGAATCCAAAAACCGCCCGCGTCAATATCTCCAAAATGTTTATACGCGGCATCCTGGTTAGATTCATACACCAATTTAAGGAAATCCCTCTGATATCTGTTCGCGTATCCCCCAAGGTAAAATGTCACCGTACTCTCTGCATGATACCGGAGATAAGAGGTCCGATTTTCTATGGTCATAAACTCCGGTGCCATAAGCTTCACCGATTGAATATGAACCAAATCAGACGCAAGGAACTCTATCCCTTCGTAAAACCCGCTTATATCCACATCCTTTCCGGAGATATGGATGATTACATCTCCCTTGATACAAAGCTTCTGCGGTTCTTTGGCAATATGATAGTCCAGCAGAATCTCATCCAGTAATTCATCATCCGTATTTCTATCTGAATATTTCCGCAAGATACTGCAGACCGGCTGCAATGTTTCATTTTCAAAAAATTTAGAATCCCCATAAATTTTCATCGAAGCTTCCCTGATATACAAATCTTCCTGATTTTTCTCAATAAAGGCTACCGCTTTTAAAACATCGTCCAGTTCCTCTATATTCTTTGGAATCTTCCTGCTTTCTACGCATTCAGCCAGTATGGCACATTCCTTCTTACAAATGGAAGAGGTATTCTGATACTTGTCAACCAGCTCTTGCAGTTTCTCAAGCTTCCTATCCTTTGGCACATATCCGTATTGATCCGTTAAGTACCGCTCTATCTCCTGTATCCTCTCATCCATCAGATAAATACACTTTAATTGAGTCCCAAATGTTTCTGTCTCTCTGGTAATAAAACCTTTTTGAAACAGCTCCTCCACCGCCTGATTGAGTTTTGAGATTTCTTCAAAATCTCCGTCATTGGCTCTATATTTCCTATATAGCTTTTCTGGCTTTACCTGCGTTCTCCGGTTGGTCTTATTATTACCAACATCTTTTTTGCTCCTGCGATAATTTTCAACCAGGCAAGTCAGTATTTTTTCCTCGTACTTCAAAGACTACACCCCTTTATGTATATCAATAATTCCCATTTCCATAAGATCCGGCCTTGTCCTGAGTACCGGCAATACAACATCACATTCATTTCCAATCAGTTCCGTTTTATCCGGAGCACAGAAAATCATCTGCAGATTCTGTTCCTCCATAAAGCCAAGCATTATTTTTACATTGGTTGGATCCATTTTGGCAAACGGCTCATCAATGAACACCAGTCTTGTTGAACTGTTCTTATCATTATAAATCATAAGCAGTGCAGACAGCAAAATAAGCATATATGGAATCTGCACCTCCGCACCCGAATTATAACCGGACTGCTTAGAAAGCTTTGCTTTTGTGAGCACATCATTTGTCAGAAGAATTTCATAAGTCATATAGTTTCGATAATCTGCATAATGTTCAATCTTCTCTTTATCGTTGCTCTCCACAATACGATTAATAATCTTCTTAATATCCTGCTCCAGCGCCTCGCCTTTGTCATCAGAATACTCTGTTACAGCATCAAATGTCATTTGTCCTGAGGTGGTTCCGATATCTTCGCGTTCTTTTAAATATCTGGCATACTCCAGAATTTTCTCATATTCCGAGCCGTCCTTTACATACTTCACCTCAAATTCATATTTGGACTTAAATTCCAGACGTGACAATTCCGCATTGATAAGTTTTAAGTCATCTCTGGCGGTCTCACAGGATTTTAATACCGTAAGAGCAAATTCATTCTTGAATATTCCCTCATAATGCCTTGTCTGCTCCTTTAATTTCGCCTGTATTTCCTCTCTGTCATCCATCCAGATCCGGGATTTTCTTGCCTGATAATCTGCCACGGAAGTATCCGTCATCGGGAGCCGGTTGTCTCCTGCCCTTGATGCGTTATAGGAAGCCTGCCCGCCTCTTAGGTTTTTCCCTGCTTCTTCCAGATTACGTTCTGCACGTGCCCGGTCCTTTAATATTCCGCCCAGTCCACTTCTTCCATTGGCAATAAACTTATCATAATCTTCCGTCGCCTTTACATAGACAACGTGATTGCTAACCTCATATTTTTTTAATTCCTCCTGCGAGACACCAAGCTCTTCGCCGGCTTTTTCATAGTCTTTTTTATTCATATCAAGCATCGTCTGCATTGCAGATTTGTCTTCATATACAGATTTCCGCTCGTCACCAACCGCCCCCAGCTGTTGTTCCAATGCGCTGACTCTCTGTGCAAGCTCCATGTACTCCATATTATTCTTCTGCGCTTCTTCCAACGCCTTAAGCTCAGATTCTTTCGCCGAACATTCAAGCAGCGCTTCCTCATATTCCCGGCAGGCATCGTAATTGTATTCACCGAAGAATTGCATCTGCGTATCAAGATACGACATTTTTGACCCTTCGTCAGACTCCTGTTCTTTATATTGGCCGTATACCTGCTTTAAACTCTCCAATTTTTTAACCGCTTTGATCCTGTTTAACTCAATCGACTCCTGCCCCAGACAATAGAATCTAATGCGGTCAAACCGCAGAAAATAACTGTCCATGGCAACCGATACTCTTCCCTCTTTTGACATGGCATTCTCATAATTTTTCACCTTATCTTTGAAAACGGCATGAAATCTTCCAAGCTGATAGTCAAAATACTGCTTCGCCACCGGATTCTTTACTTCGATAAACTGAACCACAGAGTCTTCCTCCGGAACGATATGCTTCTTCATTAACAGTTTTGTGTTGAATAAATGGGCGTATTTATTTTTAGAAGCATTTAACACATCATCCGCGATATCGTAATATTCCGGTTCCACAAGAATTGTATATCTCCGGCTCCCAAGGTATCCTTCAATCGAATCGCGCCATGCCTCATCTTTCAGACCTAATACATATTCACAGGCAAATCTTGCCTCTGACTGTATCTTTCTTTTTTTAAACTCCCGGTTAATTTCATTTTTCAAGGCTACATAATCCGGTATCTCTGAAAAAGTCGTTTTTCTTGCTTCGCATTCTTCAATAATCTGTTGACAGTCATCCTGTTCTCTTTGATTCTTTTGTAAATCGTCTTTGAGCCTTGTTAACCTGCTGTGGATTTCGTCTCTGTGCTTTTTGATTTCTTCAAAAAAAGCAGCAACACAACTCTCCTTATGCACTTTCGTAACGGTATCTTCTGTCAGGGAAGATAAAATCTTCTGTTCCGGCACGACATACTGTTCCTCTGCAAACCATGCAATCAATTCACTGACTTTTGTCTGGAAGCCGCAAAGCTCCTCCTTTTCTTCTTTCAGACGCGATTTCACCTCTCGTACCTTTTGCAGCGCCTCTTTGGCGTCCGCAATTGCTTTAGCACAGTCCATGGAGTTCAGATTATCCTTTGCAGCATGGTATGCAGTTCTTATCTCTTCCTCACGCACTTCAATTACTCTCAGTTTCTTTTCATCCTCAGCAATCTGTCTCGCCGCGCTTTCCATATTCCGGGAAGTTTCTTCTATTGTTTTCTTGCACCGTAAAAAACGTTTGTATGTAATCTTTACGTCGTCAGCCAATATCACATTTCTTGCCCGCTTAAGTTCCTCAAACAGTTTTATAATCTCTTCTAGTTCCCTGATCTCAGCATCAATAATCTCAAAATTGGCATTCAATGTATCTATATTGTTCTTCGCCTCAACAAGTTTAGAAAAATCAACTTTCTTTTCTTCCAACACGCTCTCTCTGATAAACTGATCGATTTTTGCATTGGGGTCATAAGACATGATACTGCGGAGCTTGCGCCTGAATGCTGCTAATTGCTGTTCATTTAGGCGCAGGCCGGTTCTTTGCATAAATTTTGAAAGGCCCTCTCTCACATCCATCATCCTGAATCCGTAAACCTTCTGCAATTCAGTTGTACTGTACGGAATTGTCTGTCCGTCCCGCTCATAGGAATGTAAAACATCAAGTAACGTTTTATGTTCCATCACATATCTCTGTGTCTTGAATCCATTACCAGAATCTGTATCAATGGCTGTACCCAGAAGAAATGTTCTTCCAGTCTCGGCTTCCTCCATCTCAAGAACAATGTGGGTATACACATTCGGCATCTTATCGGCAGGTCTCATATAGGTGCCTGCTGTTGCATCGAGCAGTCCTCTGGTGTAGGAAGGTATCGTTCTGCTGCCTTTATTTTCCGTTGATTTATTGAACACCGTATCCCCATAAAGCGCATACTTCACCGCGTCCAGGAAAACGGATTTGCCATTCCCGTTTTTGCCGGCAATCAGAGTGAATGAACCCATGGGAACGGTAATCTGGCCAAACGCATACCAATTAATCAGCCGGACTTGTTTCAGTTTGATCATGATTCGTCCTCCTCTTCCTCACCCGCTATGTCAGCCGCATCTTCCTCATCCCCGGCCAAATCTTCCTTCCTATACTCCGCTGTTACCGTTTGAAACTGGGCAATGTCCCATCCAAACTGTAACGATGGATATAATGTAATGATTGCGTCCTCTGATTCCTCTTTCACATCATAATCGATCAGATTATATTTTTTAAATATCTTCATAGCTGCGGACAGCTTTGTCTTGTCGAGGTCCACCTCGTAAACCTTAATTTTATCTATCAGATCCCCCCGCATGACCACATTCTCGTCACTGTAACCAAGGTTCTCCAAATATACCTCCCACAACACAAGAAGCAGATGATACTGCTCTGTTGTAAATGAGACAACGTTGGCCCGTTTTAGTCCTACCGCTTCCTCATCGGCTTCATAAAGCTTAAGCATGGCAATTCTAACATTGGTATCCACAAGCACATCAAATCCAATCATGCGGAGATAATCCGAGATGTCCTGCCGGTTCGATTCCCTTGAGATAAAGGCATACAGCTTCTCATCCTTATCGCCCACAATAAAGGTTGAATCCAGCAGTTTACGGATACATCGCTTGAACAATATATTATTTTCTTCTTTTACAGAAATATTTAATTTGATATCACCCATTTAACGTTTCCTTTTTATCCTGATCCTGCTAATCGTCGCAGCTTCTGTTTCCATCGTTCCATCTAAAAATTCCACTTCATACGGAAATTCACCGCTGCCGGAATAAATAATACTGGCGGCCAGCATCATCGCATCGTCTCTGGACTTAATCATTGTCTCGTCCGGTATCACACTTTCTCTGTCCATGAATAATTTATCAAAATAATCTGTCGCCTGCTTTACTCCATACCGGTCCGGGTACTCATACAAAAGTTCTCTTGTCAGCCTTGCCTTATCTTCCTCTGATAAGGAGCTGATCACAATCGCGCCGCTCTTTGTATTTGGCCTGCGTTTCTTTCTGCGCTCAATGGATTTCCTGCCGACATACTTATAGGACTGCAGACCAAAGCATTTCGAGACAGCCTGCAAAACTGCTTTCTTCTCATCTGCCTCCAAATCCTTAATGGTCATCAGCAAATCATTTAAATAGGTCTGCATATTGACACTGTTACTTAACACCATAAGGATTCTGGTTGAATAAAGACTGTAATAGTTATTGATTTTCTTATCGATGAAATCCATCTCTTTTATATAATCATAGCTTATAAAACTTCTGACCTCAGAAAGCTGGCTGTCAACAATCTCACGGGCCTTGCTTTCCTCTACATTGTTGAGGCTCTGATACTCCCTTATCATGTTCTCATACACTTCTGTTTTTATGATTTTCCGAAGCAGCCTCTCAATTTCTTCAATATATCCTGGAATCAGCCCGCCTTTCTTTATAAAGAAATAGTCATTGAAGAACGCCTCCATCATTTGGTCCTTGATAATGAACTGTCCCAGTTCATTTGTCTCGGTCATCTTAATCACCATTCGCATGATAGCGCGAATACTGTCCTTCAGTATCAGAAGCTCATTCTTTAAATCCGACACACTGTCCACTGCCGGAACAAGAATATTGGAATATGGCCTGTGGGTTCTGCCATGATCCACAATAAAAGCAGAGTGCAGCACATCATAAATGGAAAAAATATGGTTCGTAAGCGCCGCATGGTTATCACGGTTAAATATCCTCTCAATGGCGTCAATCAGCTTTCTGCAATAAGGCGCTACCGTGGCAATATTGTCACCATTTCTGCCGATCTCTCTTTCTGAAATCCAACCACAGTGTCTGAAATATCTTAAAATCGCACCCGCATTTTCCGTTTCTGATTTTTTACTGCTGATATTCTCGTCAGCATTCCCACTGTTATCTTCTTCTGCCACCTCATATTTACAATTTCTAAAATAAAGAATTAAAGTGTCTCTGGCGTCCGTCTCATAGAGAAGTGGCACAGACTTTGACTTCTCAATGAGCTGCAAAATACATTCATAATAGATTCTTTTATTTTTGCAACAAAGCGGATTGAAAAAATGTTCATACCCCTCATTATTAAAAAGTATCATGCTGCACCTCCTTCACTTATGTACGTTCAGTCTAATCCTATTCAGTCCCTGGCAGTGCCGCCATATGGCGCCGGTTCTTCGGCTGCCATTGAGAATGGCTTTTCACTATGGAAACTGTAAATATTTGATTTATGCTCATCTTCTTCAGCATCCATTACATGATCCGTCCACAATTCACATTGCAGCATTACCGTCTGAACTGCATCTTCCATCCCCTCCGGCGGATACCTGTGTTTTTTCAGAAGCTTTTTAATCAGCATACGCATTCTGGCACGTGCAGATTCTTTCTTCTGCCAGTCGATACTCCTATTCTTACGCAGTGTATCCGTCAATTCCTTGGTAATGGCTATCAGTTCGCTATTTTCATAAAAATCTTTGATTGCCTGTGGCTTTGTGAGCGCGTCATAGAATGCCAGCTCATCTTCCGAAAGTCCCAGCTCATCGCCATCCTGCTTTGCTGCCGCAATCTGCCTGGCCAGATTCATTAATTCCTCAATGACCTGCTCGTTGGTAAGCAAACCATTCAAATATGCATTCATCACCCTTTGGATGATTTCAGAAAATTTTTCCGATTTAACAACATTGGTTCTTCGATACACACTGATTTGCTCAGCAATCAGTTTTTTCAAAAGTTCAACCGCCAGGTTTCGTTCTTTCATGTTTGCGATTTCTTCAAGAAACTTCGGATCAAACAGAGAAAATTCCTGCTTTATGTAATGGGCTGTAAAAATCTCGTTCCAAATCCGGTGCATAAAGATACGTATAGCCCATATTGAGAAACAGCTCGATGACTGACTTCTTATAATCTGCTTCTGTATATAATCCCGACATATAGTAAAACCTCCTTTGCGTTCCGGTGGAACAGTTATTTTTGTAAATGAAAATTTAGCGCCTTAGATGGTTACATTGGAGACATCGATTTCGCCAGACATTAGCTTTGGTAATAGGGTATCCCTAAATGCTGCAAGTCGTTGATTCTCTATCGTATTAGTCAATATTGATTGATACATAGGTTCGACAACTGAAAGAAAGTAAGCGTCAAATAAGACAGTGGATAGAAAAACCGTTAACTTTCTGCTATTCTTGCAGTTAGCGGTTATCGACACATTTTTTGAATGACTGGATTCCATGGGAGGTAGTCCTCCAAGTATTCCGGATACTGTAGGAATGCAGATCCTGGGATATCTCCAAGAATATACTGGATATATTTTCGCGGATTCAATCCATTTACCCTGGCTGTTTCTATCAGTGTATAGATTCCGGCACTGGCGTCTGCTCCTTTGGGACTTCCTGAAAACAGCCAGTTTTTGCGCCCTATGGTAAATGGGCGGATGCTGTTTCCCGCCAGATTGTTTGAGATGGAACAGTTTCCATCCAAAAGATAATTCATCAAACCGTTTTTTTGATTGAAGGCATAGGTAAAGGCTTCCCCCAATTTCGGTTTTGGAAGGATCCCGGCAGATGCTGTTTCTGCCCACGACCAAAACGCCTCCAATACAGGTTTTTCCTGTATCAGACGCTCTTCTTTTCTTCCTTCCGGGGATAACACCTCCAGATTTTTTTCCAGCTCAAATAGGCGGTTGATGTACCGGATTGCCTGTGCCGGTATGGTTGCCTGCGGGCTATTGACATCTTTGGGGAGTGAATCTACAAAATATCTGCGAAGATGTGTCCAGCAGAAGCATTGGGTGATCCCCATTACTTTTTCATATCCCTTATAGGCATCCGTATGAATATATCCCGTATAGTCTTTCAGGAACTTCTGGGGGAATGTCCCGCTTCGGCCAGGCTGGTAATCAAACATCCGGATTGGATGACTGCTGCTTTTTATAGAACAGTACACCCACATGTAGGAGTCTGTCGTATTTTTTCTGCCCGGTTCTAAAAGTACCTGAACAGGCGTTTCGTCTATATGAAAGTAATTCTGCTCCAGCAGCTTTTCCTTCAGAAGCCCGACGACAGGAGAAAGCCAATCACGGTAACTGGCAAGGATCCAGTTTGACATGGTGGCGCGACTTAAAGTAACTCCAAGGTCTGCCCATTCCTTTTCCTGACGATAAAGAGGTACGGCAAGCTCATACTTCTGATGGATAACCCAGGCTACCGTAGACGGGGACGCATAGGAATGCTGAATGACAGGATAGGGCATGGGGGATTTCTCCATAAAGCCCGTCCCTTCTCTCCGACAGTTCCTGCATTCGAAAGTTTCACGGTAATAATCGATCACCCGGACTTTTGCCGGAATGAATTCTATTTCTGTACGTACGAATTCTTCACCGACAGAGACCAGAGGTGTTCCGCATTTCTCACAGAAGCGATCTTCCTCAGCAAGAGTACATAGTTTTTTTTCATGAGGGATGTCTTTCAGAAGCTCCTCACGCTGACCTTTGAATTTCCGGCGGCGATAAGAGGCAACATCCTTGAGATCAGGTTCCACTGCGAATGAGTCAGCAGAAGATTCCGCTTCATCAAAAAGAGACATCTGTCCCTCGATGCCAAGAGAGGATGTCTGCTCTGTGGATCTGCCATAAAGTTTGCGGGTCAGGAAAGCAACCTTTTCCTGAAGAAGAAGGTTTTCTTTTTCCAGCTCTGTGATCCGTTTTTCTAATGCAGGGACCTGATTTTCTGTGTGCATGATCTGTCGCATCCTTTACTTTTCCGTGTTTCCAGTATAACACAAAAGTGTCAGAATCTCCAGTAAATACAGGAGATTCTGGCACTTACAGGACACTTTTCGGTCTTAACTTTTTTACTGCTTTGGGTTGGTCGATACATAATCCTTCCAGAAGCCAGCGGAATTCCTGCTCCGAGATCTGTCGGACTTCTTCCTGTGACCGTGGCCATTGAAACCGACCATTCTCCAAGCGCTTATAAAGCAGAACAAATCCATCTCCTTCCCAGACCAGGCCTTTGAATCGGTCAGTGCAGCATCCGCAGAAAAGAAACAGGACCTCCTTTTGAAAGGGATCCAGATGGAACTGTTCCTTTACTAACATCGCCAATCCATCAATTCCTTTGCGAAGATCACATTTTCCGCAGTAGATATAGATGGCCCGAAAGCCGGTGATCTCAGAGAGCATGGAACATCACCTCTTTCAGAAAGGAAAGGATGTAATCCGGAGCATCACTGCTTACTTCCACAACTGTGTCACCATGGCGGATGCGAATCGCTATATTCGGAGCCGGAACTGCAGAAGCAACTGGTATCTGAGCAAAGGTTCCGGAAACAGGAGAATTGTTTTTGATGGAATTCGGTGTTTCGCAAACATCAAGTACTATTTTTCTCAGTCGGTTTAATCGATAATAATACACGGACTCCTGGATCGCGTTGGCAGCACACCATTCTTTGACGGTCAGGCCACTATCGTTACGCTGTTTAATCATTGCGGTCCAGCTTGCCGCACGAACCTGCATGTTCTTTTGTCTGGATATTCGAACCAATATATCTCTATATAAAATTCAAAATGGTTCCGGGTGCATCGCACCAGGAACCATCAGACTGTCAAAGAACCCCTATTAAGTGATAAGTAAATAGAGATTCTTTTTCTGT
>OFOU01002101.1_pt1 | contig 10445 bp, 9 predicted proteins | sample 1542061 | NCBI WGS metagenome assembly OFOU01 (sample SAMN04209239, study PRJEB22552) | human gut metagenome | biome: gut; material: feces | host: Homo sapiens | place: USA: Oklahoma
CCACCACATCATATTGCTCTTCCAGGATATCCGCCAAAAGAGAGCGGTTCATCTCCGAATCATCGACGATTAAGATTTTTTGTTTTTCCATAATACTGAAACTCTTTCCTAATAAATTTACGGTTTTATTATAAATGTTATCCTTACATTTTGGCAACATTCGTATTGGTTAGGTGTGCAAATAGGTCTCCCGCTTTCTTATTACTTACTGACAAAATTATTCCGTCATGATATAATTCAGATAGATAGGAGGCAAATTATGAACCCACAAGAAACAAAATTTACATTTGTATATAACGAAATTAAGCAGTGTATTTTAGAGGGTCAAATACTTCCTGGAAATGCCTTGCCATCTTCACGGCTGTATTGTGAACAATTTCATGTGAGCAGATATACGATTAACCGCGTTTTTAACGCATTGAGGAAGGAAGGGTTGGTTGATATTCAGCCTCGCCTTGCACCGATTGTTGTTTCAACTATAGATGCTTATGATTCATCAAATACTGTTTTCGAGATTTTAAAACAAAAGGAAGGTATTTTACAGGTATATCAGACTTTTGCTTTAATACTGCCTTCCCTTATGGTTTTTGCTTTGCAAGGCTGTGATGTGGAGGTACTACCTCACTATAAACAGGCTATGAAAGCATTGCGTTTAGGATATGCAGCTGGTGGATGGCGTCCTCCTTCTAAATTAGGATATGATATATTAAGAATAGGAGGTAATTCCCTATTCAGCGAACTCTATTCTACGTTTGGTCTCTATAATAAGTTTACATTTTTTGCAGAGGTGTGCCCCTATTTCTCTACACACTTTTTACAGGAATCTGTATCTGCAACCAATGTCATTATGGATATATTAAAGGGCGATGAACCACTCACAAGGTACAACCAGCTCTCAAATGTGTATCAAAGACTTACGGATACCATTCAAAATACGTTAAATTACCTGTCAGAGACCAATCCCAAATGTCCTGCTCAAACGGGTTTGAAGTTTTCGTGGAATCCCATGCGTGGTCAGGATTATTATTACTCAAAGATTATTGATGATCTGAATCTAAAAATTGGCCTTGGAGAGTATTCTGTTGGAATGTTTCTTCCATACGAAAAGCAACTGGCCAAACAGTACGATGTATCTATATCGACGGTCAGAAAGGCGTTATCAGAACTTGAACAAAGAGGTTTTGTAAAGACATTAAATGGTAAAGGCACTATTGTTATAAAACCGGATGATACGAAACTTCATCAGCTGGCTCTTAATTCCGGATATGTAGAAAAAGCACAACGTTACCTTCACGCTCTACAGCTAATGGTATTAATTATTCGTCCGGCAGCATTAGTTGCAGCTCCAAGGTTTTCTAGAGAAGAACTGGACGAGTTGGCAGATAGATTTACTTCTTCTGACTCTATTCATTTGGCAGATATTTTGGAATCTATAATGAAACATACCACTTTAGAACCCTTATATGTTATATTATCTAAGACCAATCATCTTCTTGAATGGGGACACCATTTTGCTTATTATCCGTCAAAGAAACATACTCTTTCACATCTCAACAAGCAAGTCATTCTAGCACTTGAGCAATTACGTGAAGGTAATGCTGACTCCTTTGCGGATGGTATAGCAGATTGCTACCGTTACAATTTGGTTCTTATGAAAAAACGTATGGTAGAAAAATATAAGTTTCATAATGTTGCTAATATCCGGGTTCCAGAAAAATACTAGTTACAAGCACTGAATGAAAAGTGGTAACCTTTTCTTCTTGTTAGAGAGTATAAGGCCTCGACCTCTCACTTATTACGATTATTTTACAAAAGGCGGGCCCGGTTTTTCGGTGCCCTCCATAATTTTTTTATCCATATTTTACCATATACCATCATATAACCTTCATCTAAGCCCGTTCTGTATGATTGATGTCTTTTATTTGCACAGGGATATACAGTTTTACTATGCTTTATGGGAAAGACAGACGATGTGTTACTATCATATTTTATTGCAACAGCAATATCATTAGTAAATCATATCAACAACCCCTTATTTGTACTTTTCTGCGGCCCGAATTGCTACTGTTCAGAATTGTAACAATACCATTCTGGGCATACCGAATATTTTCTGCCGGTTAGAATACTTTTCACTGCAATTTTCCTTGGAAGTTGGCTGAAGTTATGTATCACATCGCACTTATCAGCAACTACACGCTTCTACCCTATCATTTCTCCCGGATGGCCACAACAACCAAGCGGCTGTCCTTTTTCCAGTAACCACATGTAATTAGGAATAACAGTGGAGCACGATGATCTGGAAATATTCGATTTTCATGCATCCCTCTCTCAATTAGTACTTCAATCAATTCCTCTCTTTTCATGCTCCCCAAACCAGCATCAGCAAACAGCCCTCCCTCTTCACTCCATTCTGTTTCTTCTGCATAGAATACCGAAAATACCCGGTATTCCCGATGCTCATAGAGATTATCCACTTGAATGACCTGATGGGCCTCCCAAAATGGCTTCTTCTGGTACTTTAGCAAATCGGCAAACATTGTCCCATTTCTCATGTTATGTCCATATAAAAAGAGATCTCTTTTCTCCTGCAGGTTCCCCCTTCCCACAAAAGGAGTTCCGGCATAAGAGGCCTTGCCTTTAAAATCCCGGTGTAGATAATATTCCAGTTCTTTTGGAGTTTACATGATTGGATAGTTAACCGCAGTATCATCAATAACAATCCATCCAGCAAAATCAGGATTTTTCAAGGCCAGTTCATGATATTCCGGTAGAATTTTCGCCTCTTTATCTTCTATTTTTCCCTTATTATCCACGGTTTTAACGTTTTCACTATTTGTGCCCTCATCCAATACATTCTTCTTTTTATCCTCAATGTAAGCCGCTAACTCTACAAACGCCTGCTGCTCAGAATCTAATCCCTGCCAATTATGAGCCAATAGAACGGTCAAAAATATAGTAAGAATAAAAAGTGTGGTCATAACAATCCCTTTCATCATTCCAGCCCCGTCCCCCGATTATCTTCCCACAAAATCCTAGAAAAATAAATAAAACGGCCGTTCCACCAACGACAGACTCGGTTCTCGGTGAGATAATCCTCAGTCCGAAGTTCTGGATTGTTTCTTTCCCATCCCGTAGCCTCAAAAAACTCGTCCGCATTTTCATAAACAAAAATCGCCCTCCGGGCTTTTGCATAATCTTCATCCTCAAATGAGTCTATATGTATGAAAAACTCCCGTTCCAAAAGAAATTTCAACTCTTTCTTTTCAAAAGTCAAGCTATCATTCATCTGTAAATAAATCCTCCACTTTCTCTATTATTCCCAGTTTCCGCTCTGTCGGTTCCTCCTGAATATTTTTTTCATTAGCCTTGCTTTTTCCAACTTCTTGGGATTCATCTTCCTTTTTCAATTCCTTCCCAGACCAGATTCCCTGTTCAAATCCGGATTCCTGCTCCCCGATATCCTCCTGGCGGACCTTACTATCCTGTTCAGCTCTCAGTTCCTCTTCCCGTCTCCATACCGGCACATGAGAATCCGTTTTTTCCTGGATAAGTTTTTTTGCATCTGGATGCATAGTATAATCCATCTTCCTTACACGCAGTATTTTCTGTCCTCGGATAATCACAAGTGCCTGATCAAGAGGGAAGCGCAGTACCTCATCCGGCAAAAGCAGCATCCTCTTTCCCACGGAACTGGATTCTGAATAGCCTGGCACATAGTTGCTCATTCTCACCGTACTTAAATTTTTTCGGACCGAGGACACACTCACGGTTACTTCACCGGAACGATTGCTAAAATAGGTGGCTGTAGTCATATCATTACAGCCTAAAAACAGGGACATATCACAGCCTCCTAATATCTCCTCCCATTGCCCGTCCGGATATCGATTCTGTAGCTGTGGAATATTTTGGTATATGATACTCATTCCAATATTACGACCTCTGGCTGTTGCCAACTTTTTTTTGAAATCAGGTACAATCCCAATATTCGGAAATTCATCCAGAATAAAATGCACTGGCAACAGCAATTTCCGGTTTTTCTGGCGGTCAGCAAACCGTATCAACTTAATGCACAGAAAAGACACAAACAGCGTAGCCAAAACATCATAGGTTGATTCCTGGTCAGAGGTAATACAGAAATATGCACACTTCTCCCGTCCAGGCAACGTTAAATCAATTTCCTTATGGCTGGTAATTTTCTGCACCTTCTCATTCTGCATAATCTGAAGCCGGGTTCCCAGGCCTAGTACTGCATTTCCCTTTACCTTTTCAGCTTTGGCAAAGAGTCGGTAGGGACCCTTTGCTGGGTGAGAAGTAGGGAGCCGGTCAAAAATTCCATCTATTGCTTCCAAACTCTGGTTAATTAAAATCTTATAACTCTCTGCAAAGGTTTTATCTTTATCTTTGTATTCATGGTATACATACAGGCAGAGCGCCTTTAATAAATCCATTTCAACATTATCATAAAAATGATCGAATTTGTCAGTCGTGTTGCGGATTACTACGTCCACAAAGATATCAATCAGTCCTCCCTCGTCAATCTCTGCCAAACAATCCCATGCATCGGAATTTTCAAGGTTAATCAAATTCCATTGACGGACCGTATAGTTCTTCTCTTTTAAGTATGCAACCATATCCTCATACAGTTCGGATTTCGGATCCGTCACAAACATACTCTCCCCCCGTCTGACACACTGAAGAATCATGTTTCGGGCAAATGCCCTGGACTTCATGGAACCCTGTGAGCCACACACGGCAATATTACGATTCAGTCTGGAATTCACAGGAAGGCTTAATATATTCCCGCTCGTCATTTCCAGACCCAAAATAATTCCATCTACATTCCTTATATCTTTATTCTCCTTTAACACCTTCTTCCGCTCGGTATCCTTCATATATCCAGCCGTACCATAGGTTCCAAGATTCGAGTAGGTAAAATTCCGTTCCTCATCTTTCCCGTCCGTATCGCTTATACTACCCTGGAATGCAATAACCCCGGAAATCACAAAAAAAAGCAATACGGTAAACACCGATGTTTTTAAGCCATTCATGGAAGATACCGCAAAATACAGACACCGGAACGGGTTAAGACTCACATGACCGGCATCTACCATAAGCTGCAGTAAGAAACCGCCGCTATAAAGAGCCACCAGAAGCAAGCAGGCCAGTCCTATGGCAAATTTCTTTTTCCTAAATTTTTGTTCTTCCTCCATCTGAATCCTCCATTTCTATAATTGGCAACAAAAACAGACTGCCATCTTGTCTGCTTTCCCAACCTATTTATGTTTATTCTCGTTTTATTTTCTTGTGATACTGGAACAGATTTCCGTAATAGGTCCCAATCGTACTCACGGAGTTATAAAGCGCCGTCACCATTACTGCCCGGATATTCCTCGCCTTTGATTCCGTCTCCTGCAGGCAGGATAACACGTACTGAATATGGAACATGGTTAAGCGCCGATATTGTTCTTTGACAAGCCCGGCCGGCTTGTCCTCCCGGTTGACACGAATGGTATCTCTGTTGGACGCCAGGATTTCCACGGCCACCTCCACCAGTTCCTCCAATTCCTCCTTCGCTCCTAAATCCCTTTTTTAAATGTCATACTCAATCTGCTCTTTAAATTCCTCCTTCAACTCCTGATATGATTGGATAGGATATTCTCTGTTGTGATTTATGTATGTAATTTCTGTATTTGTCTCCCTCATTTCGGAGAGAGATGTCACTTTTTTTGGTATAGATATATCACCAATTTCGGGGGGAGGTGTCACCGATTTGAGTGACACGTCCCCCTTATTTCGGGGATACTGCCTGCTTGGTGCTCCCGTTCCGGTTGGCCGGCTCTTTTTTTCTTTTATTTTTAGCCTTTCCGGTTCCTCTTTATACTCCTCCGGGAAGGTAAGCCGCTCCAGGATGTCCACATCGAGGTCAAGAAACAGAACATTGGGAATGGACTGCCCATTTGAAGTCAATGTACGGAAAACACGGCGGACCACTCCCAGTTTCTCTAACTCCAACACCGCGTTGGCCGCGTCCCGTTTTGTAATCCCAAACTGTTCCGCTATCTGCTGGTAACTTCTCTGCAACAAGTCAGCCTTAAACCGCTTGCGGTAACCCAGAAGCTGTCCGCTCCCTTCATCCCGCACTTCGGCTGCGCGGTACCAGTACACAATATCAGACAGGATTACTATTGCAATCAAATATGGTTTTCCTGTGTCTCTTAAAATGGTTCGGTACCAGGCCGGAGGAATCACATTGCCGGTAAACCGAATTCGGCTCAACCGGTCTACCGTGTCATTACCAGTTTGATAAATCGGTTCCATATTGCTCTCTCCTTTTTCTGTTCAGCTCTGCCCTACTGCCTCCACCCCAGATATCGGTACACTTTCTCTGGCCGGATTGCCTCCACCTGAAACCATTTTGGTACAAGTAAACGGAGTACCTCTGCCTGATAAGTAAAACAGAATATTCTGCCACCCTTTCTTATCGACAGACTCATAATACGTTTAATCTGCCACAAATCCATTAAGTAACAAAAGTAAACCGGAGTCCCGTTCTCATCTTCTCCGGCCTCCGGTGAGAATCGGTCATTATTCACGCTTTTTAACGCGCCACACAAAAAGCGGTAAAACCTAACCCCATCGGATTCACTGCCTAATAATCTCAGTTGAATAGCCGCCTCTGCATAAAAGGGAATATAGTAATAACTCTCATACACATCATCTAAAGAAAAGAGGTTCCCCTTCAGTCCTCCGTCACTGATTAATATTCTCTGTACCATCTCCATACCGACTCCCATGATAATGGCACCGCCCGGTAAAAGCCGTCTGCACTTTCTAAGCCGTATCTCCAGACGGCTTTTTAAATTCCGTTCTATTTTTGGTGTCCATTTCATCAGGTTTCCCATCGTATTGTAGACCACATAAAACTGATCCGCCGCCAGTACCCCACAGGCCCTTGAGCCTTTGATTTCCATGTCCGTTTCCTGCTTCCACTCCATTGTCCCGTAATAAGATACCGGGGTACTGCCTATGATAGTTGAGGAATCGAACGGAACCTGATGGAAAACAGGGAAAAGTTCCGGTTTTTCACTCTGAAAAATCCGTATCCCGGCGCGATGAATATAAATCCATACCATACTCATACGATGAAGCCGCAACCGTTTTTCTGGTTCACTCTTCACGTGATTGGTGGAGTTGGCTCCGGATAAATAGAGCCGCACATCATCCCAATAATGAACCAATAGATACTGTTTAGCTTTATTTCGAAGCAGATAACCTCTGATACCATCTTTACTCCGAAGTTTAACTTCTCCCTCCCGCTTCAATCGGGTCAAAAGCACAGCGGCGTAAGATTCAGAACCGACTGCACGGCCAATCCAATCTGACGGTATTTCCCCGCTGACTGCTATAAGTAACAGAAGTTCATCTTTTCTATCCATTTTCATATCTGTCCCCTTCTTCTTATTCCGTTTTGTTCCTTTTCATACCCTGTCCTCTCCATCCCTGGGTAAAATGAATCTCCCTTTTTCTGTCTATGGATACGTTTTTAAAGCTCTCACCAAAATTTTACCCTGTCGAAAAACCTGTAGCGGGAATCGGATGATTTTTCGATATGATGCCCAGGTGGTACCTTTTACAAATCCACTTAGGAAACTGGTTATATTCCATCAAAAAAAGGAACGTGCAATCCCGTTCCCCCAATATGGTAGTATGATAAGTGTCTAGATGCAGACCGCTGTCCGATACAAGGAAGTACATTCCTAAAGCATCCACGACCTGTTTTTCCTCTATATTGTCATGGTCCCGAATCCTGGATCCTGGCAGTTTCTTATCATACTCATGAATAAAGCAGACCGTTGCCCGCTCATATACAGGAATTTCTTTTCCCTGCTGCTGACGCTCTTTACACCAATTCTGCAGAGCCAGAAATAAAGGTTTATAGATATAATCTGTATATTTATTTTTACGGTGAGGCAGTAAAACCGGAAGTTCTGCTTTCAATATGCAATCCTCATATTCCACACGGATTTTGTGGATTTGTACTAAATTCAGACAATATTCCTCTTTGAGAGAACTGCTAAATGTGTTTCTCAATATAAATCTCCGCAGCCGGTCTGTCAGACATTCAGCACGTTCAGAAGCTTCCATCATACAATCTAACAGTCGTCCATACTGGAAACTGGAAGCACTACGATTATAAAGTGTTTTTACGCTCTGTGCCTCAGCAAGTTTATCCTGTACTACTCCTGCAACTCTCTGAACCTCCAAAAGCTGATGTTCCAATTGTTCCATCATCTCAAATTCATGTCCTTTTTCTATAATATTCGACTTCTCCACCCTCCTTCACAACACAAAACCCAATAATTCCAGGGACCTCTATCTGACTAATTAGCGCTTTATCCTCCAAAACGATAATGTTATTTTCCTCTGAGCGCCTGCTTTTGGCGAACATACCATTTACCAGCTTTAAATCCCTAATTCCTATATAAATAATATCGTAGATGTCCTGACCACAGAAAAACAAGATTCTTACTGGAAAATCCTCTTTCACCGCCATATAGTGACCGTCCACTTCCCGTTTATGCATCATATCGATTAATACCCAAAGGCTTTGTATTGTACCCTCGTCTTTCAGCGAATAGGCAAATTCGTTGGATGCAAGAAGGCCGGTATAAGGATTTCTGTAAATCTGCCTGTTCTTTAAAAGCCTTGACACCGCTTTTCCCGCAGCCTTTTCTTCCCCATCAAAAAATTTCAAAAGCTGTTCCATATAAAGAACATTATACTTGCGTATTACCATGAGTATCCTCTCCTCCATTACCTCAGGGCTAATATATACTGCCATCCAGTTATCCTCCCCTCCTACCATATGCATGGTTTCCGAATTTTTCGAGCCGTTCCTTCAAGTTCTGCAGGTCTTTCCTGTCTGTAGTAATCAAATCATTCTCAAGCTGGCTTGCCCTAAATTCCAGTGTAAGATTATTACTGTTCGTGGAAATCATCCCTTTTCCACGCTCAAAATGTACAATCTCCATGCGTTCCGAATCGGACAGGTGAAGCAGCCCCTGCACTTTTTTTGCCTCGTCATTTTCCAGGTTAAGGACGATTTTTGTTTTCGTGGCGTTAATAATGCCACGTCCATATTTTCCTTCCTTGAGCGCCATAAAATCCGACAAATCTTGTGTCGCGCACACTGCTCCACCTGCGTAACCTCTAATTATCTTAAAAATCTCTAGAACATATTCCGCCGCCAGTTCGTTGGAGGAAGCCCCAATCAGCTGCCAGACCTCATCCAGGAATACCATCTTTTTCTCTGTCCGGTCCTCCTTTACCTTTGACCATACATAGTCCACCGCCACGAACATTCCCACTGGCAGCAAGTCCCCGGTAAGCTCTGATATGTCTAAAACAATATATTTGTTCTTCAGATCCACGTTGGTCTGCTGGTTGAAACTGGAGGCAGAACCATGCACCAGACGGTTCAAGATATTGGCCAGCCTCTTGGTCTCCTGCTTCTTAATCAGTTCATTGTAAACATCCCCCAGAACCGGCATTTCTTTATATTGTTCCGGTTTTTCCGGGTCAACCAGGCTTTCGTTCTCATGGGTAATCCCCTTCTGCTGATAGGTCAGTACCAATGCTTCATCCAGGAGCTGTTTTTCCTCATGGGACATATCGGGAATCAAAAGAGAAAAGAAAATATGCAAATCCTGGATTTTCGCCGCCAGTTCAGAATATTCCATGACTTCCCCGTCAAGGATTGCATTCGTTTCCTTATTTTTTTTCCTGATTTCCATTACATTGATACAGCTTTTTGAAGATGACGATATCTTAATAAATTCGCCTCCGATATTGGTACATGCCCTGGCAAATTCATGTCCTTTGTCTGGCGCTATAATAAAAACCTGTATGTTTTTTCTTCTCATACGCAGGGCCATTAACTGGAGAAGGAAAGTTTTTCCCGCTCCAGTTGTCCCCATGATAGAAATATTCGCATTTTTATATAAGGATGAATTAAAAATATCCACAATTACCAATGAACTGTTTGCAGTATTCACCCCCATCAATATGCCGTCCTTGTCCGACATCTCAAACGAAGTGAAGGGGTAACAGCTCGCAGCGCCAGATGTCAAAACATTCCGCTTAGAACGCTCATAAATGCTTTTATCAAGCTTTAACAGTGGCAGGGCGGACAAGAATGCCTGTTCCTCCTGAAACAGGCAGGAAACTGTGTCTAAATCCTGGGCATTTAAGAGCTTCCTCATTTCCTTAGCCCTCCACTCCACTTCCTTTGCGCTGTATCCAGTTACGGTTATCAGGATAGCAATATAATAAAATTCCTCATTTGCCGCGAGTCCATTTTTCAGATAATATCCGGATTGGATTGACTCTGCGAGATCATCAAAATCAGTATTGGTATCGGAGGCATCCTTGATTTTTGAGCGGTT
>OFOU01002118.1_pt1 | contig 10379 bp, 10 predicted proteins | sample 1542061 | NCBI WGS metagenome assembly OFOU01 (sample SAMN04209239, study PRJEB22552) | human gut metagenome | biome: gut; material: feces | host: Homo sapiens | place: USA: Oklahoma
GTGCGGGCCCCCGTCAATTCCTTTGAGTTTCAACCTTGCGGTCGTACTCCCCAGGTGGATTACTTATTGTGTTAACTGCGGCACGGAAGGGGTCAATCCTCCCACACCTAGTAATCATCGTTTACGGCATGGACTACCAGGGTATCTAATCCTGTTTGCTACCCATGCTTTCGAGCCTCAGCGTCAGTTAGTGCCCAGTAGGCCGCCTTCGCCACTGGTGTTCCTCCCGATATCTACGCATTCCACCGCTACACCGGGAATTCCGCCTACCTCTACACCACTCAAGACTGACAGTTTTGAAAGCAATTTATGGGTTGAGCCCATAGATTTCACTCCCAACTTGCCAATCCGCCTGCGCTCCCTTTACACCCAGTAATTCCGGACAACGCTTGCACCCTACGTTTTACCGCGGCTGCTGGCACGTAGTTAGCCGGTGCTTCCTCCCAGGGTACCGTCATTATCGTCCCCTGGGACAGGAGTTTACAATCCGAAGACCTTCTTCCTCCACGCGGCGTCGCTGCATCAGGGTTTCCCCCATTGTGCAATATTCCCCACTGCTGCCTCCCGTAGGAGTCTGGGCCGTGTCTCAGTCCCAATGTGGCCGTTCAACCTCTCAGTCCGGCTACCGATCGTCGCCATGGTGGGCCGTTACCTCACCATCTAGCTAATCGGACGCGAGCCCATCTTTCAGCGGATAAATCCTTTGACCCCTGTGCCATGCGACACTGTGGTCTTATGCGGTATTAGCATTCGTTTCCAAATGTTGTCCCCCACTGAAAGGCAGGTTGCTCACGTGTTACTCACCCGTTCGCCACTAAGCTGAACTCTCTTCCATCCGAAAACTTCAGAGAAAACAGCTCCGTTCGACTTGCATGTGTTAGGCGCGCCGCCAGCGTTCGTCCTGAGCCAGGATCAAACTCTTCATTAAATGGTATTTAAACCAGCTAATGCTGAATTCAAATCTCTGTAATCTCATTACGCAATCGCTTGCGTCCTGCATTACTGCTTTTTAAAAGGAATTTTTATAGTGTTTTCCACACTCTAAAAGGGTTCCGTTAAGCTTCTTGATATTGTTTAATTTTCAAGGTCCTGTGCGTCCCTCTCGCGAGGCAGCTTATTTATTATATCAGGTCCAGCGCTTTTTGTCAAGAACTTTTTTCTGATTTTTTTCGAGCCGCTTCGCTCTCTTTTTTTCGAGACAGCCTGTTTATTATATCAGCTTCCGTCCTTCTTGTCAAGAACTTTTTTCTGACCTTTCTTTCGGCTTCTTCTCTTCTCTCAGGTCCGCTCCGTCCCCCTCGGGACAGCTTAGTTATATTATCATACTTATTTGCGAATGTCAACAAGTTTTTCCAAAAAACTTTTATTTTTCCTTTCCTCTTTTCTAATCTGTCAATTGTTCCCGCATGGCGGCAAGGATCTTCCGTTCCTTACGGGATATCTGTACCTGCGTGGTATGCAGCACCCGCGCTGTTTCACTTTGGGTTTTGTTCTTGAAAAAGCGCAGGTAGATGAGCGTGCGCTCCTCCTTTGTCAGCGTGCCCAACACACTTTTCAGGCTCAGCAAGTCGGATACGGTTTCCTCGCAGCTCTCCTCCGGGATATCGAACTCCCTGCTGCCGTCTTCGTCGCTCACCGGCGTAAGAGACAGTGCGGGCATCGCGGCGCTCATTGCGTCCGCCACTTGTTCAGGCGTTACATCGAGGCGTTCGGCCAGCTGTGAAACAGTCGGTTCCTGCCCTGTTTCCTTTACGCAGCGCTCCCGCACCGCGCTGATCTTCAAGCTCAGCTCCTTCAACGAGCGGCTCACCTTCACGGTTCCGCCGTCCCGGAACAGTTTTTTGATCTCGCCTAAAATCACAGGCACTGCGTAAGTGGAAAAACAAAGGCCGCGGGAACCGTCAAAGCCGTCGTATGCTTTGACGAGCCCCATGCAGCCGGCGGAGAACAAATCGTCGTATTCAATCCCCCGCCCTTTGAAACGGCCGGCACAGGAATGAACAAGCCCCAGATTCTTTTCAATGAATTCGGCGCGCGGGCCGAGCACGACCGGTGTTGGCGGCATAACTTCCCTACTCTCTATATAATATGTATAAAGAGCGGCTCAACGAGTGCCCAGGCGCTTGCTCAGCGTAACGCGCGTGCCTTTGCCCGGGGCAGAGCGCACCTTGACGGAGTCCATAAAGCTTTCCATCACCGCAAAGCCCAGGCCCGCGCGTTCGGCGCCGCCCGTAGTGAACAGCGGCTCCATTGCCTTGGAGACATCCGGGATACCGCACCCCTTGTCCGCCACCGCCACGCGCAGCGTGCCGTCCTCATACAATGCGGCCGTCAGCGTGATCGGACCAATGGTGTTTGCATAGGCGTGCACGATGCAGTTCGTTACAGCCTCGGATACAGCCGTCTTAACGTCGGCCAGCTCGTCCAGCGTAGGGTCCGCCTGCGCGGCAAATGCCGAGAGCGCGCTGCGGGCAAAGCCCTCGTTCACGCTGCGGCTGGGGAATGTGATCTTTACCGTATTCAGTGCTTTCATTTGTTATAACTCCTTTTGGCGCGCGGCCTTAGTCTTTGGATTCGATGCCCGCGATGGACAGCATGCGCTTGATATCCTTCGGCGCTTTCTGTACCACCACCACGCCGCCCATGGCGCTGATGAGCTTGTGGCGGCCCAGGATCAGCCCGATGCCCGAGGAATCCATAAAAGTGACCGCCGAAAAATCAAGGATGAGGATGGCAGGCGCGGCCGCCGCGGCCCGCTCGTCGATTTTTTCGCGCAGGATGGCCGCCCAGTGATGGTCGATCTCGCCCGAAAGCAGCGCCGTAAGTGTTTTTCCGTCTTGCTTGAGTGTTACTTGTGTCATACCCGTTTTGTCTCCCGTTTTCTGAATATTGAAGCCGCGTGCCGCAATGGCACGCAAAAAGAAAGGCATACAGTCTATGCATTTATCATAGACCGTATGCCTTGTATTTTTTGTTGATTTGCGTCGCCCTGTTTTACTTTGTGAGCAGCCCCCGCGCCTGTGCGGCAAGATACAGGCTGCCGCACACCACAAGCCCCTCCGGCGCGTCCCCCCGCGCCAGGCGCAGCGCCTGTTCCACGCTGTCACAGGCCGTCACCTGCGGGAAATGCCGCTTTGCCAGCGCCGCCAGCGCCTCGGCGGACAGCGCGCGCGGGCTGTCGGGCCGGACGGTATACACGCGGGCGAAACACGGGGCGAGCGCGGAGAGCATCTCCTCCGGCTGTTTGCCGTCCAGAATGCCGATCACCGCCGTCAGCCCCGAAAGCCCTGCGCCGCGCAGCGTCGCCGCCAGCGCCCGCGCACCGTCCGGGTTATGCGCGCCGTCCAGCACCACCAGAGGCCTGCGGGACAATACTTCGATACGCGCCGGAAAACGCGCGCCCGCAATTCCGCCCAAAATCGCCTCGTCCGAAATGTCAAAGCCTTTTTCGCACAGCGCCAACGCAGCCTCTACCACCACGGCGGCGTTATAGGCCTGATGAACGCCCGGGAACGGTACGACAAGGTCGTACCCGCCGTAGTTGACCCGGTTCTCGAAAGCCGGGGCTTTATAGATATGAAGGTCCTGCAGGTCGGGCGCCACAAGAGGGCAATGCGCTTTTGCCGCCCGCAGCGTGATCTCATCCATGGCCTCCTGCGGCTGCGCGGGGTAGCTTATCACCGTGCAGTTGTTTTTGAGGATACCGCACTTTTCCCCGGCAATGGCCGCATAAGTGTCGCCCAGCAGTTCGGTGTGGTCCCTTCCGATGCACATGATACAGGCCACCAACGTGTTTTCCACCGCATTGGTGGAATCCAGCCGCCCGCCAAGGCCCACTTCCAGACAGACGATGTCACAGCGCTCCCGCGCAAACCACAGCAGCGTGGCCGCCGTCACCGCGTCGAACTCCACCAGGCTGTCCCAGCCCTCCGCGCGCAGCCCTTCAGCGGCCGCGCGCACCTCTGTCAGGATCTGCGCCAGCGTTTCCCGGGAAATCATTTCTCCGTCCAGCAGAAAACGTTCGCGAAATTCCAGCACATAGGGGCTGACGCTGGCGCCCACGCGGTATCCCGCCCTGTGCAGCACAGAAGCCAGCATTACCGTTGCGCTGCCCTTGCCGTTGGTTCCCGCAACATGCACGAACCGGAGGCTTTTTTCCGGATTCCCCAGCTTTTCCAGCAGCCGCCGCGTATTTTCCACGCCCGGATGCGCGGCCAGCCGCGGCAGGCTGTGTACCCATTCCAGCGCCTGTTCATAATCCATAGCATCCACCCTCCTTCAAAGCCCACAGCAGAGGGCGGGCAACGGCAGCCGCCGCCGCCCGCCCTGTATCTTTACATTATACCGGGGCCTATGCGTCCAGCTCCATCAACAAGGCGGCGTGGTATTGGCCGTTGATGCGAAAGAATCGTTCCAGCCGCCCCACCGTGCGAAAGCCCAGCTTTTCATACACATGAACGGCCGCCGCGTTATCCGCGCGCACCTCCAGCGTGAACGCTGTTACGCCGGCGCGCACGCCCGTCTCCAACAGCTCCGTAAGCATGCGCGTGGCTATCCCATGGTTCCAGTGGCTTTTGCGCACGCTGGCGTCAATCTGCGCGCGATGGCTCATGCGCGGCCGCCGTGGCCTCGAAAGCCCGCACAGCGCCACGATCTCGTCCGCCTCTTGCGCCACGAGCATCAGCGCGTCGGGGTCGTTCTCCACCTGCCGGAGATATTGCCGTTCTTGCTCCTCCGTGATGGGCAGCCCCTCGGGGCCAAACGTCAGATTGTCGCTTTCTGCGCCGATTTGCCGCAGATACGCCAGTATCGCGGCCGCATCCTCACTGCGGGCAGGGCGAATCGTTAACTCTCCGCTCATTTTTCTTCCCCCTCTCCAAACAGCCAATGCAGCTCAGCCCAGGTTTCGGATGGATTCCTCGATCTTCGCCAGCTTCTCCGCCGCCGCGGCGTGCTTTTGGCGCATGTCCTCGACGATGTGCGCGGGCGCCTTGTTCACAAAGCCCTCGTTTGACAGCTTCGCGGCCATAGACGCGATTTCCTTCTCGCACTGGGCCTTTTCCTTGGCCAGCCGCGCCTGCTCCTTTTCCCGGTCGATCAGCTCCAGCATCGGGATAAACGCGCGGGCCGCGTGCGTCACCACCTGCGCCACACCCTTGGTGTCGCCGGTGTATTTCTCCGTAAAGGATACCTCGTTTGCAAAAGCGAATTTGGCAAGATACGCGGCCCCGTCCTCAAAAGGCGTTTTGTCCGCCGTCTCGATGATGAGCGACGTCCGTTTTGCCGGATGCACGCCCATGTCCGCGCGCAGCGTGCGCACGGCCTTGATGAGGTCCATCACCTTTTCAAAGCCCGCTTCTTCTTGCGCATAGTTCATCTGCGGTTCATACCCGGGCCATTTTTCCAGCATCAGCGTCTCGGACGCGCCGGGCAGCGCCGTGTAAATTTCCTCTGTGATGAACGGCATGAACGGGTGAAGCAGTTTCAGCGCCTGCACCAGCACGCTCACCAAAATCTGGCGCGCGCTGTCCGCCTCGGCCGCGTCCTCGCTGTTCAGGCGCAGCTTTGCAATCTCGATATACCAGTCGCAGTACACGTCCCAGATGAAGTCCTGCACTTTCTGCGCCGCAAGGCCCAGTTCGAACTTGTCGAGGTTTTCCGTGACGTTCTTCACCAGCGTGTTCAGCTGCGAAAGCACCCATTTGTCCGCCATCGTCAGCGAGGCGGGCAGGCCGGGCCGGAAGTCCTCCGGCAGGTTCATCATCACAAAGCGCGCGGCGTTCCACAGCTTGTTGGCAAAGTTGCGGCTGGCCTTTACCTTTTCGTCCGAGAAGCGCATGTCGTTGCCCGGCGTGGAGCCCACCACCAGCGTCAGGCGCAGCGCGTCCGCACCGTACTGGTCGATGATCTCCAGCGGGTCGATGCCGTTGCCCAAAGATTTGGACATCTTGCGGCCCTGCGCGTCGCGCACCAGGCCGTGGATGAGCACGGTATCGAAAGGGGCTTTGTCCGTATACGTCAGCCCGGAGAAGATCATGCGGCTGACCCAGAACGTGATAATGTCATATCCCGTGACCAGCGTATTGGTTGGGTAAAAATATTTAAGGTCCTCGGTCTCTTCCGGCCATCCCAGCGTGGAGAACGGCCACAGGGCGCTGGAAAACCAGGTGTCCAGCGTGTCCTCGTCCTGGCGCACGGGCTTGCCGCACTTGGGGCACACGGTGAGCGGCGTGGCCGAAACGCTGATATCGCCGCAGTCATCGCAGTAATAGGCCGGGATGCGGTGGCCCCACCAGAGCTGGCGGCTGATGCACCAGTCGCGCGTGTTCTCCATCCAGTTGTAATAGGGCTTGTCGAAACGCTCGGGCACGAACCGGATACGCCCGTCGCGCACGGCCTCGATGGCCGGGCCCGCCAGAGGCACCATCTTCACGAACCACTGCTTGCTCACCATGGGCTCCACGGTGGTGCCGCAGCGGTAACAGGTGCCCACATTGTGCTTGTGCGGCTCGATGGAAGCCAGATATCCGCCGGCTTCCAGGTCTGCCACAATGGCCTTGCGCGCCTCGTAACGGTCCATGCCCGCATATTTTCCGCAGTCCTGCGTCATGTGCGCGTCGTCCGTCAGCACCTTGACGACGGGCAGGCCGTGGCGCACGCCCACCTCGAAGTCGTTGGGGTCATGCGCGGGAGTGATCTTCACCACGCCCGTGCCGAATTCCCGGTCCACATACGTGTCGCAGACAACGGGGATCTCCTTCCCCACCAGCGGCAGAATAACCTTTTTGCCGTGCAGATGGGTGTAGCGTTCGTCGTCCGGGTGCACGGCGATGGCCGTATCTCCCAGCATGGTCTCGGGGCGGGTAGTGGCAAGCTCCACGAATTCATCGCCGCCCGCCACCGGATATTTCAGATGCCAGAAAAAGCCGTCCTGCTCCTCGTACTCCACCTCCGCGTCGGAGATGGACGTTTTGCAGTGGGGGCACCAGTTGATGATGCGCTCCCCCCGGTAGATGAGGCCGTCGTCGTACAGCTTTTTGAAAACCTTCAAAACAGCCTTGCTGCAGCCCTCGTCCATGGTGAAACGCTCACGCTGCCAGTCGCAGGAACAGCCCAGCTTTTTCAGCTGCTCCACGATGCGCCCGCCGTACTGCTTTTTCCAGTCCCAAGCGCGCTCCAAAAACCTGTCGCGGCCGAGGTCCTGCTTCGTGAGGCCCTCTTCCTTCATCTTCGCCACGATCTTCGCCTCTGTGGCAATGGACGCATGGTCCGTGCCCGGCACCCACAGAGCGGCATAGCCCTGCATGCGCTTGTAGCGGATGAGGATATCCTGCCAGGTCTCGTCCATGGCGTGGCCCATGTGCAGCTGCCCCGTGATATTGGGCGGCGGCATCACAATGGTATAGGGCCTTTTGTCCGGGTCGCGCTCCGCGTGGAAATAGCCTGCATCCACCCATTTTTTGTAATGCTTGTCCTCCACGGACGAAGGGTCGTAAATTTTCTCCAGTTCTTTCATCCTTGTACTCCTTTCGGGGCGGAATGCAAACAAAAATGCCGCCCCACACAAATGTGCATGGGACGGCATCAAGATACCGCGGTACCACCCAAATTGCCCGCCGCCTGCGCGGCAAGCCACTTGAACGCCCTTAACGCGGGCCAACGAGAGCGGCTACTGCTGTTCCCCGCCCCTGCTCCAAAGCGACAGCGCTCCGCCCGCCCGCACCGGCTCCCACCTGCCCCGGCTCTCTTTCACGGACGTCCCGGCCCGGCCTGTGCCCGCGGCACAGCGGCCCGTTCTGCGGAACGCACTCTTTTTCACAGCATTTACCTATGATGGATTATAGCCGCTTTTGCGCGGTTTGTCAACGGGCGGCGCCTTTCACCCGAGGCTCACGCCCATGCGGCGCGCCACCGTGAGCATGTCGCAGGTTTCGGGCACCAGCTTCGTCTTGCCCGCAATGTCCTTGAGCGCGTTCTCCGTCACGATATTGTTCTTCATGGCGACGGCCACGCCGTAGTGGTCGGCCTCCACCAGCTTTGCCGCATAGGTGCCGAACTCGGTGGCCAGAACACGGTCGTATGCCGAAGGGCTGCCGCCGCGCTGCATGTGTCCGGGCACGCACACCCGGGTCTCAAAGCCCGTCGCTTCCTCGATCTGCCTTGCAATGCGGTTCGTGGCCGTGCGCTCGCCCGCAGCGGCCCGCGCCGCCGCCCGCTCCTTTTTCTTCATGGCCGCTTCGCCCACATCGTATACACCCTCCGCCACAGCCAGGATGGAAAACGTCTTGCCCTGCTCGCTGCGCTTCTGGATGGCGGCGCAAACATTCTCGATATTGTAAGGCAGCTCGGGGATGAGGATGATATCCGCGCCGCCGGCGATGCCGGAATACAGCGTCAGCCATCCCGCTTTGTTGCCCATGATCTCGATGACCATGCAGCGGCGGTGGCTGGAGGCCGTTGTATGGATGCGGTCGATGACTTCCGTGGCAATATCCACAGCCGTGTGGAAGCCGAAGGTCACGTCGGTGCCGTAAATATCGTTGTCGATGGTCTTGGGCAGGCCGATGATGTTCAGGCCCTCCTCGCTGAGCAGGTTGGCCGTTTTATGCGTGCCATTTCCGCCCAGGCACAGCAGGCAGTCCAGCTTCGCATCCTTATACGTTTTTTTCATGGCGGCGACTTTGTCGACCTTGTCGTCCTCCACGACGGTCATCATTTTAAACGGCGTGCGCTTGGTGCCAAGGATCGTGCCGCCCACCGTCAAAATGCCGGAAAATTCATACTGCTGCATTTCGCGCCATTCGCCCTTGATGAGGCCGTCGTAGCCGTTCTGAATGCCGACGATCTCCACCTCATCGCCGAAACGCTGGTACAGCGCCTTGGCCGCGCCGCGGATGGTGGCGTTCAGGCCGGGACAGTCCCCGCCGGAGGTAAGGATACCCACACGTTTTTTCATCGAAAAACCTTCTTTCTCTCAACCGTTCACGCCCGCCGCCGGGCGGCGCGTTATTTTGTCAGCCTGCGCGCCACGAACAGGAACACGCACGCCCCCACCACCGAAACAATGATGTTCGCAAACAGGCTGTGCGCCGAAAAGCCCAGCAGGCCGAACAGCAGCCCGCCCACACACGAACCGATGACGCCGACGGCGATGTTCCGCACAAGGCTCCCGCCGCCGCCCATTATTTTGCTTGCCAGCCAGCCGGCCACCGCGCCGACGAGCAGCGTTGAAAGAATTGCCCAGAGCATTTTTATCTTCCCCTTCCAAAGGCGCATCCATGCGGCGCCCCTGCCGATTTTGTTTCTGTTTTCAGTATAGGATTTTCCCACCCGGTTGTCAAACCGGCAGCACCGCCAGCAGCAGCGTCATGATGGTGATGCTCAGCACCATGCTGATGGAATTGATGACGGCAGCCACCGTGCCGTCGCAGCCGTTTTCAATGGTGATCATCGGGGCGCAGCTCGCCACCGGCGCAAACAGCATCACCACCAGCGTGCGTGCCACTTCCCGCGGAACCGGCAGCCAAAGCCACAAAACCACAGCCGCCAGTGCGCACACCGTGTACCGCCCGGCCAGGACCCGGGCCACCGTGGCGCGGCCTTCCCGCGGGAACCGCACCTCAAACAGAATGCCGATGCACAGCATGGCAAGAAAGGAGTTTGCATTGCCCGCCATCACGGCCACGTTCATCACAAAACCCGGCAGCTCCCAGTGCAGCAGGCTCAGGGCGACCATCGCCACATACACAAGAAAAGTGGGCGTGGTGAAAAGCTTTTTCAACACTGAACCGAGCCCCGCGCCCCTGCCCTTCCCGCCGCCCATGGCGCGCTGGGCCACGGCCGCGTTGGGCCCATACGTAAAAATCGCAGCGCCCACGTCAAACATGCACATAGCGGCAAAGGATTCCGAGCTCACCACGCCCGATAAAAACGGGATGGCAAAATTTCCGCAGTTGAATGTGTTGGTGTTCAGGATCGTCGTTCCCCGTTCCACTGCCGGACGCCCGCGGGAAAGCACCGCACCCGTGCAAACCAGCGTCAGGCTCACCAAAAAGGAAAACACGAACGTGAGCAGCAGCACGCCGCTCAGCTCCACGCCTGCAAAGCCCTTGACGATAGCGGCCGGCAGCGTGATGTTCATAATGACCGCAGAGAGGAACCGCGCGTCCTGCACGCGGAACAGCCCCGCTCTTTTTAACAAATATCCTCCCGCCAACACAGCCAGATAGACCCCGCTGTTGGAAAAGCTGGCCCACAGGTCCATATACCGATGCCCCAATCCCGTTCAGGCGCCTGCGCGCAGGCGCCTTTGCTGTTTTTTCAGTATACCATGGCGCCGCGAAGCGGCCTCAACAAAACCGCACCTGCTGCGGTTTTGC
>OFOU01002123.1_pt1 | contig 10360 bp, 4 predicted proteins | sample 1542061 | NCBI WGS metagenome assembly OFOU01 (sample SAMN04209239, study PRJEB22552) | human gut metagenome | biome: gut; material: feces | host: Homo sapiens | place: USA: Oklahoma
ATACATACATACATACATACATACATACATACATACATACATACATACATACATAGAAAATCCTAGAATAATTATGTCCTTAAAAAAATTAATACAGTTAAAACAAGTGCAGAATAATTATATAAATTAATAATTATATGATTAAATTTTCTGTGCTTTTTTTATACTCTAAAATTGATGTGAGATGGAGGTAAACTTATGAAATTTAAAGAAAAGGCAAGTTCATTAGCATTAAGTGCTGTGTTACTTGGTACTTCAATAGCACCAGTATCAGCAGTAACAAAAACAGAAATAATAGGTGCAAACAGATATGAAACTGCTGCAAAGATAGCTGATAAAATGGGTAATTATGATACAGCTATACTTGTAAATGCAGACAAATCTTTAGCAGATGGTCTTTCTGCATCTTCATTAGCGGGTAAGGAAAATGCTCCTATATTATTAGTTAAAAAAGATTCTATACCTGCAGCTACAATGCAGAGACTTAGAAATGTTAAAAGAGTTTATGTCATAGGTGGCGAAGCAGCAGTAAGTCAGAGAGTTGTTGACTCATTAGGTGATGTAACTTATATAAGAATACAGGGTGCAAACAGAATAGAAACTTCTGAGAATGTTGCAGAGATAGTAGGAAATTACAATAAAGCATTTGTAGTTAATGGAAATAAAGGTGAAGCAGATGCAATGTCTGTAGCTTCAGTTGCAGCAAGAGATAAAGCACCAATAATATTAACAAATGGTAAATCTTCAAATGAGGTTAAAAGACCTGGTGTTAAATATTATGTAGTTGGTGGTAGTGCAGTTGTTTCAAATTCTTTAGTAAATAAATTTGGTGCAATAAGATTAAGTGGTTCAGATAGATATAAAACTAATAGAGTTGTTGTAAACAAATTCTATCCAAATTCTTCAAAATTATACTTCACAAAAGGTAATCCTTTAGTAGATGCTTTAACTGTTTCTCCATTAGCTAAAAATGATGGTGTTGTTTTAGTTTCAGCTAAATCAGATAACAGTATATTAAATGGTAAAGACACTGTTCAAGTTGGTGGAATGAATTTTGGAGGTTCAGCTAAACCAGATGGACAGAAGCCAGAAGAAAATAAACCAGTTAAACCAGAACAGAAACCAGAAGAAAATAAACCGGTTAAACCAGATGGAAATATGAACATAAATTCTGATGCATATCAGGCAGAATTTAGAGAAGAATTTTATAAGCTTATAAATCAGCATCGTGATGATAAGGGATTAAAACCTTACTCTTCTGAATCAAGTTTAGGTGAATTAGCTTATTTAAAATCGAAACATATGGGTGATTTAAATTATTTTGAACATGATTATGATGATAGTGTAACACAGTATTATAAAGATAGATGGGGTAATAATGGTAAATATCCATACCTTATGATTGAAGACATCTATCCAGATGTTGCTAAAGTTCGATTAATAGGTGAAAATATTTATATGATATATACAGACAATATATCAGCTGTGGATTTAGCAAATCGAACTTTTAATAAATGGAAAATTTCAGATGGACATAATCAGGCAATGTTATATGATGATGGGGTATACGCTGGATTAGGGGTATACGCAAAAAATGGTAACACTTATGTAACAGCAGAGTTTGGAAAGTAAATATAAATTAGGGACTTCTTTGGAAGTCCCTTTTGTTTTTACAAGTTCAGCTAAACCAGATACCGAGCGTAGCGGTTAAATTTCATCATAATTGACATCTTTAAATTCTCCAATAAAATAAAACTATTCAACATTCATAAATAATAAAATTTAAGAAGGGAAGATGACTTATGAAAGGTAAATTTATTGTTATAGCAACTTTACAGACATTTAATGGTTGGAAAAATTCATCTGGCATGAACAGGCGATGACTGATTCATATTCACGTTATATGGGTGTTAGTGTGTATTGTAGAAACGGAAGAACTTATGTTACAGGTGCGTTTTCTGATAAATAGATTATAATTAGGGACTTCTTTGGAGGTCTCTTTTAATTTTATAAAACTTTATTTAATACCAGATACTGAGTGTAGTAGTTAGTTTTTTCTTATAATTATGTAAATATTTTAGTTATATTCTCCAAAATTTTTGTACGATATAGAAAAATTGAAATTTCAATGCTTCCAATTTTAAGCAAATTTTTTAGAAAAAAAGTTAAAAAAATTTTTTTATCTGGATATGTTGGAAATAGATAATCTCAGAATAAAATAGTAAATACAGAAGTTTATACTTGTTTTCAAATGTTTTTTGTGGGTATTTATTATATAGATTATCGACAATGTGATTTTGAGATTGAAAAATAAAAAACAAAAATTTTTTGTGGGTAATTTCTGTTATAATATATTATTGTGTGAAAGAACGAAAAAGAAAATTGAAAAGGGAGGATATTTTGGATGAAGGTTATAAAGAGAGATGGTAGTACGGTTCCTTTTGATAGAACTAAGATAGAAGTAGCGATTTTAAAAGCTATGAAAAACGGAAGTGGGATATATATTCCTGAGATAGCTTCAAATATATCAATAGATGCTGAAAAACATTTTGAAAACTTCAAGCCTACACCTACTATACATCAGATAGAGGTGTATGTTTACGAAAGATTAATTCACTATGGTCAGAAGGAAACTGCAAGAGCTTATGAAGGATATAGAGCTGTTCAGTCTTTCAAAAGACATGTAAATACTACTGATGAAAATATACTTGGTTTAATAGCAAAAACAAATGAAGATATTTTAAAGGAGAATTCTAACAAGAACTCTATAATAGCTTCTACTCAGAGAGATCTTATCGCTGGTGAAGTTTCTAGAGATATAGCTAGAAGAAAGTTAATTCCTCCTCATATAGTGCAGGCTCACGATGAAGGAGCTATACATTGGCATGATATGGACTACACTTTACAGTCTATATTCAACTGTTGCTTAATAAATATACAGGATATGCTTGATAACGGAACTGTTATAAATGAAAAGATGGTTGAGTCACCAAAATCATTCTCAACTGCTTGTACAGTTACAACTCAGATAATGGCTCAGGTTGCAAGTAATCAGTATGGTGGACAGAGTATAACTATAAAACACTTAGCACCATATTTAAGAAGAACTTACAACAAGTTCTATAAAATGTATATGGAAAAATACAATAACGAAGAGTTAGCAAAAGATATAGCTCACGATATGATGATGAAAGATTTAAAAGACGGTGTCCAGACGATAAGATACCAGTTATCTACACTAATGACAACTAATGGTTAATAAAATGGCCGTCCATATTGGAAACATTATGGATTATGAGATGGTGAACCTAGAAATCTAGGGTGTGTGTCTTAAGACATGCTATCGGTGAATACTAAGGTTAAACGAGCTGACACATGATAATCTATAAAGCAACAAACTTAATCAATAATAAAACTTACATTGGTCAAACTGTATTAGATTTAAATACTAGAAGAAGACAACATGAAAATAGTTACAAATATAAAAGTTGTTATGCTTTTTCTAGAGCTATTAAAAAATATGGTAAAGAGAATTTTAAATGGGAAGTAATAGACACAGCAACTACAATTGAAGAGCTTAATGAAAAAGAAAGCTACTACATTGAATTTTATAAAAGTTTAACTAGTCAAAATGGTTATAACCTAAAAGGTGGAGGAGATAATTCTTTTTTAACAGAAGAAGTTAAACAAAAGATTTCTAAAGCACAGTTAGGAGAAAAGAATCATATGTTTGGTAAAAAAGGTGAATTAAGTCATTCATCAAAAAGGGTTAAAAACATTACTACTGGAAATATATATGGAAGTGCGTCAGAATGTGCTGAAAAAGAAAGTATTAATTTTTCGCATGTCTGTGCTGTATGTAGAGGAGATAGAGGTTCTACTAATAACTGTGTATACAGATACATTGATGATGAAGGAAATATAATTCAACCAGAGAATAGTGCAAGTATAAAAAACAGACCAGTAAGAAATATTGATACCGACGAAATATTTAATACCGCTCAAGAGGCTGAAATATATTACACAGGTAAGAAGAGTGGAAATTTGAATAGAGTTTGTAAAGGTCAGAGAAAGACTTTTGCAGGTTATAGATGGGAATATGTATAAAAGTTTAATTATGTTAATACCGAGCCAAGTCTATAATAAATTATAGAAAGGTGTAACGACTAAATTGGGTGAAATCCCTAAGAGGAATAATGTGAAAGCCATTGTTCTGTAGCGCCATCTACCTAAGTTACTTTATGTAATATGGTAAAGAGATAGTCTAGTCTTTATAGAAATATAGAGAGGGGAACGCAGGCCCCATTTGCTACAATATATCTTGAAATAGAAGAAGGAAGCGAATACGAAGAAGAAATGGCTCTTATCTGTGAAGAAATGATAAGACAGAGATTAGAAGGTATGAAAAACTATAAAGGACAGCAGATTGGTGAAGCTTTCCCTAAATTAGTTTACCTATTAGATGAACACAACTGCCTAGAAGGTGGAAAATACGATTATATAACTAAACTTGCGGCAGAATGTACTGCTAAGAGATTAGTTCCTGATTATCAGAGTGCTAAGATAATGAGAAGCAACTACGAAGGAAATACATTCCCTCCAATGGGTTGTAGAAGTCATTTAAGTCCATATAAAGATGAAAATGGAAACTACAAATGGTATGGAAGATTTAACCAGGGTGTTGTTTCATTAAACTTACCACAGATAGCTATAATGGCTGATAAAAATATGGATATGTTCTGGAATATACTAGATCAGAGATTAGAGTTATGTAAAGAAGCTCTTTTAGTTAGACATAATATGTTAAAAGGAACTTTATCAGATGTTTCTCCAATTCACTGGCAGCATGGTGCAATAGCTAGATTAGATAAAGGAGAAAAAATAGACAAACTTCTTGAAAATGGATATTCAACATTAAGCTTAGGATATGTTGGTATACATGAAATGGTTCAGTCTATGTTAGGTGTTAGTCACACTACTGAAAAAGGTGAAAAATTTGCACTAAAAGTTATGAATCATTTAAGAAAGAAATGTGATGAATGGAAAGCTGAAACAGGACTTGGATTTGGACTTTACGGTACTCCAGCAGAAAATCTTGTTTACAGATTCTGTAGAATAGATAAACAGAAATTCGGTGAAATACCAAACGTTACTGATAAACTATACTACACTAACAGTTACCATGTAAATGTATGTGAAGAAATAGATGCATTTAGTAAGTTAAAATTTGAAGCTCAGTTCCACGCAATAAGCTCAGGTGGATGTATTTCGTACATCGAGGTTCCAGATATGAGTAGAAACTTAGAAGCTGTTGAACAGGTTATAAACTATATATACCACAATATTCAGTACGCTGAAATAAACACAAAACCAGATGTTTGCTACAAATGTGGATATACTGGAGAAATAAAATTAGATGAAAATCTAGAATGGTATTGTCCTTCTTGTGGAAATAGAGATGAAGCAGATATGCAGGTTATGAGAAGAACTTGTGGATATATAGGAACTAATTTCTGGAATAAAGGTCGTACTCAGGAAATTGGGGATAGAGTACTTCATTTATAGGAGATGATTTTTAGAGAATGAGATATGAAAAAATAAGAAAATTTGATGTGTCTAATGCACCAGGTGTTAGATCGACATTATTCGTGACAGGATGTACTCACGATTGTAAAGGCTGCTTTAACAAGGAACTGCAGGACTTTGGAGCTGGAGAGGTTTGGACTCAAGAAGATGAGGACAATTTTGTTTCTTATGTAAAGAATGACAATGTTGTCGGAGTTAATATTTTAGGTGGAGAACCAATGCAGCAGGTTATGGATGACTGCCTTCCAAATCTGTTAAAGAGAGTTAAAGAAGAAACTGGTAAAAGCATCTGGCTTTGGTCTGGATATTTACTTGAACAGATTCTTGAAGATGAGAAAAGAAGAAAAATTTTAGAATATGTAGATGTGCTAGTGGATGGAAGATTTGAGATTGATAAGAGAAATATAAATCTTAAATATAGAGGATCTGAGAATCAGAGAGTGATTGATGTCAAAAAGACATTGATGAGTGATTCTGTAGTGCTTTACGATTTTGAAGAAATTTTGTAAAATTATTTTAGAATTATAAAAAATAAATAAATATATTAAAAATAGTAAAGTGTACAGCTTTTTAAAATAAGGTTGTACACTTTTTTTATTTATTTTTTTAGGATATGATTTTTTGATTTTTTAAAAATATAGTTTTTCTTTTTTAAATATTTCAAAATAATTTAAGTGTGAAGTTAAAAATATTAAGAAGTTATGAAACTTTTGAATGCATAGTGAATTTTTTGTGGCTTTTTTATAGATTTTTTTGATTGAATACTTTAAAATAGGGTAGATATTTAATTGTGTAAAATAAAAAATAAATTGTGTAGAAATTAATAGAAAGATTCGAATGTTTTAGGGGAATTCGAGTTGGTATGTTAATAAAAATTTTTTGAGGTTTAGGAGGTATTTGATGAAGAAAGTAATTTCAGGAGCATTGGCAGCAGCAATTATAACAAGTAATCTGCCGCTACGGGTTTTAGCAGAGGAAGTTAACCCGATTGTTGATTCAACAGATTCTAAAGAGGAGAATACTGTTGAGAGAACAGGGTATATTGAGGTAGATATAAACTTAGATATGCCTATTTATAATAATAAAGATAGAAATATAGGAATAAATGTGGATTTAAAAGCTAATGATACAAAATTAGTTACAGTTGATGGAGAAAATTTATCTGGTAATTTTAAGCTTGGGGATAAAGAATGTTCTTATATAGTGGAACCTCTTGGGCTAGATAGAAGCTCTAGTGTGGGAGATGACGGAAAAGTATACGCATATAGAGTTACTTTTAAAGACCTTCCAGCTAGTACTGGTGAGAAATACAAAATAGCTTTAAGTGGATATGGATTTAGCAACGTGGAATCAGAGGAAATAGAAATAAATAATTATTCTAAAAGAATAGTTGTTAATAATGCTGGTAAATCTAGGGATACAAAAGGTGAGAGTTTATTCCCAATCGGTGATGTAAACCACGATGGAGAAGTAAATTATACTGACTATAACAAAGTATTTGAACACTTAGGTAGCATGGACAGAGAATATGATTTAAATAGAGATAAAAGTGTTGATATATCAGACCTTCAGTATGTCCATGATAATATGGGAAGACATTCTACTAAAGAATTAAAAGCAGAAGATTCTAGTTTTATATTAGATTCAAAAGTTATAGAAAATGTAGAAGCTACATCTAATGATGGAACCGTAACTGGAGAAGTAAAAAATATATTAGATGATTCACGTGAAGGTATTTTAACAATTCAGTCAAAAAATAATGGAGAAATAACAGAAAATGCTCCTGTATCATTAGATTTAAATTTAAATAAGGATAACGTAGAACAGCCAGAAATAAGTATGCAGTATCTTTCAATAGTAGGTAATATAAAAAGTGGTAGTATAATTATTGATGGAGAAGAAATTAAATTTGATGAAAATGGTAATATAGAACAGAATTTAAATAGAAAATCACAACAAGCAACAGAACGGACAATTAGAACAACTGAAAATACAAATAATAACATAGTAATAAATCTTGGAAAACAAGTTGCTGTGTCTAAGATAACTATAAAAGTAACAGGTACAAATGATAGAAATCTTGCTAAAATAGCAAAAGTGGAATTCTTAAATAATGTATATAAAGAAAATCCAAAACCAGAGATTATAAAACCTGAAATAACTGCTGTATCAACTTCTACAGCAACAGGAAATGAGTATATAGATTTAACTTGGAAATCTGAAGATCAGAATATAACAGGATATGAGTTAAAGGTAGAAGAAATAGACACAAATGGTAATGTTAAGGGTAGTGCAAAGAAATTTAGAATGACTGAAAACAACTTTAAAATAAGTGGTGTAAGACCTTATTCTAGTTACAGATTAAGTGTACAGGCTTTAAACGGTAAATGGGAAAGTGGTTATAATGAGCTTAAAGAAGAAGATAAAGCTAAAATCGATAATGTAGATGTTAATGATAACTATAACCCAGTAAAAGATGAAGTATTTAAGGAACGTGGAAAAGATGGAATAGTAAATGTAGCTGTTATACCAAATGATGTTCCTACTCCTCCAGAGGGAATAAAAGCTGAAGGAAAATATAAATCAATTGAGTTATCATGGAAAAATCATTATGCAGCTAAAGAATTTGAAGTTTATTATAGAATAAAAGGTTCTAATTCTGAATTTGAACTTGCTAATAAGGATAAAACTATAACTGGAACAAGCTATACTATAACTGGACTTGAAGATAATACGCTTTATGAAATACAAATGAGAGCTAAAAATCATAAAGGATTTGGTAAGATGTCAGAAAGTGTTTCTGTAAGAACAGTACAGGCAACTGCTCCAGAAACACCGAATTATAAACTTATAAATACTATTTCTGAAGGTACAGGAAAGACAAATAATATAAAAGATGTTAAATATCCTAAGATAACAATTCCAGAGGGTAAAGAAAATGAAAAGATAGAATACGGAACAGGAACCGACCACATAGAAATAAGTAATAAATATGCTGTAGTAGATAATGACTATACAACATATTGGTCTGTTGATGACTGGGATACTGGTGCATCATATACTAATAATAGAAGAGGACCTATTGTAGAATTTGATTTTTTAAATAAAAAAGAATATAAAATAAATAAGATTGCTGTTGTCAGTAGGGTTGATGGAAAAGGTAATAATCCAAATGGAGCAAAAGTATTTGTTTATGAGAATGGAGAAGCTAATAGTAAATCAACTATACATGAAGCAAGTATACAAAATTATACAGATAGTAAAAATAGTAAATATTCTATTATTAAATTGAACGAACCAATAACTGTAAAAGAAGGAAATCTAGTTCAAGTTAGTTTATCAACATCATCTCAAGCAAATCCTAAATCTACAAGTATAGCAGAGCTTAAATTCTATGAATACGACCCAATAGAAGATAATATAAAAGATTTATTCGCTGATGATTTACATCTAGTACTAAAGGATGATGTTACTGAGTCAAAAATAGCACTATTAAGAAAAGAATTACAGAAAAAAGACAATGGTGAATATCATCCAGAAAAAGAAGCTTTAGAAAAAGAGTTAGACATAGCATTAAAATTATTAAAAGAAGCTAACTCATTAGATAAAGATGTAACAACAATGGATATATCAATAAATGGTGGTGGAACAAATACAGGATATGGAAATGATTGGCAGGCATTAGGTCTTACTGCAAAAGCAGGGGATACTATAAAAGTTTACGTTTCTAAAACTATAGCCGATGGTTCTAGCAATAGAGAAATTTATTTAGGATATGAACAAAATTACGCTGAATCAGGTTCTTATATATCAAAACAGATAGAGTTAAAATCAGGAGAAAATATTATACAGATAGACAAACTAGTTTCTACAGACGTTGAAAAAGGTGGGAATCTGTATGTTAGAATAGGCGGACAACCAGATACAAATAGTGAAACTGTAAAAATAAGAGTAAGTGGTGCTGAAAAAATTCCTCACCTTAATTTAAATAATAAGTTAATAAATGTAAATGAACTTGTTAATAAAAAAGATAGTGATGATGTGTCAGTAAAAGAAATAAAAGAAGAATTAAAAACTTATATAAAAGAACTTAAAAATCATGTAGATAATCTTCCAAAAAAACATAAACAGAGTAATATTAAACACGAAGAAGTAGGAGATAAAGATAATATATATGATTATAACCCAAGAACGTCTATACTTAACTCTACTAATATAGAAGGGGATAGATTTACACTTACAATACCAGCAACACAGGCATATAAAGGATTAGGTTTATCAAATCTTACTGATGAGAATATAGATGAAAAAGTAGATAAACTATATGATACAATGCTTGCTTGGGAACAGTTAATACAGATAACAAATGCTAAAAAAGGTGTACTTGAAAAAGATAATGGTTCAGGAATATATGCAAATAATAAAGCATCTAGACAGAGAGTAAATGTTAAATATCAGAGAATGTTTGGTAGTGCGTTTATGTATGCTAGTGGACATCATGTTGGTGTAGAATATGATAGTACTTCTGATTTTATGAATGGAGTTCCTTATAAATTTAAAGATGGTAAGGTAACTAACCCAGGGGAAGGATATTTATTCGGATGGGGAATAAGCCATGAGATAGGTCATAAAGCGGATATAGGTGATAGAACTTATGGTGAAACTAGTAATAATATACTAGCTCTTATGACTCAGACATTTGATGGTGTAAGTAAATCAAGATTAGAATTAAATAATATTTATCCTAAAATATACAAAAAGGTAACTAGTGCTA